>Ga0315289_10015229_pt1 | contig 10681 bp, 7 predicted proteins | sample YL17G11_40_MG_FD_203452 | JGI IMG/M metagenome (GOLD analysis project Ga0315289, IMG submission 203452) | Sediment microbial communities from Yellowstone Lake, YNP, Wyoming, USA - YL17G11_40 | ecosystem: Environmental > Aquatic > Freshwater > Lake > Sediment | place: USA: Wyoming | collected...
TCGCAGGCCAGAACGTTGCCCTGGCGGATTTCCTCGGCGGTCAGAGATTCGGCCCTGCCCCCCTTGACCTTGCCTTCCCGCACGATGACGCGGCACTTGCCGCACACGCCGTCGCCCCCGCAAAGGCTGTCAATAAATACCCCCGCCTTGCGCGCCGCGTCCAGGATGGTCGAACCGCGCGCAACGGCCACAGCCGATTCGTTATTGACGAATCGCACGAGGCACTCAGGGGATTCACTCTCGGCAACGTCGCTCATCATGGTTTCCACTGGCTCTTGAGGAAGGAGACCAGGCCGGAAGCCTCCTTCGGCCCCACCTGAACCCGCCAGCCCGATTCATCGCTCAGAGGCGCGCTGATCACCGCCAAATGGCCGGGAATGACCATTTTCCGGTGGGGAAGCTTCGACTCGATCTCCGACTTTTTCAGCGCCGCCGTGATCGTCGTCGCGTTGAATTTGTCCGCCGCCCACGCGGTCAGCACGCTGGTGCCTTCCGTGTCCACCGACAGGATGTACGCCGGCACGCGCGATGACTCGACTTCCGAAGCCACCGAGTAGTACGACAGCGCGAAATTCGTCGTCACCAGCAACGGCGAGTCCGGCCCCGGCTGGCCGATCGTATAGAGTCCCGCCTGCACCTGCACCGGTTTCTGCGGATCGGTGTAGATATCCTGCCGGCTGGTGAGGATGCTGAGGATCTGCTCCGGCCGGGTGGTGTTGACCACCACCAGCGCCGCGTATTTCAGGATGAACCAGCACGCCTCAACGACGGCCTGGAACGACTCTCCCTTGAGGACCGGCACGGCGATGGGGAATCCGAGCGGACGGAACTTCTTCAGGAGAGCGGCCCGGCGGCTTTGAGTGAGAAACTCGAGGGTCTTGGATGCACCCGTCTGCCCGGGCGAGAGCACGACTTCCTTCAGGCCTTCCGCCCGCGCGGCCTCGCCGAGAGCCACCAGCGCATTGAACCCATCGCCTTCCAGGCAGATGGGCAGGTTGAGCTCCTTCGCGACGGCCAGGAATTTCGCCGTCTGGCTCGCCGCGCACATCGCCCATAGCAGGGGGCGTGTTTCCTTCACGGCCAGGCCGGCCGCCTTCAGGCATTCCGGGTCGGCGGCAATCAGGGCCAGGGGCATTCCCGACGTCTTGCTTGCCGCGCGCGCGGCGTTGGCGAAAGGCTGCGGCTGCCGGGAGGTGTTGTAGACCGCTATCATGTCCACTTGCAGCGTTGCGCCGAGACGCTCGAACTTCAGGGCCGCCACCTCGCGGCAGCGTCCTTCGATCACGGCGCCCTCGAGGCCGTCATTCACGCAGATGGCCACCGCCGTGGGATGGTGGAACTTCTCCTCATGGCGATAGAGGATCGTCTCCTGACCCACTTCAATGGCCTTGTCGCCCGCGCCGATTTTCACGAGTTGCTGGGGGGGCGCGCTCGCCTCGGCCAGGGCGGCGCGCGCCTTGTCGTCCAGGCGCGGGCACAGGTCGAGGCCGGCTTGCCCGGCGGCGACCTTCATCGCGAAGGCCAGGCAAGTGGGAACGCCGCACTTCTTGCAGTTCTCGCGCGGCAGATGCTTGTAGATGTCCAGTCCGGTTAGTGGCATTGCTCCGCACTCCTCCTAATGGTTTGATGCTTCCGCTTCGCCGGCGATGGGGACGTCACATCAGCGGTTCCATCGTCCTGGCGGGATGATCCACCTTCTCCATGAACGCCATCAGGGCCTCGCCGTCCGTGGCGACAGTCTCGTCGGCGATTTTATCCAGGAAGCCGTCGAGCCCCATTTCCTTCGCACGCCGCTCGATGGCCGGCCCAACGGCCTCCTTGAGTTCCTTGGGCATCCAGACAAGACGCGGCAAACCGCCTTCCGCCGAGATGAACTTGCGCGAGGTCAGGTAAAGCCGGCCCACGCCAAGGAAACCCGGTGTCTGCGCGCCTCCGCCCACGGCGCCGGCCAGCGTGCTGAACTGCATGCCGATCGGCGTGTCGCCCTGGTATTCCCGGCTGACGGCAATGACCCCGTTGCACTCGGGAATAATGGCCACGATCACCTCGAAACACCCGCACGACGTCATCGGGTTCTCCATCAATGAATAAGCCGCGAACCGCGTGACCGACCGGTTCGAGTGGCTGTATACGAACTCGTTGACTCCCTCCCATTCGCCCGCCCGCTCGTTGATCGCGCGGCTTTTCTTGATGGGCTGGTTGGGGCCGGTGCTGTTGATCTCGAACGCGGCCTGCCCGTCCAGCCAGTTGTAGGCGCCGCAAAGCCCGAGACGTTCGGGGGTGATGACACAGACGTGGTTCGGGGCGTAGGACTGGCAGATCGTGCACGAGTAGAAAGTGTCCACCGATTCGTCGGTCATGCCGGCCACGCGGGCGTCGCGCGCGTCGAAAACCGGGGTCGCTTCGTCGAGCAGCTTCTTCACGTCATCCGGCTTGGTAAAGATGGTCGCCTGCACGCGGTCAACAATCCCTCCGAATTCGCCCTGCAGTTTGGCGTGAAGGATCGTGCCGAAGTGCCTGAGCCGGAAACCCGCCTTGACCGTGTCCTTGCTGATGCGGACCCAGATCTGATCGCGCTGGGCGATGTGCATCACGCCCATCGCGTGGTTCAGGTAGCGGTGTATCTGGCGCTCCAGGATCCCCTCGAAATCGCTCTTCATCTTGCGCCCGGACACCTCGACCAGAATGCCCAGATCCATCGCGCCGCCTTCCTCGAGGGTGTCCAGATCGGGTCCCACCAAGGTCACCTTGCCGTCCTCCACCTCCTCGATGTCGCGCGTCCGCAGGAACTCCACGCCGCGCGAGTACTTGCCGCCGAATTGCACGGCCATGTCCTCGCGCCGCACGCGCTCGCCCTCGAACGCCGCCGCATAGGACACCGGAATGTCAATCTCCTCCACCTTGACCTTGACGCCACGCACCTGAATGGCCTGCTGCACGATTTTCGAGGGATCGGTCTCGCGCACCACCGCTTCGTAGGTGGTCACACCGGTGGGCCGCACCTCCGGGGTCGAGGCGTGGTCCGAAATCACCGGGAAACCCATGAGAACCGCGCCCGCGCCCACGGCGTACCAGTCGTCCGGGATCGGCCCGAAGGTGATGCCGAAGGCGAAGATGCGTTTGCGGGTGTATCGCAGGCAGCCCTCGAAATCGCCCTTCTTGAGGCCGCCGAAGGTGAGCCCGCCTCGGATGGCCCAGTCCAGCACGTAGATCGCCGAAGCGGTGTCCCGCCCTACGGGAACAATATAAGTCTTCCAGCCCATCTCCACGCCCTCGGCCACCATCTGGTCATACATGGACTTGCCGTCGCGGTTGCACAGGAGGAAGGAAAGGATGCTGCGCTGCTGGAGGGCGCGGACCGTCTTGACCGCGATCTCGTTGGTGGGCGCGGGACCGAGCAGGGCGGCGAACCCGGGCATGCGGCCGTCCACGAGCTGAATGCCCAACTCGCGCAGAATGGTATCCGAGATGAAGCCCGTGTGATCCTGCTCGATCGGCTCGCCGTTGAGGTAGCGAATCGCGCAGATTGCCTCCTGGGCGAGCAGGGTGGCCGCGCCGCTGTCGAGTCCTCGGCCCAGATAGGGAAGCCAAAGGCTCGTGGGCACCTCCGGCACAACCAGCGTCTCGCAGTGCTCCACGATGGTCCGCACGTCGCGCAGATTCCTGGCCTCGATCCCCATGAGGGCAGTGGCCATGGGGAGATAGAAGGCCGTGCCGGGGAAACTTACCTCCTTGTCTTCCCCGTGGCTCTTGATGGCGGCGTCCACCGCCTGGCGCGCCTCCTTCACGAATCCGTTGGCTCCACGAATGATCGCCGCAAATGTCTCTCGGCTCATTGTCTTACTCCTCCCTCTCTCCCAAAGGACGCGCTCCAACGCTCAAGGCGCGCGTTGCATAACGGTATTTTTCCGCCGCGGCTCGCCTCCGGCAAGCCGGACACAGACTCAGGTCCGAGTTCATCTTTCCCGCTTTTGGTCCCAGATGCTCGAGCATCCTCTTCGGTACGTAAGGACAACCGCACCCGGGGCAGCTCTCGATCTCGAGCGTCGTATCCCACGTCTCCATCACCAGGCGCCCACCGGCCCAACTGCTGCGCACCTTGCCTGTGGGGCACACCGCCACGCACGCCTCGCAGCCGATGCAGACGTCGCTTTCCTTGCCAAACGGAGAGCGCACCTCGCGCGCCGCCCCGCGTCCCACGTATGAAATGACGGCCCGTCCCACCAGCTCCCGGCAGACCCGTTCGCACAGGCCGCACTGAATGCAGTCCTCATCCTTCTTCTCGAACGGCGTGTCCACAACGCCAAGACCCGCCGCGAATTCCCGGATGCCGGGCACGCCCGAACACCGCGCCAGGATCAGCTGCATCGAGAGCTTGCGCGCACGCAACGCGTCCTCGGTGCCGGTCCACACGCGCATTCCGGCGGCCGGAGGGGTGCTGCAGGCCGCCACCATCCTCTTCCTGCCGTCCCATTCCGCTTCGACAAGGCACAGCCGGCACGCGCCGTAGGGTTGAAGGGCGGGATGATAGCAGAGGGTGGGTATAGAGATGCCTGCTTCCCGAATCGCTTCGAGGAGCGGACGGCTCGCGTCGGCCTCCGCCTCGCAACCGTTGATGTTCACAACCACGCGTTCAGCGGACATACGGCGAATCCTCGAATCCCCCTCAAGCGATACGGACCGCGTCGAAGGGACAAACCTCATGGCACATACGGCAACGGATGCACTTCTCCTGGGCGATGACCGCCGGCTTCTTCTTCCTGCCGCCGGAGATAGCGGCGACCGGACACTCCTTCACGCACTTTCCGCAGGCACGGCACGCTTCCACGTCCACATTGAAAGAGATCAGACTCTTGCACACGCCCGCGGGGCACCGCTTCTCCCGCACGTGGGCCTCGAACTCCTCCGGGAAGTAGCGCAAAACAGACAGAATGGGGTTCGCGGCGGTCATCCCAAGGCCGCACAGAGAGCCGTTCTTCACGATCCAAGCCAGCTCCTTCAGGCGCTCCAGGTCCTCCGGCTCGCCCTTCCCCTTGCATATCCGGTCCAGAATGGCGCTCAGGTGGCGCGTGCCCTGGCTGCACGGAGTGCACTTGCCGCAGGATTCATCGGCCAGGAAACGCATGAAGTAGTGCGCCACGTCCACCATGCAGGTCGTCTCGTCCATCACGATCAGCCCGCCCGATCCCATCATCGAACCGGCTTCGGTCAGGCGGTCGAAATCCACCGGCATGTCTATCAGGCTCTCCGGCATACATCCGCCCGAGGGGCCGCCGGTCTGAATCGCCTTGAACTTTTTCCCCTTGGGAATGCCCCCGCCGATATCGTAGATGATCTCTCGCAGCGTGATCCCCATGGGCACTTCGACGAGGCCGGTGTTGTTGATCTTGCCCACCAGCGAGAAGATCTTCGTTCCCTTGCTGCCTTCCGTGCCGATGGAGGCAAACCAGCCGGCCCCCTGGGCGATAATGCCGGGGACGTTGGCCCACGTCTCCACGTTGTTCACGTTGGTCGGCTCGCCCCAGAGGCCGGAAACCGCGGGATAGGGAGGACGCGGCCGCGGGCTGCCGTGCCGGCCCTCGATCGAGGCAATCATCGCGGTCTCTTCGCCGCAAATGAACGCGCCCGCTCCCGTGAAGATTCTGAGATCGAAACTCAGGTCCGAACCCAATATGTTGTCTCCCAGCAGACCGTAATCTCTGGCCTGCTGAATGGCGATGCGAAGGTTCTCAACCGCCAGCGGATATTCCCGACGCACATAGACGTAGCCGGTGTTGCTGCCGATGGCGTACGCGCCGATCAGCATGCCCTCGATCACCCGGTGCGGATTGCCTTCCAGCAGACTCCGGTCCATGTAGGCGCCCGGGTCGCCTTCATCGGCATTACAGATGATGTAGCGTGTCCCGCCCTCCTTCGGCGTGGCGCCGCCGCATATCTCCCACTTGCGCCCCGTCAGGAACCCCGCTCCTCCGCGGCCCCGCAGGCGGGACTTCTTCACCTCGGCGATTACTTGCTCGGGGGACATCTCTTCGAGCGCCTTGGCAAGCGCCGTGTACCCGTCGAGCGCAAAGTAATCCTCGATGCGCGTCGGATCAATCTGTCCGTTGGCGCCGAAGAGGACCCGCTCCTGTTTGCGGTAGAAGGGAATCTCCGGTTCGAGCGGAATCCGTTTCTCGTCGGTTGGATCCGCATAGACCAGCCGCTCGATAACCTTGTTGCCCAGAATAGACTCCGAGACGATCTCCGCCGTGTCCTCACATGCCACGCGTTGGTACATAACCCGCTCCGGATACACCACCACCAGCGGGCCGCGTTCGCAGAAGCCGTGACACCCCGTCACCTTCAGCTCAACCTGCTCGCCGGCCCCTTGCCGATCCAGTTCGTCGCGAAGCGCCTGGGCCACCGCCACGCACTGATAAGCGCGGCAGCCCGTTCCCCCGCAAACGGAGACGCGGCGTGCGCCGGTTACCCGGCTCTCGCGGATGGTTCGGCACAGTTCCTTGAGGTCCGCCCCCGAACCCATCCTAGCTGTTGTCGGCGCTGGGCACATACCGTTTTTCAAACGCCTTTCTTATCTTCCCGGGGGTCATCTGCCCGTTGTATTCTCCATCCATCACAACGATGGGCCCCAGCGCGCAGGCGCCGAGGCAGTTGACTGTCTCCAGTGTGAACTTCATGTCCCGCGTTGTTTCGCCGCTCTTGATGCCCAGTATCCGTTCCAGTTCCTCGACCACGGCGGGCGCGCTGCGAACGTGACACGCCGTGCCCAGGCAAACGGTGATAACGTGTTCGCCCTTCGGCTCCAGGCTGAAAGCCTTGTAGAATGTGGCCACGCTGTACACTTGGCTCAGAGGCAGCCCCAGGCTCTCAGCCACCCGCCGAAGCATCTCCTCGGGCAGGTAGTTGAACTCCGCCTGGATATCCTGCAGCAAGGGCACCAGCGAATGGGGGCCCTTCTCGTGTCTCTCCAGAACGGCCAGGAGTTTGTCGTTCTCGTTTTCCATTTTCACAGCCTGCCATGACTTTGGCTCTAACGCTCTATCTCTGTTCCTTGGAGGCGGTGGCCGCTTCTTTCATGCTTCGGGCGGCGGCCTCTCGTTTGAGGCGCGTGATCTCCTCGATCGTGGGGAATTGCAGCGCGCCCGTCGGGCAGGCCGCCACGCACGCTGGCATCTCGTCCGCCTCGATGCGGTGCAGGCAAAGATCGCACTTGAGGGCCACCTTGCCCCCTTCGCGCAAAGTGATGACGCCGAACGGGCAGACCATGATGCACATCTTGCATCCGATGCACCGCTCGTCGTCAATCAGCACGGGCTGCCCCTCCCCGATCCGGTGCAACGCCTGGGTCGGGCACACCGTCACGCACGGCGCGTCCTCACAATGCCGGCACTGCAGGGGAATCGCCGTCCCGTCCACGCATTCGAGCGAAACTCTCGAAACGGGCTGCGGCTCCTCGCGCACCGCCGCGAAAAGGTCCTTGGACTCGGAATGCTCCAGCGCGCAGGCTATCTCGCAGCCCCGGCACGCCATGCACCGCTCCAGCTCCACGTAGATACTGCGTCCCTTGGCTTTCATCACTTCGCTCCCACCGCCACGGCTTGTCTCATCTCTTCCCAGACCTTGCCCTGGGTTTCCGCCGGACGCGGCTCGTATATCATGGGCGCCAGCTTCAGAGCCGCGCGCTTGCGGTCCAGATGGTCAATAATCAGACGAGCGGCCTTGACCGGGTCCTTCTCGAAGGCAAACTTCCCGCCGAAATCCTTCTCCATCCCCTCCGTCAGGTATTCGGTCACCGCCTTGCTGCCCAGCACGGGCAGCGGGTCTCCGATCACCGTGTAAACGCCGGACGCCACAACGTAGAACCCGATGGCGATGGCCTTCTCACTCATCCACTCGGGCGCCGCGCCGGCCACCGGCAGATCGGCGAAATCGTCGCCCAGACCCCCTTCGCGGCAAATCTCGATGCACGCCGTGAGAATCCGCGAGTTGTCCACGCATGATCCCATGTGCAGAGCGGGAGGAATGCCCACCGCGTCGCAGACCTCCTTGAGGCCGCGCCCCGCGTACAAATCCACCGCCTCGGGCGTGAGAAGACCGGCCTTGCCGCACGCGATCGCCGAGCAGCCCGTCTGCACAATCAGAACGTCGTGGCGCAGAAGCTCATGGACCAAGCCCAGGTGGCCCTCGTCCTGGGCCATTCTGACGGTGTTGCAGCCCACCACGCCCACCACGCCGCGAAGCCGGCCGTCAATCATCGCGTTGTTGAGGGGACGGTAAGAGGGGCGGTAGCGCCCGCCGAGGTGGTCGAACACCCCTTCCGTGGTGAACCCCGCTATCAGAGGCGATTTCTCGCTGGGAATGTACACTTTGGCGGGATCGCGCCGGGCGAAGTTCCGAATACCCGCCATCAGGATGTCGCGCGCGCTATCCAGGGCCCGCGCCTCCTCAAACTCGATGTGCTCGAAGCCCTCGAAGCGCGCCTTGGGCGAGGTGCTCACCAACTTCGTGTGAAACCGGCTGGCCAGGGACGCCAGCGCCGGCATCACGCACTGGATGTCCACCACCATCATGTCCACGGCTCCCGTAAGGACCGAAAGTTCCTGGTGCAGGAAATTGCCTGCGATTGGAATGCCGCAGCGCATCAGAATCTCATTCGCCGTGCAACAGATGCCCGCGAGCTGGAGTCCTTCGGCGCCCACTTCCTCGCACGCCGCCTGGACGTCGGGAAGCTGCGACGCGGCAACCAACGCGTCGGCCAAAGCGGGTTCGTGCCCATGAACAAGCACGTTCACATGGCTCTCGCGCAATACTCCAAGGTTGGCGGACGACACAACCGGCTTCGGCTCGCCGAACAAGATGTCGCTGAGCTCCGTAGCGATCATCGAGCCGCCCCAGCCATCCGCCAGCGCGACGCGTACACAGCACATCATCAGATGCATCGCCTCGTTGGACACGCCCATGTGCGTCGAGTGCATGGTGCCGACGATCTCGCGGTCCACCCCCCGGGGAACGACCCCCATTCTTTCCCAGCGTTTGCGCACTTTCTCGGGCGCCCGCGACACGAACCGCAGGCGGCCCTCCTGCCGGCCGAATTCGCCCAACGCGGCTTCCGCCACTTCGCCGGCGATCTCGTTGATAGTGCGGCCTTCCACCGGAATAGCCCACTCCTTGGCGAGTTTGCGCAATTTGGCTTCCCCTTTGATCGAGTACCCCTGGGCGGCGTCGCGCGAGACGGCCAGAAGGACATGCACGATATCGCGCCCATGATCGGAGTGAGCCGCCGAACCGACGGCCGATCGCTTGGCAAGATTGCGTGCCACTATCATGTCAGCCGTCGCGCCGCAAATGCCCGTTTGCGCGCCGTCCCCAAAGGGATCAATACGGCAAGGCCCCATCGCGCAGTTCGTGCAGCAAATCCCCAGCTGCCCGAAAGCGCACTGTGGCTGCATTCCCGCATACCGGTCGTATGCGACCTCGAACCCCTCTTCCGCGGCGATATTCAGCATTTTCTGCGCGGCAGTGTCCACGCTGTGCCCGGCAGGCCCGGAACGGTGCTTCTTTGTGGGCGGGACTTTGTGGTCGGTCATTGTTTTTCCCTCCGAGTTTCGAGGATCAGCGCAGCTGCTCCCCGTATATGAATATGTGGCGGCTCCAAGCCAAAAAAGAGTCCGGTGTATTTCGCAAAAAACTCCCCATATCCCTGATGTCCGGGCAAGAAACGTGCCCCCGCGAACGATCACTCTTACTGTTCTATGAACTCAGACAGAATGCGATATCGGGCTTCTTCCCACAAACCGTTTCCATCCGTTTCTGAAAAGTGCCGATGAAGCGGCGCGGCAATGTGACATTCACGGCTCATTCGCCGGTACGCGTTCTGGTTGGGCTGCTCGGCCCCCTACGCAAAGATCCTCCATTGTCCTGTTTGCCACAAAGCCTCCCCATGATCCGGATAGGGAATCGCCTGATCTGCGGCGGAACCGCGAACCTCCAGTTAAGCGCATGTAAGGAGAACAGCAAGCCAAATGGACTTTGGGGGACCCTTCCTCCCAGTTCCTCTCCTTCGACGATTTCAACCTACCACCAGAGGACCTGCGGTGCAACCAAATTCTTTTTCGCCTTCGGTTGTTTTCCCGCGGGACCAGCCTTCCTCTAAAAACCGGCAAGAGGAAGGACCGCTCAGGGACCAATTCGCCTTCTCTCCCCGGTTCATTCCGACTTGGATTTTCACGCGGTATTCGCGAACTTGGAACCGGCAATCCCTGTCTTCATGATTCCCACCGATCTCGTACTCGCGTTAGACTGCGACCTTGCCTTTTAAGACCCGCGGGATCAGCCGTGCGCCGAGCTTCGGTCCGAGAAGGGGAACCGCCATGGGGAACTCTGCCTCGTCAATGTGCCACCGGGGGCGCATACGACGACAACAAGACCCCCTCTTAGGCCCGTACTCTCGTCCATGATACGTCCAGACACCGAGCAGACTGGCTGAAACGGGAAGTGGATCACTGATATGGCGGCACGATCAGATACTGCCGGACGCATGTGCCAGGGCTGTCACGCTGGGGGCATCTCGATGAAGCTACCAAATCCAAGCGCTGGATAAAGTAGCGCGGGCGTCTCGCCTGCGAACCTGGTCGTAGTGCGGGCTTTAGCCTGTCTTGCGAGGCGAGCATCCCGCCGTCGC
>Ga0315289_10015230_pt1 | contig 10681 bp, 5 predicted proteins | sample YL17G11_40_MG_FD_203452 | JGI IMG/M metagenome (GOLD analysis project Ga0315289, IMG submission 203452) | Sediment microbial communities from Yellowstone Lake, YNP, Wyoming, USA - YL17G11_40 | ecosystem: Environmental > Aquatic > Freshwater > Lake > Sediment | place: USA: Wyoming | collected...
TTTTTGCGGTGGAAGCGCCGACACAACAGAAGAATCCCCATTAGTACGCACGAGCTGAGGAACCCCACAAGCCCACCCCGAGACCTGCTCACCGCCAGAGACACAATCATCAAAATCGCCAGAAACGAAAGAACTATCCCCTTGTGGAGGTCCGACGATGCCAGCACACCTCGCCATCCGGTCTCCTTCATCCGCAGCAAAAACCTCAGAACAAATGCCACAGTAATCGGGATAATAAGCTCCATGTACCCCGCAAAATGGTTCTCGTTGATGAACGTCGCCATGAACCCCGTTTTCCCCGGCCGCACCTTGACTGCCCAGAATACCTTTTCAGTCCCGCTTATCCTTTGCAGCAGCCCCAGGAACGATACCGCGAAACCTATCACGACCACCGCGATAAGAACCCTCGTAGTTTGTCTTGGCGAGGTCAGCGTGTTGACCAGACAGACGTACAGCCCCACGTAGCACAACAGCTTCACAAAGGCAGTCTTCGTCGAGAAGAAATTGGTTGTGCTGAAGTCGAGAAAGGGGTTTTCGTTTCGCAAACCGGGGGGAACACCCGCGAACTGGGGAACGATCTGTGCCACAACAAGCCCCACGAAAAGCACCACAGGCGCCCATAGAGGAAATCGAAATCGAACGTTCGGACCTTCTGCCGCCACGCCCACAAGCCACACCGCGACCATCGCCAGGCATGCAAACTCCATCACCGAAATGGCCCAGGTCTGAACCGTCGCAAAAGCCAGCGGAGTGAAAACCAGGAGTGCTATCAGAAGACACTCCACCACAATCGCCGAAATCCTCGGATAAACGTATTCGCTCAAGACGTTCGCTCCCAACAGGTGTGGCTCAGGCCATCCGCCAGTCTCCACTCCGGGTAGGCCCCTTTACGACCTCGCGCGGGCTTCCCCGCAGGGCAACAGCCACCTGTGCCGCCCCGTAATCCTCAAACATTCTTGTACACCGTATCAAGCGTCCACGACTGTGTCAAGAAAAAGGGGCCGCCCTTTCTCGCCGATTTGATCCCAGGCCGCGAAGCTCCCGCGCCCGATGCTTACGGCGGGGCCTCCGAGGACTGTTTGCGAGGAACACCCCCGTCGTGGGGAGTGCCGAAGTTGTGCTTCGGCGGAACAAGGCGGGAGCAAGCTCCCGCACTCCAAAGGGGTTCCCCTCCCATGGCGTGCGGAGTTGTCGGACCCTCTCGACACCCGCTCCGCCCGTCAGTGAGGGACTACGGATTTGGTGCGTTTCACGTTGATTTTTGCCATCCATTGTGCAAAAGTTCTCTTCCGACAGCGCGGCTACACCGCCAGTCCTCCCGGACCGAACTCCGAAGAGGCGAAGGTAACTCTTTTCTCGGCACAGGAAGCAAGGAGATCCAAAGCGGTGCTTGGTAACCCCTCCCATGGCCGACTCGTTGGGCAGCCGGTCGAAGCCCTCCGGAAGGCCCTCAGCGACCGCGTGGTGGCGGTGATACTTTTCGGCTCGAGGGCACGCGGAGACGCATCGCCGCGCCCTGGGCTTTGAGGTGGGAGAAGCAGCCGTGCGACCTGAAAGGAGCAGCACGAGATGATTATTGAGAGCATTGCAAGCAACAGAATTGGCGATTTCGGCGGGTGGACCGATACGTGGTTTTCCAAGAGCGGGTGCATCCTCAACTTTGCCGTTGACTTGTATGCCCGAGTGACAATCATCACCAAGAAGAAGCCCGGCGTCACTATTCACGTCCAGGACTACGGCGATGTCGTCGAGATTTCAAGCATTGAAGGGGCCGGGTATGACGATAAACATGCTCTTCTCATTGCTGCCCTGAAAGTCATGAACATCAAATATGGCCTCGACGTTTTCATCTCTGCGGATGTCCCGCCGGGCTGCGGAACCGGAAGCTCCGCCGCCGTTTCGGTAGCACTTATAAAAGCTTTGAGCGTCTTGAACGGCGAATACCTCGTCGCTCACGAAGTTGCTCGGCTTGCCCATCGCCTGGAGACGGAAGAGCTTGGCATCGAGAGCGGCGTCCAGGACCAGTTAGCCGCTGCCTACGGCGGAGTCAGCTTCATCGAGATGTACGAATACCCCAACTCCTTCGTCTCGCCGGTGGACATTTCCGAGGAAGTGAGAATGACCCTCGAGAACAGGTGGATTCTCGTCTATGAGGGGCGCCGACACCTTTCCGGGGACGTCCACAAGAAAGTGATACAGGAGTTGAAGGACGAGGGGAGTCCGAGCCATAGAGCACTGTCAACCCTCAAGGAAACGGCTCTGGCCGCCAAGCAGGCTCTCCTCAAGGGCGGTCTCGTCGAGCTTGGCAAAATCATGGACGCCAATAACGCCGCTCAAAAAGCCCTTCATCCCGAAATCACGACGCCGAACTTCGAGAGAATCGAGGAAGTCGCAAGAAAAATCGGAATCGTCGGCGCGATGATTAACGGTGCTGGCGGAGGCGGAAGCATCGTCCTCCTCGCCCAAGCTGGCAAGAAACCCGAAATCGAGAGGGCTTTGGCGAAGGAAGGTTTTCGGACGCTGCCATGCCGGATCAGTTTTCAGCCGGCGAGAGCGTGGCTTTCCGGGAGGCTGGACCTTTAGGGCGCGGCCTGTTCGGTGATATGATTGAGCCACATGTCGGGGGTCTCTTTTCGGCGCGACCGACAATCGCTTTGCATAAAAGTTCCATAGGAGCTCGTCGCCTGTGCGAGGTGTTGCGCGTCGAACCTTTCGTGTCTTTTCCGAGTCGCCAACAGCATACAGCTTGACTTGGCGTTTTCCTCGCGCTATATTGACCCTGAAGGTGGGCGCCGCCTAAAACTCCGGTTTGGACCGGAATGGCCACGGCCTGTGTCATCAGCGCGCGCTTGCCCGACCAGTTCTCATATTTCCGTTTTCGCTTTGAGAAAAAGAATCGGACTTGCAGAGAAAGGAGCGATATTTTGAACGAAGGAATCGAGGAACGTGCCGAACGCGAGCCGGAGGGGGGTTCCATTCATGAGGCCCGCAGGTGGGGACTGGTCGTCGCCGTTGCAATCTTTCTCTTAGGAGGGGCCTTGGTGGCGGTCTTCGTGGGACTCCCGCTCCTTCAGGGCAAGGGGCTGCGCTTCCTGAAATACAAGGAGGCCGCCGCAGCCTTTGCTGCCGAAAAGCAGTTCGGCAAAGCCGTCCAGATGTACCAGAAAGCCCTCGCCCTGAAGCCCAAAGACCTCGATATACGAAAATCCGTTGCCCAGTGCAGGCTCCTGAACGGCGACCTCCCGGAAGCCATCGCGGACTACAATCGTTGCGTTCGCGCAAAACCGGACGACACGCAAACCGAGTTGACCCTGGCTTCTCTTTATCTCCTTGCGAAGAATCTTGATCGTTCCGCCGAGATCGCCGAGTCCATCCTCCAGAGAGACCCGGACAACGTCCTTGCCCTGGCTATAAAGGCCCAGTGCCATTACGAGCGCAGCAATACCTCTCACCCCATGGTCACGGTCAAAATGATTGCCGGCATCCTCCCCACAACCTCCTCTCGTTACGACCTTCTGACTCCCTCCGAGATTGTCACAGCAGACACAAATTACGAGAACAAGCTCCTCGAAGCGGCCAAGGCCAGCCCCAACGAGGTTCAGCCCCACAAGAACCTCGCCGACTATTATCGCCGCCAGAAACGCTATGCGGAGGCCGAGCAGGAATATAAGAAAATGGTTGAGCTTGCCCCGGACGATGCGTACGTCCACCTTCATCTGGCAGACTTCTACGCCTCGGAGGAGGTGGGGCGCCTCCAGGACGCCATCGGCCAGTACTCGGAGGTCCTCGACAGAATTAGCGCAAGGAACCTTTTCGCTCTCAGGGGAATGGCGGGTCTTTCTCTTGCGACTGGCGACGGCGCCACCGCGGCAAAATACGTTGGCCGGATTCTCTGGGAGCAATCTTCGGACACCTTTGCCCGTTACTTCCGCGGCATCATAGACCTTTTCAACAAACAACCAGCGAGGGCTGAAGAGAGTTTCCGGTTCGTCGCCGGGGAAAACCCGACCTATGCACCCGCACACTTTCTGCTTGGCTATACTTTCCTTCTTGGCCGCGACATGAGCGAGGCAAAAAAGAGTCTCGAAGAAGCCGCCAGGGTTGACCTGACCTTCAGTCGCCCCCGCCTCCTTCTGGCTGAGATTGCCCTCGCCCTCGGAGAGCCGGATAAAGCCCTCGACACAATAAATAAACTCCTGATGGACGATAGGCAAAAGGACAATCCTCTCGCGTACGTGTTGCGGGGAAGAATCTACGTCTCCCAGAACGACTACACGCAGGCCGAAACGCCCTTCGTGAAGCTCGGTGAGCTTGACCAGCAGAGCATATTCCCGGAACTCCTCCTCGGGGGCGTCTATAAGAGAACCGACAAGAAAGACCAAGCCGTCAAGCAATATGAACAGGCAATAACTGGCGACCCGTCCTCGGCCCTTGCTTCATATCTCTTAGGTCTCTTCTATGAGAAAGCGGGAGAACGCGTCCAGTCCAGGGTCCACTACGAAAAGGCCATGGAGAAGGACCCAAATTTCGCCCCCGCCGCCAGAAGTCTCGCAGAGGTTTATGTGAAGTCCCTTCGGGAAAACGACGACCCCAAGCAGGAAATCAGAAAAACCCTCGACAACAGTTTCCCGAGCAATCTCAGTCTTCACCTGACCCTTCTCGATGCCGTCGGACTCATCTTTTATCAGGAGCGGCAATTCGATAAGGCCGTCGGCATCTACGAGCTGATTCCGCCACAGGAGAGGGACGCCCGCCCCCAAATTGTCTATCACTATGCCATGGCCTTGTACGGAGCTGGAAGAAACGCAGAGGCCCGGAAGGAACTCGAAAAGGCCGGCCGCTGGATGAGGAACCTTCCAAAGGAGGATGAGATAGAGGAGGTTCTCGATGACATCACCAGCGCAGGGGGCATCTCAGGATGACCCGCAGTCAGTCGCCCTTACTTCCGGTCGGTATGCCTTGAGTATGAGTGCGGGAAAAGCGCCGCTCCCCTGTTCCCTTATGCCGCAGATTCCAGCCGGGCAAGAAGGTCGCGAATCTCTTTCTGCTTCTCCGGGTCGGTCATCTTCTCCAGCGCTCTGCGAAGTTCCCCTTTCGCATCGGAGTGTTCCCCTGCGTGAAAGAGAATCACACCCCTGTGATATGAGGCCTCCGGAACCTGCCCCCTCACATTTTCGGGCACTCGATTTATCACGTCGAGCGCCTCCCTGAACTGCCCCTTCTTGTAGAGAATCCATGCCAGGGTATCTTGCAAGGGAGCCTGGTTCGCATACTTCTGAGCCAGGGGCTGGATGATTTGCAGGGCCTCGTCGAGGTCGCCCCCGTACTCCGCATACATGAACGCGAGATTGTTTATAGCCGGCATGAAGGAATCGTCCTTTTCGATTGCCTTTTTGTATTCCTCCATTGCCTTTTGCGGCTCGTTCATCCTCCGGTAGAGCAGCCCCAGGTAGTAATACCCCGGCGCGAAATCGGGATTGGCGTTGGTCACCTCGCTGTACATCTGGAGGGCTTTCTCGTGCTCCGCCCTCCCCTGGTAGATGCCGCCGAGCACCAGCCTGCTGAACGCCGATTTGTCGTCCATCGCAAGAGACTTGGTGAAATGCGCCTCTGCCTTCTCGATGTCTCTCTCCGCAAGGTAGAGCCTTCCGAGGAGAAGGTTCGCGTAAAGGTTGCTCGCCTGCGCACTCACCACCTTTTCAGCGCTTTCTATGGCCTCCTTGTGGCGACCCAGGGCGAACTCGATTTCCGAAAGCAGCAGGTGCGCTCTGGCAAACGTCGGCTCCTTTCGGAGAGCCTCTAACAGCGACTTTCTTGCCGAGCGAAGGTCGTTTTCCATCGTGTATGCCAGCCCAAGGAGGTAGTGTGCGGACGCCCACTCGGGCATCTTCTTCGTGACATTTTTCAGGTCTTCTATTGCCTCTTTTGTCTTGGCGCTGAAAAGATTAATGATCGCACGCTGGTAAAGCGGGAAAGGCTTTCCTGGCGCCTGTTTCAGCAGCTCTTGCAGATAGTCCTGGGCCCTGTCTATTCTGTTGAGGGCGATGCAAATCGCCGTGCACCCCCTCAGAGCTTCAGTGCTCTCAGGGTCTCTGGTCAAAGCCACCTGATACTGGCTCAACGCCCTCTCCAGTTGGCCCGCGGAACGCAGAAACCTCGCAAACTGAAGCCTCGCAAAAACGGATTGCAGGTCGGTCTCTATCGCCGACAGAAAAGCTCGCTCCGCGTCCTCGTATCGCTGCTCCTGGGCATAGAAGTTCGCTAATGCCACCATCGGCGTAACATCGTTGACGCTGGCTGCGACCGCCTTTCTCAGCCCCTTCTCGGCTTCCTCCTTGTTCCCCTGCTGGAGATATAGTTGTGCCAGAGCGTGATACCCCCGGGGAAACGCCGGCGCTATGTCCACGACGGTGCTCATGTCCCGAATAGCCGAGGCAAATTGTCCTTCCGCGGCATAACATTGAGACTCCAAGAACAGCGCCCCAACGTTCCTCGGATTCTCCCTCAGCAGCTCCGTCGCCAGTTCCCTCGCCTTGTAGATGTTTCTCGACGTAAGGTAAAGATGCCCCAGAAAAAGCTTGTTGGGAATATCCTCCGGGGCCGATTGAACGTAGCTCTCCAACTCCTGAACCGCATTGTTAATCTGCCCGAGGTTCAGGTGCGTCCGAACGACCGCCTGGCGTATCCCGGCGTCGTCCGGGGCAAGGTCTTGCGCCTTCTTCAACATCTGGAGCGATTCGGCGTCCTTCCCCGCACGAGCAAACTTCGTCGCACTGAGGAGATACTTGTCGCGGATTGCCCTGGGGTTGTGGGCCTTGATCAGCTTTCTCACCCCGTATGCCGCTGCCGCCACAACGAGGAGCGCAACCACAACAGCAATCAACGTAAAGACGCGGCGGCTCTTCCGTTCACCAGCATACCCTTCGGAACTATCGCGATAATCTGTTTCAGGCATGTTTTCCCCCTGAAAAAACCACTTTTCTTTCTTCGCCGGCACCCAACGACCGTCCGATCATCAGGCGCCTTCCACCCATACTAAGTACATGCTCTCGCAAGTAGAATCACGTATTCAGAACCGAGCGCTTCTTTTGAACACCATCAGCCGCGCCTCGCTGGCAAAGTAGGTCTCTCGCGAAGCCGCCAAGACCCAAAGAATTGCTCACAGTCATGCAGACAGGACGCTTCGCGTCTTAGCGTCTTGGCGAGAAAAAACTGAAAACCCTGGCCAATCCCGCCGTCGGCGGGACAGGATTTGTGAATCAGAGCACTAAGCAAACAAGAATAAAAAAGGGAGGACAGTTTGTCCTCCCTCCATTTTCTCATACTTTGAAGAGCAGACAATCACACTTTTGCAGCCTGCCTTTTGCCCCTCCGTCGGATTTTCCAGCCGAGGAACCCTGCCAACGGCCCCGAAAGAAGAAGCAACCCCGGCTCAGGCGTGACTGTGAACGTGTCAATGTTCAGCTTCGCATCGCCCGGCGGTGTCCCATAATACCCCAGAACCACACCCACCGCGTCCAGGTCCACGATGGTCGCGTCCCACGAATCCGGAGTGCCACGGCGGGCGTTGTGCACGGGCCCGACGTCGAACACGCCGAAGTTGTCCGTGTTGAAATAGATGTTTGACGTAGTCGTCCAGGTCGGCTCCTTTGGAATGGTCAGCGGGTTGTTGTATGTTCCCCAGAACGTCTGCGACCCACCCTGACTTCCGCTGATAGAGATGATGTCATCTCCCGCATTCCCGCCGCCTGCCAGGAAGAAATATGCGAATGTCGGCGCCACAGACCCCGAGTACGACAATGTCGCTCGAACATAACCATTCGTCAAATTCATGTTAGGGTAAAAATTGGCAGCGTCCTGATCTACAAAAATGTACCTCCACGAAAACGACGGAGCTGCATAATTCGGGTACGGAACCGACAGTATCCCAGTCCCCTGCGGGGCTGCCGCAGCGGCGCCCGTGTCGTTGTCAAAATACTTCCAACCCTCGTTGCTGTCGAAGGTAGCAACGTATTCCCAGCTAAACGCTGCCGGAACAATTATGAACAGGAACACTATCGCGGAAAGTATCTTGTACATCTCTTACCCCCTTAGTTTCGGGACCACCCTACACTATGGCGTACTATTTTTATGCCATATTGTCCCCCTTCCCTCGTACCTTGTCAAGAGAAAATCCTGAAATTTTTCATTTTTTTCGCTTTTTTCACCTGACACTCCGGAACCCCCTCTGGCTCCCGGGCGGCTGTGCAATCGGCCGGGGAACAGCCGTAGCCATGAATTGTGCGGTGTTCGGGCAGTTGGGGAGTGCGTCTGAGATCAGGGGCTCCGCGCCGGCATCTTGTCCCGCCACGGCGGGAGGGCATCTTGCCCCCGCTGTCGAGGGCGAGACGCCCTCGGGACTGCCCCGCCCTGGCGGGGGTTGTCGGGTGCTATTGAGTGTCACCTGGTCTCTCAAGGTCCGGGATAGCGGGGGCGCCTGTGGAATGCTGAAGTCATGCTTGAACCCCGCCCCGCCTTCGGCGGGATCAACTGCAACGCCGTCCCTGCGTGGTGAAGAGCGTCTCCAGGAGAATTTTCAAGAAGGTATCACTGATTGTGTGTCGCCCCCTGCGGGGGCTTAATTGAATCTGGGGTTCTGGTTCCACGGGTTGACATCCGTGGCTACTGTGTTTCATCCCCTGCGGGGATTGAGCGTATGGCCTCAGTCTCGGGTGGAGGAGTCTGGGCCTCTTAGTGATGATTGCGCTGCCAAAGCAACAACGCCTGCGCTTGGGTTGAGAGGTCGGGGGCTGATCCGGGTTTGGCCTAACTTCGTTTTTGCCGGCCTTCAGCCGGCACCCTCAATAGCCCCCTGCTTCAGCTGGGGGCATCGGCGACGGCCTTTTTCCAAACCGCAGCCCGCTTCAGCGGGGCTTCCCAGATAGGGCCTTCAGGCGGACAGCCCCAGGCAAACCTCTCTCACACCGCGTCGCAGCGCCGTTCCATTGGCTGCGCAAAGCCCAATAATATGCAAGTTCGACGAGAACGCTTCTCGTCGAGCTAAGCCGAGGGCTTCTTCGTCCTCGTCCACCTGCTTCTGTCGTCGAGAACCTCTGGCCAGTTCCGCTCTGCATTCGCCTCACATGGGATGCCGACCGAAGAAGCGGCGCCCGCCCCCCGGCGAGCCTCCTGGCGTAATCTTCCCATAGCGGGTGGCGTCTAACGGGTTGCGATGAAAAAAGACGAAAAAAAAGACTTGACATTCGTCCAGCATTTATGGCAATTTGCACCCGTTCAATCTCGAGTGGCCACTATATCTAACGTTTTTCAGTTCCCGTTCCTTACCGGCGCGCAGGGTTTGTTTTGATGGCTCTGCCGAGGAGGTAAAGGAGAATTGTACCACGAGGGTGCAGTAGTTTCACAACTGGACTATGGCACCTCTTGCACTTTTTCTCGCGGGGGGTAAATGCGCTTTACCCAACTATATCTGTGCGCATTCGACAATCTCACCTATCTCTGTCTCTCAGCGACATTGCGCCCCGATTATGGGGCGATTTCAAAGTCGGCTTTTTACCTTTCGGATACGAACTGCAAAGAAAGGAGCCAATCATGTGCGTAAGTAGGAGCAAGTTTCTGGCAGTTTTCTTCGTTGTCTTGATGCTTGGTGTGCCAGCAAGCGCAAGCATCATCGTTCCCGGTAGCCTTACGGAGATCAATCGCCAAGCGGACTCTGACCCCATCTCGTATGACAGTGCCCGAAACCTTGGCGACCCCTATTGGAACGACCGGGGCGAGCTCATCGGCGCCCAGGGGAAGATCACCGACGTCATGACCGGCAAGACGATGCTCGGCCTGGAGGGTCTCCTCCTGAGTAATGACGCCAAGGACACCGCGGGCAACGCCGCCGGAGAAAACTACGAAATCAAGTTCCAGATTGAGCCGACCCTCACCGGCAAGGCCAGGGTTTACGTCCTCATAGGCATCCGCGATGTCTTTAACGCGGACCCGGAGGACTGGCTGCAGGGACGCCTCAACGATAACGCCTACTCTCCTCGGAATGATATTACCAGCTTTCCGTCCGCTCGCACCTGGATCGGGCTGAACATCTACGGTGTCCCGGTTGGTCCGGTGTTCAACCGCATCCTGCGCCGCCCGGGCCCCGATGCCCGTCCTATGGCGTTCCCCGTCCGGGACGGCGTTGGTGAGGAATACTTTGCGTTCTATCACGACTTCAATCCCGGCGAGTGGGTCGGCATCTACGGGTGCTATGCCGCCGGCTCCAACTACCAGATTTTTGCCGAAATGGCTCCTCCCGACCCTCCCGCCATCTGGACCAGCGCCGACATAGGCTCCACCATGACTGGCGATACCCAGTACAACCCGGCCACCTTCACGTGGGACATCTATGCTGACGGCGCCGACATCTGGGACTCCGCGGACGCTTTCCGGTACGTTTACACCCAAGCGAGCGGCGACTTCATGATTCAGGGTCGCATGGCCGGTTTCTCGTGGGCCAACAACGACTGGGGGAAAGCCGGATTCATGATGCGTGAATCCACCGCCGCCAACTCGGTCCACGCCTCTATCTTCGCGAGGGCACCCAACGACTTCCTCGGTATTCAGTATCGTGGAGCCACTGGTAGCGGCTCAGGGGGAGGCACTGAATCGTGGTTCTCGCCGGTGTTGCCGAGATGGCTCAGGT
>Ga0315289_10015231_pt1 | contig 10681 bp, 10 predicted proteins | sample YL17G11_40_MG_FD_203452 | JGI IMG/M metagenome (GOLD analysis project Ga0315289, IMG submission 203452) | Sediment microbial communities from Yellowstone Lake, YNP, Wyoming, USA - YL17G11_40 | ecosystem: Environmental > Aquatic > Freshwater > Lake > Sediment | place: USA: Wyoming | collected...
GCAACGAGGAACGCAAGGCTGCTTAAGACACGCCTATTATTCGGATACCTGGCCTGGATTCTCACCCTGCCAGGATCAGTCGAGTCAGTTATATTCTGTTTCATTCTATTTCTCTATCTCTCTCTCAAATACAATGATATTCCGAATGGTCAGTTATATTGTTGATGTTTTTTAAGGAAAGTGTTTTTCTATACGAACGGTTAAATATTATGATTGTTAATCATATAAAATTAGACGGTTTATAACTGTAAATAGTTCCGATGATATAAAACATTAGCGTATTGTCTTATTTTTGATCGTTAATACGACGATCTGGATCAAAACCAACAAGCCCAGTACAAGCCAAATAGCAACTTCCCACCAGCTACTAGCAGTCGCTGCTAACCCAAGGCAGATCAATCCCCCTGCCAGATAGAGGAAGCCGCGAAGTAAAGATTGTCCCAAGTAGTGGCGCATTTTCACATGGTCACGTGACGCCTCCCAACTGGCATAGCTCAAGGTAGCCAATCCAATAGCACAACCCAGGATCCAGAGTGAACTTGCCGCGATTCTACCCAAATCGATCATTATTTCAATCCGATTTTAGGACATCCTTATATACCTTAATTAGCCTGTTGCTAATCTTATCCCAACTGTATTGGCTCGCAAAAGCAGTGGCGTTATTGCCCATTTTATGGCGAAGCTTATTGTCTTTAAGTAGCACCGTTAGACGTTCACTAAGTGCTTGTGCATCACCATCCGGCACATGAAATCCTGTTTCCCCATCTTGAACCAGAAATGCCAGACCGCCAACCTGCGAAGCAACCACCGGTGTACCGCAAGCCATGGCCTCCAAGGCGACCATACCGAATGATTCATAATGGGAGGGTACAACGACTGCTTCTGCCGCCGAATAATAATATGGGAGGGTATCCTGGCTCCGCTGACCGAGGAAGGTGATCATATCCTGTAATCCAAATTTCTCACGGAGGGTCTGCAGTCGTTTCATCTCGGAATTCATTTGCTCATTGGTGGCTTCAGGATCACCACCGATAACCGATAAGCAAAGACGGCATGTGTCGAGAATACCTTCTTGGTTTATTAAAGCCAGCGCTTCGATCAGCACATCCAATCCCTTGAGGGGCTCAATCCGTCCAACGAATAGTAACATATGACCGGATGCAGGTACACCGATAACTTCTTTGGCCTCATCTGTGGGGATAGGATAAAAATGGCTCAGGTTCACACCCGGTGGAATGACGACGATATTTCTAACATCGGATTGGTATAACCATTGTAGCTGGGCAAGCTCAGCAGGAGTGGCCGCCACAATACGATCAACACTCTTGAGTACTTTTCGTTCACCTTCGATGCGGTATTCCCCTTCCAATTCCTCAGGTGACTGCGCTACGCGGTTTTTCATTACTCCCAGGGTATGGAACATGTGCACAACCGGGATATTCCATTCTGTCTTTAATTCAAGGGCAGCTACTCCCGACATCCAGTAATGACTATGGATCAAGTCATAATGAGCATCCTTGTTTTGAACGAAATTTTTTATACCTGCGACAAACTCAGGTAAATATGCAGTCAGCTCTTTCTTTGGTAACGGTACTTCAGGTCCAGCCGGCACATGGACTACACGATTGCCATACCCGAGGTCATGCAACACATGTGGGACATGTTCATCCTGTGAGCGTGTAAACACATCGACATGTATGCCCATCCGTCCTAGCTGATGGGTAACTTCCCGGACGTAAACATTCATCCCCCCAGTGTCTTTTCCACCCAACACCGCTAAGGGGCAAGTATGGTAAGATAACATCGCGATATTCAACTAGCACCTCTCATAATTTTTATCAACCTCGCGAAGGTTATTTATTATAACGTTTATTAATCCTAATGCACGCTCTGCCTGATGGTATACCTTTTCCTTGCCTGTTTAATATCTACCCTGGTATAATCTCCACTCGCCGCCACCGTAGCTCAGCTGGTAGAGCAGACGTTTCGTAAACGCCAGGTCAAGGGTTCGATCCCCTTCGGTGGCTTTTAGGGCCTGTGGGTAGCCTAGAAGTCTTATAAGACACTATCAAGCCCCATCTGTGGCGGTCCTCGAACAAAGGAAAGAGGGCCGTTTTATGTTAACAGAGCAGATGTCTATTGAGCTAGCCCAAGCTGGATACCTGGATATCCAAGTAGAAGCATTCCTTCGTGACAGACGAGCTCAGGGCATGAGCAGGCACACAATCAAATATTACCGCAATGCTCTAAAGTTGTTCTGCAACTTCTGTGACACGCAAGCCATTAAACAGGTTACACAAATTGTACCAGGTGACATTAGGACTTACCTCTTGTGGCTGAGCGATACAGGTCATAACGAGGGTGGCGTACACCTAGGCTTCAGGACTTTGAGAACATTCTTGTACTGGTGGGAGAACGAAACCGAACCGGACAACTGGCACAATCCTATCAGAAAGATAAAAGCTCCACACATGCCACAAGAGCCGCTCGATCCGGTCAGCCTAGATGACGTAAGGGCGATGGTCAACACCTGCGAGCGGGGTAGTTTTACAGGCGACCGAGATAAAGCAATCCTCCTGGGGCTTCTTGATACCGGTGCCCGGGCGGGTGAGTTTATAGCTCTAAACCTGGATGACATCAGCCAGATGACCGGTGAGGTCCTGATACGCCAGGGTAAAGGTAGAAAACCTCGTATTGTTTTCTTAGGAGCTAAGAGCCGTAAGGCAATGAGAGCATATCTAAGGCACCGACCGGACGTTTTACGTGCGCCAGGCGTAGCCTTGTGGGTCACTGACGAAGGCGAGCGGTTGTCCTACTGGGGTTTACGGGATATGTTTCACAGACGATCACGCCTTTCAGGAGTGAAAGAGCCTACGATACATTCTTTTCGCCGGGCATTTGCTTTGCTCATGCTGCGAGCTGGCGTCGATATATTCTCTATTCAATTGCTCATGGGGCACAGTGACTTACAGGTGCTTAGACGCTACTTAAAGCAAGTTACGGGCGATCTGGAAGCCGCACATCGGAAAGGCGGGCCGGTGGATGCGAACTGGTAGCCTTATACTGAGCATTCGGTGACAGAATGCAAAATAGGCGGAGAGGGCTCAGTATGATTGGGGGTGTCTGATATTTGGTGTTACAATAATAAAAACCGGGCGTGCTTTGGGCACCCCGGGATGGTAGCCGGCGCAAGCGGCTGACAATCTAAGTATAACACAGAGCCGTTTGCGTCATGCAGACGGCTCGTTTTATTATGCGAGGTGAAAAATGGAAAACCAAAGGGAAATTATAGACCAAATAGGCCCTGACCGGTTCCTGATTGGGGTCGAACCACAGTGTAAAGGTATAGAGTTTGAGATGACGCTTAATCTGACTTACCAGGAATTTGAGGATATAGTCAAACTTAAATATCCTGGTATTCATCTATCCGATAAGCCGGGTAGTATTGACCGCCATTTCGTTTTTAATGTTATGGAGGGTGACATTACCATCATTTCATACGATAAGTCCACGCATGTAAAAGGAATAATTTTAGACCACGGCGGGAAGGGGGAATGGGGTCCGTTGTTTGTTAAGCGTTTTGAAACATTATATCCCGTGCCAATTGAAGAAAAGAAAGAACCGGAGAGAACACCGGAATCGGCCCAACTATCGAAAATTGATTTACTATGTATAAAGTGGGCGAGCCGAAGATTTATACCCTATAAAACTATGAAAGAATTTCTTAATGATTTTGGTCATCCGTGGATATCGCACGACCAATTTAAAGAGGCACTTTGCGATGCAGGTAAAAGGGGTCTAATATATAAAGAGAAGCCTCATGGACACTGGAAAGTAAAAACTGCCACCTAATTCCCCCCTAACACACCTTAGTATCACCTAATAGACACCTTAGATATGAAATAATAGAGCCAACGGATTGGCTCTATTATTTTTAAAGGAGGTTATGATGATTCGTTTTCAAATCGGTTTGGATGAAAAAGCTTTTCTGGCATTGCGAATCCTGGCCGAACGTGATTTTCGAGATTTCAGGCAGGAGGCTGGCCTTCTGATTTGTAAATCGCTGGAGAGCCGGGGTCTATTGACTCAGGATACCCAGAGGCTTGTTCCTGCCACGGAAAACATAGGGGTTGCCGAGGTGGTCAATGAACCAGCACAATGATAAAAAAAACCCCGCTGGGGCAAGCGGGGCTGTAAAGAGAACGGGCCTGTCAGATGGGATCAACCCTGTTCAAAGCCATTGTAACTTAAATGGCAGAAAATCGCAACCTGCGATGCTTGTAATGGGTTGGATTTTGTCACCAACTGAGCGCCCTCGGTGTGTGGGTAGACCTCGCTCAAAGAAAGCAGGCGTTGAGGTCAAGTGTCCAATATGTGGAGAAATTCATATTTTCGACCTGGAGCCCGGGGAAGAAGCCGCATATAGAAGGGCTCATAACCAACGGTTTTTTGTAATCGGAATTCCCAAAAATGGCAGCGGAAGCTCACAATGACAATAAACCCGAATAAAACCACCGCCCCGCCCACTCAAGGCGTATCTCAGCCCAACCCAAACGGTCGCAACCCTAAGCACACGCCGCACTTGGGCGTTACTATGAGTCAAACGCAGGCGGCACAGATTGCTCAAACGCTCATACCGTCGCCGGACCCTACACTTACCAGGGCAATCCGAACAAAGCTGCAAGGGAAAGGCCAACGAGAGAAGAAACGCCGTGAAGCCGGGGAGTTGCTCCTGGGTTGGTTACAGCAGAATGGCGAATTCCTCCGCTCTGAAGATAACGACATTTTTTATCTATACTGGGCGGAGAGGTGCCTATACAAGTTGGACACTAATCGGTGGCACGCCTGGCTTTATTCTCTGACAGGTGCAAACCCCTCGGGTAAGGATTTCTCGTACTTTGTGGCGGATTGTAAGACAGCAGCCATGCTCTCAAACAAGCGTAAGGTGGTCCGATTGGCATTTTGGGATAAGGACAGCAAGACTTTACGAGTGAGTCGCTTTGACGGTACAGTGTATTGCCTTGACGGACAAACGATCATCGAAGAAGTCAATGGGGAAAGCGTCATCTTCAATGATGACCCTAGCTATCAACCTTACGATCCAGACTACTCAAAGCCAGGAACTTTCACATGGATGGCCGATGCTTACTTCGATTACAGCGAAGCAGCGAAAAGCGATCCCATGTTGGCTAAAGCCGAGCAGGAGTGCTACCGTCTGGCTTTAAGAGTCTGGGAGCTGGTAATTTTTTTTACAGAACTAACCCCAACCAGGCCAGCGCTAACTATCGTGGGAGAAAAGGGCAGTGGTAAATCCATGACCTTAAGACGTTTTTTGCGGGCGTTATTTGGGACCAATGCCGAGCTCTCAGGTGTCCCCGACAAGCCGGATGGCTTCACAGCAGCAGCAGCAGCCTCTCACATTGTGGCAATTGACAACCTAGACGAGTTCTATGGTTGGATGCGAGATAAAATTTCGCGCCTCACAACTGGGGCAATGGACGAGTACCGACAATACTACACATCCCACGAAGTCGGAAGGATACACTATCGATGCTGGCTGGCCTTTACTTCACGTAATCCTGCCACACTTCAACGGGATGACTTGGCTGACCGGTTGGTTTTAATTCCATGTCAGAGGATCCCCGAGCAAGACCTAAAAGCCGAGAGAGCATTCCTTGATGCAGTCGATCAGGTACGCAACGCCTGGTGGGGCAGTATCCTAATGACACTAAACACTATCGTTGCAGCCATACGGGGGGGATGGCTTTCAAGTAAGTCGGTTTTGAGAATGGCCGACTGGGAAAGTTTAGGACGTGTGATTGCTAAAATTTACAACCAGGAAAAGACTTGGGACAATTTTATAGAGAATCTTAAGCAGAATCAATCGGACTTGTTACTTGAAGGCAACCTGATCGTAGAGGGAATTGAGCAATGGTTGGATGCTCCACCTGCGAAAGCCCTGATCGCAAGCAATGAAGGTCGAGAAATTTCCACACGAGACCTGCACACGGAAATGGAGACGCTATTATTCCCAGGTATCAAGACATCTGCCGATTGGCCAAAACGCCTGGATACATTCGGTCTGAAATTGAAGCATATGAATAGAGAACTAAAAAAAGTATTCGACTGCGAAACCACGAAGCGAGGTAGTCGGAAAACGGTCTGGTGGTTCTGGCACAAAGGCAACAAGCCCGCCAGTTGGCAAATTCCGTCGGTGCCATAGTGTGAAGGTGGTGAGGGTATGAGGGTAAAAGTGTCCCTTATTTAACTTCTGGCTGGAAATACAAAAATAGAAGAAGTTAATAGAACACCCTCGTTACCCTCATGACCCTCACAATAAAGTTACCAAATCTGGGCTCAGTATTGGAGGAGCCCTTAAACATACTGAGCCCCGAAAAGAAGGTTGCATGAAGCGATGTTCAAACCTCGATTTTCACACAATAATAACCACGGCGGTTTTGCTCATGGGCTTACTGGATACATGCAAAACGAGTTGTCTGACAACTTAGGGAATAGTTATCGGTAAGCAGATATACCATAAGTAAAAAAGGTGAAAAAATGCCATACGGTGAAGGATCTGAAGCAGAGATTGAGCAGCGTCAACAGGCACCTATCAAACACGGTGCTTATGCTTTTCGTGATCGTGGAGAGCAGGCATTGGACCAGCCCGGGCGATCCAGGTTGGTCGAGCTCGAGGAAGCTGTGCAAACCCGAGAGGGCGCATTGGATCTGTTGCGTGAGCGTGCCGCTAATGCGGTTATGCTTACTGAGTTGCTTACATCTTATGTAAGCCAGCAAGTTAAAGGTGGGTTGCCGCTTGCAGATATTCCCGTTTTGCGGGCTCTACCGGCATTCTACAACACGGCGTTGAGGTCATTACATGATCTTTTGATATATTCGCCTGATGATAGTGCACCTGCCAATGCTGAACTAGAGAAGATAGCGAAGGTAATGGAGGAATATGACGAACAAAAAACTGAGTGATGCAATTGGAGAAGCGGTATTCAGACGGATGCAGGCGGATCCAGTCCTGTTCGTCAAGTCGTTTGAGACACTGACGCCCTGGCTTTATCAAGAAGTTGACCTGCGTATGGCGCTTGAACGTAAGGCAGATGGCAAGTTCAAGCATCGTATAGTCGTTATCAGCAAGCCGCGGCAGAACGCAAAGACCACCATGAGCGCATGGATTGCGTTGTGGCGACTCTATTGTGGAGAAGGGCTGCAACAGGTTGTGTCGGTTGCAAATGATTACGAACAGGCGCAGATACTACTTGGTGACGCCCATCGCATTATCAGCGGCTCTGATGTGCTTTTCTCTTTGCTGGACGACTGGGGCTTGACCCGCGGCGAGATTCGCTTGCAGAATGGCAACAGGTGGATTATCAAATCGAGCGAGAGCATTGCCAGTCGTGGCTTGCGTCCGTCGATGGTATGTTATGACGAACTGGGATGGGCACAAGACCGCTCCCTGTTCGATGTGCTATCGAGCGGCCAGGCTGCGCAGCCAAATCCGCTGACCGTGGTTACTAGCACAGTAGGGCCGATCAAGGATGGCGTCCTATGGGAATTGTTCGAGTTGGCGCGCGCTAATAACCTGACCGTGTGCCTGATTTACTCTACTGAGAACCAGTCACCGCTGATTACGCCCGAGTACCTGGAAGCGCAGCAGGCGCTCTTACCTGCGCACGTGTACGCGCGGGAACACCTGAATCTATGGGGTGAAGGCTCGGATGCGCTGTGTACTGAGGCTGACTGGAAGCGGGCGATAGCAGACGGCGACCCGCGGCGCATGGATGACCCGGGCCCGTGTTACGCCTTCCTGGATTTGGGCTGGGTGCATGATGAGAGCGTGCTGGTAATCATGCGCAAGCTGGAGAGTGGCAAGCATGGCGTTGTATGTATGGAAACGTGGCAGGGGAGCCGCTCTGCGCCGGTCGAGTTCGCCGCAATTCAAGCCAGGCTAAAGGATTTATGCGCTCGTTTCCACGTCGGAAAACTGCGCATTGAGGCGCCGCAAGGGTATCAGATGGCGCAACAGTTAGCACTTTCAGGAGTGCCAGCAGAGGTATTAGCCCCGACCGCCAAGAGCAATCAGGAGAATTGGGGCGCGCTGATAACGTCTCTTAAGAATGGCACGGTATGTTTACCCGATGATGCCCGGTTGAGACGCCAACTTTTAACGCTGACGATTAAGAACACACCAATTGGCTGGCGGGTGGAAGATGTGCCCTCGATACACGATGACCGAGCATTATCGGTAGCTGGGGCGCTCTTCGGTAGCCTGCGATTTCCGGTAGTAAGGCGTGTTGCGACATCTTTCAACAGGCACGGAAGCGATAATAATCGGATTATTTTACCGTTCCGCTATGTCGGAAATCTGGCGGAGGAGACCGCACAACCCCAAAAAGCAACCCAAAACGATGACCAGAATTATGATCCGCACAAGGCGACATCTCATCCGGGATAGGAGAAAAAACAAATGTTAATCGCAATCATTTTGATAGTGGCTCTTGTAGCTTTTGTGATCGGCTTTTTTGTTGGAGGTGTCTATTTATATTTAGGCATTGTAAAAGATGGTTACAAAATTGTTTATGAAAATAAAAAATTCAGGATTTACAAACCAGGAATTTTAGGAAGATAACAAGATGACAAACACATTGTTAAGTTTGTTGGTCAAGTTAAATGCAGATGCATCCCAGCTCAAAAGCGAGTTAGATGGAGCTGAGAAACAAGCCAAAAAAAGCGCTGGCAATATTACGTCAGGTCTATCAAAAATCGGTGGTGCTATTGTTCTGGGTGGCATTGCAGCCGTAGGAGCGAGTGCTATAGCGTTGGGCGGCGCACTTATCAAATCTGTTGAGGCTGCCAGTGAAGCTCAAGATATTACCGCACAACTTGAGGCCGTTCTTGCTAAAACAGGATCCACAACCGGCGTTACGGCGAAGCAGGTTAATGATCTGGCCAATTCCTTCTCAAGGACCACGAAATTTGAAGATGATCTAATCGTTTCTGCGGGTGGTGTGTTAGCACGTTTTGACAAGATTGGTAAAGACACTATGCCCAAAGCCATGCAAGCCACTTTAGACCTGGCGCAAAGTATGGGCATTGACTTAACAAGTGCTGCAACGATGGTCGGCAAGGTATTGCAAACGCCGGGTGAGGGGATGATGCGCTTGAAAGCCGCCGGTGTTGCGCTGACTGATGAACAGACAAACTTAATTCAGTCCTTATTTGATACAGGAAAAACGGCTGAAGCACAGGACATGATCTTACAAGCATTATCAGGGACTATGGGAGGCGCGGCACAAGCCGCGGGATCAACTTTCTCGGGACAATTGGCAATCCTAAAAAATTCATTAGGCAATGTGAGCGAGACCATAGGCGGAGCGTTGCTACCAATCCTGACCAATCTAGCAAGTACCCTGATTGAAAAACTCAATAGTCCCGAGACGCAAGCATGGATAGCAAACCTTACGGCTGGTATTACCTCGCTTGCCTCTCAGGTGGTCATATGGATCCCTGCCGTCATAGACTGGTTTACCCAGGCATTCGACTACCTAAAAAACAATCAAGGCATAATCGTGGGCATTTTGGCAGCCCTGGGTGTGGCGGTTGGAGCCTTTGTATATCTTACTGTCATACCGGCAATTGGCACACTGATAGGTATATTGGCAGGACCAATTGCAGTTATGGCATTAGTAGGCGCAGCCGCCTACTTGCTCTATCAGGCCTGGACTAACAATTGGGGCGGGATCCGCGATACACTTACCGCCTTATGGGAAGGAACACTCAAACCCGCCTTCGAAACAATCAGGACATGGTTGCAAGTCAATATTCCAATAGCCCTTGCATGGCTATCAAATGTTTGGACAACCGTGCTATTGCCCGCCATTCAAGCCGTATGGAGTTGGATAAGCACCGTGCTTATACCATTCTTTCAAAATACCGTAGTGCCTTGGTTGCAGGAGAAAATAACCGCAGCGATCCAAATACTGAGCAACTTCTGGTCGACTGTCTTATGGCCTGCCATTCAATCAGTTTATAACTGGATCAGCACAGTTTTGATCCCGTTTTTCCAGAATGTCATCATACCCTGGCTGCAAGTGACAATACCCGCGGCCATTCAAACGCTTTCGGACTTCTGGAATAAAACATTATTACCGGCGATAAAAGCCGTTTGGGATTTCATCAATACTTATATCCTACCAATCTTCGCAACTCTTGTGGATGTCGGTATCTTGTTATTAAAAGTAGCAATCGGAGAATTATCAATATTGTGGACAGAAACATTACTGCCTGCGATTACTAAGATATATAACTGGTTCAATGAGAAAGTCTTGCCAATTTTGAAGGATGTGAGAGATTTCATACGCGATGAGATTGGTCCTAAAATCCAATGGTTTATAGACTCAGTAATCACCCCATTGGCAACCGCTCTTTCCAATATTACAACCGGGGCGCTTCAATGGATACTGGATAAACTCACTGCGTTTAGAGACATGCTGGCTAATATTAAATTGCCGGATTGGTTAACTCCCGGCAGCCCGACACCCTTCGAGTTAGGCATACGCGGAATCGCCTCAGCTCTGGCCGATTTGAACCGATTTGAACTTCCTGCATTTCAGGCAGAATTAATGGCTGTGGGTGCTGTGGGTGCTGGAGATAATTCACGGAATACTTA
>Ga0315289_10015232_pt1 | contig 10680 bp, 8 predicted proteins | sample YL17G11_40_MG_FD_203452 | JGI IMG/M metagenome (GOLD analysis project Ga0315289, IMG submission 203452) | Sediment microbial communities from Yellowstone Lake, YNP, Wyoming, USA - YL17G11_40 | ecosystem: Environmental > Aquatic > Freshwater > Lake > Sediment | place: USA: Wyoming | collected...
ACCCTAATTCTAGCATTTTAAGAGAATGAATATCTGATTTCTTATATTGAAAATATTTTTTCAGAAAATGCAAAATCAAATCTTTCCTACTTACATGCCAATAGTGTTCGGTATTTTCAATGTGGCGAAGACATTGGAAATATTCTTTTTTAAAGCCGATTACTGTATCTGGATGACTTACGAAAGAGGGAATACCTTCGATAATAGGATATCTTGCCGAGCACTCGGAGCAGAAATATCCTTCTTCTCTCATGGAGAGAACTTTCCGGCATTGGGGACAGATAAGATTGGACATGAGGTATTATTTGGCTGGACAAGATGAAGAAAGTATTGCTTCTTTCAACATTTTTCAGCGATATAAATGGTTGTAACTTTTTTCGGGATTAAACTAAAAATAAAAAACATTATTTTCATTCATTTCTCGGATAAATCTTAAGGATTTGTGATCCGTGATAATCCAGGATTAATATTTCGAACTCAGATCGAAAAAATATAAGGGTGGTTTCCAATTCAATGATTATCTGGGGGAGGATGGGGAAATGTCCGTGGATTTGCGGAAAATAAGCTGAATTGCCTGGAGAGGAGATATAAATGATTTTCGGGTTTTTTCCCGGCGGCGAAAAATATTTCTAAGATATGAGATCATTTCTTTTCTGAAATTAAAAATAAATTTAAAGAGGTCCGTAAATCTCCGATTAAAAATAAAAAGACGCAGATATCCGATGAGCTGAATCCGTTCCAGATCGGCGCGGGAGAGGGTGTCCAGTTCCAAGGCATTCCCAAGTTGTTTGTTGTATTCTTTCCAATCGTTAGAGAGAAGTCGGTACCCGCCTTCCTGCTTTAAGGCCATAGCTCTTACTTCTGTTCCCGGATAAGGGACCATGATCCCGAGTTGAATGATGTCGGGATTAAGTTTGGCCGCGAAATCGATGGTTTCCAAGGCGGTTTTCATGGTTTCAGTGGGATGACCGAGAATAAAAGCGCCTTCAGTATGAAAATTGAGTTCCTTGGCCAAGGAGACAGCTCGTTCTGCCTGTTGGGTAGTAATATTTTTTTTGATGCGTTGCAGTATTTTTTCATTGCCTGATTCGATACCGAATTCAATATGATTGCATCCGGCTTCTTTCATTTTTAAAAGGATATCCCGGTTTACCGCATCAACCCTGGTGGTGGAGGACCATTTGATTATTTTATGTAAACCGTTCTGAATAAGCAGGTCACAGATGGCAAATACCCGTTGCCGATTAAGAGTAAAGGTTTCATCATAAAAGAGGAATTTCTCCGGCTTTTTCTCTTTCAATACTTTTTCGATTTCCTCGATAATATTTTCTGGAGATCGATATCTGACGACTCTCCCCGACGCCTGCATACAGAAAATGCAGGAATAGGGGCATCCGCGGGAGGTGATAATTATATAGTCCTTGGCGTTTTTGAAATACTTCCAGCCGGGGAAAGGCAAACTGTTAAGATCCCGAATCCACTCATTTTCGCTCCGGCGGATCTTTCCATTATGGTCCGTAAAAACAACACCGGGCAATGAGGATGTAATATCCCCGTTAAGATCAAGATCTTTCAGAAGCCGGGGCAGCGTAAGCTCCCCTTCACCGATAATGCCGGCATCAATCCAGGGATATTGTTTGAGGGTTTCTTCTGGGAGAGCAGAGAAGTGAACTCCCCCCAATATGGTTTTGGAATCAGGATTGATTGTTTTATATTCATGAGCCAAAGAAGCCGCGGTATCAACTTCATGGGTCATGGACGTAAGGCAGAGTACATCAGGTGAATATTCATGAAGAATTCTTAAAACGTCAGTGATTCCGAGACGGTCTAGTTTGGCATCGATAACACGGACAGGGAATTCGGTCTGTTCGAGAGCGCTGATAAGATACCCGATCCCGACATGCTGGTATCGCGGAATATCCTTTTTTTCGGATACTCTCTTTGGAGGAGGATTAAGAAGAAGTACTTTCATGTTACGATTTTCTTCACTTGGGAAATTACATAATCGATTTCCTCATCCGTCATTTTAGGATACATCGGAATGGAAATCGTCCGATCACCGATGTTTTCAGCAAACGGGAAATTCCCTCGCTGGTAATCAAAGGTTTTTTGGTAGTAGGTAAGGAGATGAACCGCTCGGAAATTTACGGCTACTCCGATACCCGCCTTCTGGAGTTCATGAAGAATATGATCTCTTTGGCCGGGTTTGACCCAGACAGTAAATAGATGACGGGCATGCTTGGAGTTCGGAAGGGTTTTCGGGAAATCAATGCCGTCCATTTTCGAAAAGGCCTTCATATATTTCTGGCAGATTTCTTCTTTACGTTGGAGACGTTCTTCAATCATTTTTAGTTGGTTAAGAAGTAAGGCTGCTTGGATGTCGAACATATTATATTTATACCCCAGAAGCTCCATGTCCCAATGATGGTAGAGGCTGGTATAACGGTCGATGCTCGACTTGCTCATGCCGTGTAAACGCATCTTTCTGAGTATGTCGTCTGATTCCTGGCTGTTGGTAGCAATAGCACCGCCTTCACCAGAAGTCATATTTTTGGTGGCATAAAAACTGAAGCAGGCCAGATCGCCCAATTGACCGGGTTTGATTCCGTCCCGGCTTCCTTCGATACAATGGGCCGAGTCTTCGATAATAAATAAATCATGATCTTTTGCGATCTGGTGTAACTTTTTCATATCACACATTTGCCCATATAGATGGACCGGGATGATGGCTTTAGTTTTTTTGCTGATTGATTTTTCGATTAATTCGACATTGATATTGCCGGTCTCGGGTTCGACATCAACGAATACGGGTTTGGCTCCGGCATGCAGAATGGTATTGGGGGTGGCGATGAACGTCATGGGGGTGGTGATAACTTCGTCACCATCACCGATACCAAGAGCTTTCAAGGAAAGGAAAAGAGCGGCGGTGCAGCTGGTAACTCCAATAGTGTGGGAAACTCCCAGGAACTTAGAAAAGGAATCTTCAAACTGCTTAGTTAGGGGACCAGTGGTGAGAAATATGGAATTGAGAACTTTAGAAACTTCATTGATTTCAATTTCACTTAAATTATGTTTGTAAAAATCAACTTTCATGATAAGTTCTCCAATATTTATTTGGGAAGTCGATTTAAAAAAGACATTTTGAAACAAAGAGATAATGCATTTGACAATAAAATCAAAATAATCTGCCATCAATTTTGACTTTTCTTAGAATTTCATCAGCATCAAATAGATATTTATACCATTTTACGGTGACGGTCTTTTCGTCTGTTTCAGTTTTCCCCGTTTTTAAGGCGTTGTATATCTCTTTTACTCCCATGTCCGGTGTATAATGGGGTTTGAACCCGAGAATATGTTTAATTTTTTCAAAGGACACCTGATAATTCCTTTTGTCCTGGTCATCAGGAGCGATTTCGAGATCAACAATTATGGGTAGGTTCTCCTTAACAATATGGGCTAAATTAATAATTTGATAATTTTGCTGTGAGGATCCGATATTGAAAACCTGACCGTTCACTAGATCTTTAGGGGATTCCATTACTAGGATAAAAGCATTGGCGGTATCTCTGACATGCACCAATGGACGCCATTGTTTTCCTCCACCCATGATAAAAATCTTTCCGCGTTGAACCGCGTGAAGGGTCATCATATTAACCACCAAATCAAACCTCATCCGGTAGGAGAGGCCGTAGACCGTAGCCTGCCGCAGCGCGGTCGTGGAAAAAGAATGGTCATGCAAGGGGATTACGGCTTTCTCCGCGGCGGCGTTAGCCTTCGCGTACTCGGTCAAAGGATTTAGAGGGGAATCTTCGGAAAGAACTTCTTCCAGACCATGGCCATAAACAGAGCAGGAAGATGCCAGAATGTATCTGGCAACGCCGGATTCTTTCGACAGGCGGGCAATCCGGACCCTGCCTAGGTTGTTGATTTCCTGGGTAAGTTTAGGATCGAAATCTCCCGAGGGATCATTCGAGAGGGCGGCCAGGTCAATGACAGCGTCTACACCCTTGAACACGTCGGGGGCTACCCAGCGAATGTCGTTTTTAACCAGCTGGAAGCGCGGATTATTCAGAATTTCTTTACTTAACAGATTTTCTCCGAAGAAGAAACGATCCAGTCCCTTGACATTGTAACCTTTCGCTAAAAGCATCTCGACCATGACTGATCCGATGTATCCGCCGGCTCCGGTGATAAGAATTGTTTTCATTAGTGATCTCCTCTTAAAAGTGCTTATGCATGGCAAAAAAGCTAGCCGACGGTTTTATACCAAGTTTAGCATAGGTCTTTAAAGTTGCTAGGTTGTTGGTCTGGGTTACGATTTCTCCGAAGTCGACTCTGCTTTTCCAGCGCCGGAGGGCATTTCTGAGCAGATTAGTATGTATTCCTTTTTTCCGGTAGCGGGGGTGAACACCCAGGAGAACGAAATCAACAAACTTTTTGGGGGAAAATTGGTTAAGTTCCCGGTTCTCCTTGGCGGTGCAAAACCCGGCCGGGTCACCGTTGATTTCCGCCACCATGACTTCATCGGCAAAGCCGAGGACGGAATTTCTCCCCCATTCTTCGTGAAGATTATCGCTGTCCGCTTTCTCTAGCAAGGGATCATTATGAAAACGGTCGCAATGGTTTTTGAAAATTTCCCGGACCAGAAGGCCTATTTTTTCTGCTTCATCTTTGGCCGGGATCCGGAGGGTGCAGGTTTCGGGAAAGTTGGGTATTTCCTGGGAGTGAAAATCAAACCGATATTGCTGATGGCAATTCATGGTGGAAAAACCGGCCCTTTCAAAAACGTGAAGAAAGGCGATATCGTCATTATGGATCTTGGCTGAGAGAAATTGAACGCCGTCTTTCCGAATAATCTCGATAAACCGGCTCAGACAACCGTTTAAGGTCTCAACATCAGTTTTATCTGGGATACTGATTCCTTTGATCAAAGCACATCTTTTGTGGAAAATCCTTGAATCGAAATCGAGAAAACTCCCATAGATGGAAGCCTGTTTGTAAGAAGATAAATAGCGGCTATTTCGGGCCTCGTTTTGAAGGTTTTCTTCAAGTTTTTCCAAATTTAAAATGCCGCTATAAGGTTTATATAAGCTGTTCTGGGTATACATAGGAGGGCCTGAAATTATTTTTTCTCGCCGTAAAAAAATTGGAGATAAATTTATAGGTTATTAAATATAATTCGATCTGCTGTCATGGCATGACATTATTTTCATCGAGCGGTATCCCCAATGTTTCCTCAACGATATATAAAGGTCGATTAAGAGTTTCATGGTATGTTCTTCCCAAATATTCGCCGATTACTCCCAGGATAAGCAGTTGGACCCCACCGAAGAAAAACAAGGAGAAAATAATAGATGCATAGCCCGATACGGGCATACCGAAGAATATTTTCTTCACAAAGATAAACAAACCGAAAAGGAAAGATAGGATCGCCACGCAGAAACCGAAGTAGATAGATAGCCGAAGCGGAAGATATGAAAAAGAGGTAATGGCGTCCAGGGCAAGCTCGAGGGATTTGAAAAAGTTATATTTGGCTTTCCCTGCGTACCGGGAATCACGATCCAGGCTAATGGCCGCTTGCGGGAAGCCGGACCAGCGGATGAGGGCGATGATGAATCTTGATTTTTCCCGGCAGGTTTTTATGTTGTCTACCACCCGCCGGCTGAGAATTCGGTAAATTCCTGATTCGAGAGATAAATCGATTCGGGTTAATTTTTTAAAAACGGAACGGAAAAGCCCGGAAAAAAATTTCTTTAGCAAAGGGTCTTTTCTGGTTTTGGGGATGATAGAAACCACATCATATCCCTCTTGGAACTTTTGATATAACGCAGGAATACCTTCTGGGGGATCTTGGAGGTCGCCGTCCATGAGAATCACGGCTTTGCCTCGGCAGCGATCAAGTCCAGCGGTGATGGCGATATGGTGGCCAAAGTTTCTGCTGAATTTAATAATTTTCACCCCTTCATCTCGGGCGCGGAATTCCTTCAGGATTTTAAAGGAATTGTCATTACTGCCATCATCAACAAAGATAATTTCATAACTGACCTTGAGCTTTTCCATTACCATGTTTAAGCGGGAATAAAGTTCGGGCAGGATTTCTTCCTCACAAAAAATAGGGATAATAATTGAAAGATCCGGAAAAGAATCACTATTGATAATTTTTAACGATTTTCCACAATGCGGGCATTCATCTGATTTTCTCGATTCAGCAGGCATATTTAACACCTCCTTTCATTATAAAAAACCTTCAAGAAAGATTGGAGGGGTCAAGATGATGATATTTTAAATTAATCAATTTCATCACGTGTCCAGACTATTCTCATGTATATTACAAACGCAATCATAGCTGCCAGGAATAAATATTTTAATATTTTTTTGATAAGGTTATTAGCATATTTTAAATAAATAGGAAATGGAAGCTTTTGGTAGATGGTTTTTATTTCCTCGGCAGTTAGCGCAAGGTTATAGAGTTTTACCTCACCAATAATACCTTTAAAGTAGCCATACCCTTCTGACCCACCAATGTTTAAATTCCCCAGACTGTTTAAGGAAGAGGGGATTACCGTTGTGCTTCCATTACTGATTTTGCCATCGATATAGCAGTCAATATTCTCACCTTTTTTCACGAAAACAACATGATTCCAATATCCAAGCTTAAGAGCCCCGGCACCGCTGTATCTATATGTATCCCAATTGTTTACAAACATTATCACCTTGTCGCTGTATTCTCCTCCGACTCTGATGATTAACCCGTAAGCTCCACCTCCCGTAATCAGGGTTGAGCCTTGAGTTAAATCATTTGGTTTTATCGTCATTTCAATGGCAAAGTCGTTTTTACCAAAGTTAAAAAGCGGACTTTTATTGATCAGGATATAATCTTTGTGACCGTCAAATTGTAAGGCGAATCCATTTCTAACCGGGATACGTTTGGCGCCGTAAATATGCCCATCATTGCCATGGCCGCTGATATCTTTTGCTATCTCTCCAGAAGCTTCATGGAAATTCCAATAAGCAATAAGCCCATTTTCCGGACTCCCGGAATAAGCCGCAAAAGGCAAATAAAAATTTAATATAATACTGATAAAAAATACCCTGCTGAATCTCATAATTCCCCTGGGAAAATATATTTATTAATTTTCAAGAATGGAATCAGAAAAGCCGCCAATGTCAATCCTAACCCCAGGTAGATATCCAGGGGGCAATATTTTAGTTTTATAATGTGCTTTCCGGGAGGAATTATTACGCACATGAATCCGCCATAAGCTCGGTAAATTTCCGTCTCGGCAGAATCAACGAATCCCTTCCAGAAAGGCCGGTAAAGGTTGCCGATAATTAGGAATTTTTCTTTAGGAGAACTGACCTCTGCTTCAAGGGAAGCAGAGGTTTCTCTGGTGATTTTGGCGTAACTTTCTAGATCGATATTAGCGCTGGCATTTTTCCCCTCGATAGGTTGTTTGTTTCGAAAGGGGTCAGTTTCCAAGAAAACAGTATCATTAATCCAAGGGAAGGATCGCTTTTCGTATATAGTTCTGAAAGATGTCTCGCGGTCTGTGATAAAGTATTTTTCGGTCAGGAAAACAATTCCAGTAGGATGGGTGAGCTCATAAATATATAAGTTTCCTCCTTCTGGTTTACCTCCTCGGCCCTGGGGACCTTCCTGGGACTCACATTTTCCCCGGTAAACGAGGTTATCGTCACGTATTTCTTCATCAGCGCTGATTATCCACTTCACCCCCATCAATTTCATGGTCTGGATATTCCCGGCTACTTCCTGAGCCAGGGGCGGCATTAGTTTCGAGTGAAAGAACCCTTGGCCTCCGCTTTTAAACGTCCCGCGCAACAAGCCGACAAAGGGATGGTCGAATTCCCGGTAAGAAAAAAGGACTTTTTCTCGTGAAGCGACGTGAAGTTCGGTTTCCGCGATTAATTTCCAGTCCCTCCCATCCTTGGGAAGGATTCTGCCATTCCCGGCATACAAAGTCCGATAATTAAGATTATATCTCGGTATGATTCCATCAATACATTTCTTTCTTTCCAGGTAGCTTTCCCAACGGTAAGGATTTCGAGAAATAGGATCCTCCCGACCTTGCTGGCCAGTGGCAAACCATTCGTTGTAATTGGTGACGCCCAGCAATGGGACCAGCATTACCATAACCAGGACAGCGGGACAAACAATATTTTTTATTTTGTAATTTTCTAACCTTCTGATTATGAAATCTGAAGCCAGGAGGAGGATGCTGCAGAGATTGATAAAAGGAATCAAGTGGAGCGGGTTGCCAACCGGAAACGGGACCAGGTTTGAACTTCCGTAAGGTCGGCTCAATATGGCAGGCAATCCGCTGAAAAGCTCCGAGTCAACGAACAGAGAACCAGAGATAATGATCAAATAAATTCCAATTATAACTCTCCTATTTTTAAAGTTATTAATAGCGGAGATGCAGATGAAGGCGGAGAGCAGAATGACAAAGGGGATAAGGTTTATTTGGAACCGGAGCGCCCCGGTTGCTCCTTCTCGAATTCGCGGCATTATTTTCGCGGTGAGAGGACTGTAAAAAAGAAGGCTTTCGGTAAACATCAAGGCTCCGATGAAAACGAGTGTCAATACTATCGAAACCTGTTCGGGTTTTGTTTTGAAAACCGGTTTTTTAAAAACATAGGCAAGTAAAATAATTAAATAAAAGGCGGCCGGGAGGTAAAGTATAAAAGCGGGGCCTTCCACGGGCAGGTATAATGACTCGAGTCCGCGTTCTTGGACAAAATAGCTGAGGAAATCGACTTTCCTCCCCAGATAACTCCAGGGCAAAATGCCTGCTTGCTTAAGCGTGGTCAAGTTTGATCCGATTGTATGCAGGTTGTTAATTAATGGCGCAAGGTAGAACGAACCAGAAAGCAGGGAAAGAAGAACCAGAAAAAATGAAATTTTGAAAGTCATGAATAACGGTTTTTGGTAATAACTGATTCCCACGAAGAAAGAGTAGGTAAATACCACGCTGGAAAGGATCCAGAGAAAATTGATATCAGCCAGACCAATGGAAATCGCACTAATCAGAGCGAAAATGAAGATTCGGCCCCGGGTTGGATTTTCCCAGATCCGATGAATGAGAATCAAGAAGAGCGGGATCAGGTTGAAATCAGAAAAGGAAGAACAATAGTAAAGAAGGCTAACCGTGAAGGGAAGACTGATATAAGTTAAGCCTCCGAGGAAAGACAAATACCTGTTCCGGGTAATTAAAAAAAGGTAGAGAAAGGCTCCCCACGCTCCCAGGAAGAGGAAAATCACTTGTTGGAGGATTAAGATCTTGGCAGGAGTGAAAAACAGGATAAAAATATTGAAAATACCCCAGATAGAATGATGATCTCCGGCCAGGTTCCAACCGAATTCCGTGTAAGGATCGATGGCGGGGATTTCGTAGCGTTCGAGGGCCTGGTTTAAAGAGGTTAGCTTGCCGGCGGCTTGGACATCGATAAAGAAATGATCCCACTCGGAATATCTTTCAAAAGGTTGTTGGTGAATCTGCAGGGTAAGGAGAAATACATAGAGAATGATGAAGAAAAGATAGAGGAGATTTTTCCGGCTGTAAATATGGCCAATCTTCATGGAATTTTTAGAGACTTAGGAATCGGGAAAATCTTTTCCGTCTTTCCAGATGGGCAAATTCTTGAAGGCAAAAATCCCAAGTTGTCGATCTTCTTGTTTTATAATTAAAATTCCAATTAATTTTAGAGGCTCAACTGGGGCTATCCTCTTGATTTTCAATAAATATTGTCTATTATAATCACCTTTATATATAACAGAATTACTTATGAATTTTGTTTTTCTGCAACTAATATAATGCTACCACCGTATTTACTCGAATAATTATTAAAAAGTGAGATTTCCAGCGATAATAGTATTTTAAAAAATATATTTAATAATGGATTGGTTTTGAATCTTTCTTTAAAATCGTTCTCATTAATAATTCTATTATCCCGATTAAATATTTTTCTCAAATACATGAATGGGATAAGGGAAAAGAAAAAACCATTTGCTTTCAAAATATCGAAACCATTATTTATCAATAATTCTTTCAATTCTTTAACTTCATAGCGTTTTCGATGAGATGCTATGCGATCTTGTTTGCTCCACAGCCATTGATGCGCGGGAACAGTAATTATTGCTCTACCTCCGCTTTTTAACATTTTAAAAATATTTTCTACAACCAAATTATCGTCATCGATGTGTTCTAATACATCAAACAAACAGACAACATTAAAATGATCGATAAAAACAGATTTGGAAAGGTTGAATTGATATTTATGCGTATAATTATGTTTGTTGGAAAGATCAAGACTTCTTCTATTTATATCTCCAATAGAATAATTTCGATATCCACAATCGATTAAATACTTTGCGATATAGCCAGTGCCTGGACCTATTTCCAATATGAAATCATCATAATTTGAATATGTCTCAAATATTTTTCTTAAAAAGTATCTTCTGGAAGACATCCAAAAATGATTATCCTCATACTTGGCGACATCATCAAGAATACATGCTTCCATGCCGTTGTTTGAATCTTTGTCTTCCGGAGCCTGTCAACAAGTTTGAGACACCCGCGCGATGCATTTACTGTACAATCTTCCGGGTGAACCCGCCGGTCATCGGCGGGTTGATCCAGACCGCTTCGGGCAGCGGCGCCG
>Ga0315289_10015233_pt1 | contig 10679 bp, 9 predicted proteins | sample YL17G11_40_MG_FD_203452 | JGI IMG/M metagenome (GOLD analysis project Ga0315289, IMG submission 203452) | Sediment microbial communities from Yellowstone Lake, YNP, Wyoming, USA - YL17G11_40 | ecosystem: Environmental > Aquatic > Freshwater > Lake > Sediment | place: USA: Wyoming | collected...
GGCGGCGTGTCGTGCCCTCGCCGGAGCCCGTCGAGATCGTCGAGCGCGAGGCGATCATCGACCTCGTCCGCGACGGCGTCATGGTGGTCTGCTCGGGCGGCGGCGGTATCCCCGTCGTGCGCGCCCGAAACGGCGCCCTCTCGGGCGTCGACGCCGTCATCGACAAGGACCTCGCCGCCATGCGCCTGGCGATGGACGTCGAGGCCGACATCCTGCTGGTCCTCACCGACGTGCCGCAGGTCTACGTCGACTACCGCGGGCCCGACCAGCGCGCGCTCGACGTGGTCCTGCTGCCCGAGATGGAGCGCTACGCCGCCGAAGGCCACTTCAAGGCCGGCAGCATGGGCCCCAAGGTCGAGGCCGCCATGCGCTTCGTGCGCAGCGGCGGCGAGGCGATCGTCGCGAGTCTGACCGAGGTCAACAAGGCGGTTGCCGGCAAGGCCGGGACGCGGATCGTGCCGGCGCCGGACCCGAAGAAGCCCGGGGCCGGCGCCTGAACCGGCGCGGAACCGGCCGCATCGAACGGAGATGAAGACATGACGCGGATCATCGAGAGCACCCCGCGGGCAGACGGCTTTCGCATGCCCGGCGAGTTCGAACCGCACGCGCAGACCTGGATGCTGTGGCCGCAGCGGCCCGACAACTGGCGCCTGGGCGCCAAGCCGGCGCAGCGCGCCTGGGTCGACGTCGCCGCGGCGATCGCCCGCTTCGAGCCCGTGACCGTCGGCGCCAACCACGACCAGTACGAGAACGCGCGGACCATGCTCCCGCCCAACGTCCGCGTCGTCGAGATCTCGAGCAACGACGCGTGGATGCGCGACTGCGGGCCCACGTTCGTCGTCGACGACAAGGGCGGCGTGCGTCTCGTGCACTGGCACTTCAACGCCTGGGGCGGGCTCTACGACGGGCTCTACTTCCCCTGGGACAAGGACGAGATGGTGCCCGTGAAGGCGGCCGAGATCGAGCGCGTCGACCGCTACAAGGCTCCGCTCGTGCTCGAGGGCGGCTCGTTCCACGTCGACGGCGCGGGGACCGTGCTCACGACCGAGGAGTGCCTGCTCAGCCCGGGACGCAACCCCGACCTCACGCGCGAGCAGATCGAACAGCACCTGCGTGACTACCTGAACGTCGAGAAGGTGCTCTGGCTGGCCAGGGGCATCGACCCGGAGGAGACCAACGGGCACGTCGACGACGTCGCCTGCTTCGTCAGGCCCGGCGTCGTGCTCGCCGCCGTCACCGACGACAAGGACGACTGGCGCTACGAGCTCCTCCAGGACAACCTGCGCCGCCTGCGGGCGGCGACCGACGCGAAGGGCCGCACGCTCGAGGTCCACACCGTCCCGATGCCGGCGATCATGGTGATCACCGCGGACGAGGCCTGGGGCGTCGACGCCGCCGAGGGCAGCATCCCGCGCCAGCCGGGCGACAAGACCGCCGCCTCCTACCTCAACTTCCTGACCTGCAACGGCGGCGTCGTCATGCCGAGCTTCGACGACCCGAACGACGCGGTCGCCAAGGCGACGGTCGAGCGGCTCTTCCCCGACCGCGAGGTCGTCGCCGTGCCGGGCCGCGAGATCGTGCTCGGCGGCGGCAACGTGCACTGCATCACGCAGCAGCAGCCCCGAGGCTGAGACTCAGCAGCACGAAGGCGGCGCGCCGCCCGGCACGAGCTCCTTGCCCCACGGCTCGCAGTCGACCTCGAAGAGGTAGCCGCGGGCGGCGAAGAACGCCCGCGAGACGTCGTTGTCGACGAGGATCTGCAGCTTCGCCTTGAGCGCCCCCCGAGCGCGGAAGCGCTCCTCGAGCTCGTCCATGAGCAGACCGGCGATGCCCCCGCGCTGGCGGTCGGGAGCGACGGCCAGGTGGTAGACGTAGGCGCGACGTCCGTCCCAGCCGCCGAGGACGGTGCCGACGAGGCGGCCCGAGCCGTCGCGCGCCGCCAGTTGCAGCTCGGGGTCGCGCTCGATCAGCAGCGCCATCTGCTCCGGTCGGTCGGACGGGCGCAGCCACATGCCGGTCGCCTCCCACAAAGCGCGCGCCTCGTCGAGGTCGTCGAGCTCGAACGGCTCGAGCCGCACATCGACCGCAGCTCCCATCCCGCACCTCCGCATCGGCGCCTTCCGTCGACCGCGCCGATTCTAGCTCCCCCCGGGGGCCCGGGTCCTGCCGGCCGGCGGTCAAGCATGCCGCGCCGCTGGTACAATCCCGGCAGCCGGCCCGCCCGGGCCGAACCGCAGCTGAACCACGTGAGGGGGCTTCATGGACGCCTTCGAGTCGCTGCTCGCGCGCCGAAGCATCCGGCGCTTCACCGCCAAGGACGTCTCGCGCGAGGACGAGCGCAAGCTGATCGACGCCGCCTTCGCCGCCCCCAGCGCGAACAACGAACGACCCTGGCACTTCGTCGTCGTGCGCGATCCCGCGACACGCGCGCGGCTGGCAGGCGTCCACACGTGGTCGGGCCTGCTCCGGCGCTCACCGCTGGTGATCGCGGTGCTCGGCCAGGCCGACGCGACCTACTGGGTCGAGGACGGCGCCGCGGCGACGGAGAACGTCCTCGTCGCCGCCACGGGCCTGGGTCTCGGCTCGTGCTGGGTCGGCATCTGGGAGAACGGGCCGCGGCCCCATCCGGAGGAAGTGGCCGCCCTCGAGATCCTGGGGACCGAACCGGACGCCTTCCGCTGCCTCTGCCTGATCGGCATCGGCCATCCTGCTGACCACAAGGCCCCACGGACGCAGTTCCAGCCGACGAAGCTCTCGTTCGAGCGCGTCGGGCGGCACGCGAGGTGACCGCTTGAGCGCGGAGCGCGAGGCGCGGATCCAGGAGACGGCGCGCGAGATCTTCGCCTTGACGCGCCCGCCGAAGCAGTCTCTCTTCTCGTCCGAGCGCTGGCAGGGCGAGATGATGGACTGGGCGATGAGCGACGAGCGCCTCAAGGTCGAGATGCTGCGCTTCGTCGACGTCTTCCCCACCTTGCGGAGCCGCAGAGAGATCGCCCGCCACCTGCGTGAGTACTTCGCCCGTGAGGGCGTCGCGTCGCCCAAGGTGCTGCGCTGGGGGGTCAACCTCGCCGCCCAGCGCTCGCCCGTCGCGCCCCTCGCCAGCACCCTCATCCGCAGTCAGATGAAGGGCTTCGCGCAGCGCTTCATCGTCGGCCGCGACGCGGCCGACGCCATGGGAGCGCTGCGCGGCCTGCGCCGCGAGGGCATGGGCTTCACGCTCGACGTGCTCGGCGAGGCGAGCGTGAGCGAGGCCGAGGCCGCGGCGTATCAGCGGACGTACCTCGATCTCATCGACGGGCTCGCCGAGGAGGGGCGTTCGTGGCCTGCCGTGCCGGTCGTCGACGACAGCGCCTGGGGGCCGCTGCCCCGCGTCAACCTCTCGCTCAAGATCACCTCTCTCTACTCGCAGATCGACCCCGTGGACTTCGACGGCAGCGTCGTCGCCGTCAAGGACAGACTGCGCCCCATCATGCGGCGGGCGATGGCCGACGGGGCCGCCCTCACCCTCGACCTCGAGCAGTTCCGTTACCGCGACCTCACCTTCGAGGTCTTCACCTCGCTGCTCGACGAGGAGGAGTTCCGCGCCTACGACGACGCCGGCGCCGTCGTCCAGGCGTACCTTCGCGACGCCGACGACGACCTCGAGCGCCTGCTCGTCTGGGCCAGGGACCGCGGGCGCCGCTTCCACCTGCGCCTCGTCAAGGGCGCCTACTGGGACTACGAGACCGTCATCGCCGCCCAGGAGGGCTGGCCGGTGCCGGTCTTCACGCACAAGCCCGACACCGACGCGATGTACGAGACGCTCGCCGAGACGATGCTCCGTCACCCCGAGCACGTGCGCCCGGCCTTCGCCAGCCACAACGTGCGCTCGCTCGCCGCGGCGCTCGTGACGGCGCGCGAGCTGGGGCTCGCCGACAACGCCTTCGAGGTCCAGGCGCTGCACGGCATGGGCGAGCCCTTGAAGCACGCGATCATCGCGATGGGCTTGCGCCTGCGCGAGTACGCGCCGGTCGGCGAGCTCATCCCCGGCATGGCGTATCTCGTCCGGCGCCTGCTCGAGAACACGGCCAACGACTCCTTCCTGCGCCAGACGTTCGTCGAGGGCGCCGCGGTCGACGAGCTCGTGCAGGCGCCGGCGACGTCGGCCGACTTCGGCCGCGAACCGGCGCGGCGCCCCGTCGTCGCGGCCACCGACCCGGAAGCTCCGGCGCCGTTCGCCAACCAGCCGCACGCCGACTTCTCGCGCCGCGAGGACCGCGACGCGTACAACGCGGCGCTCGCCGCCGTGCGCGGCCGGCTCGGTCGCCACTATCCGCTCGTCATCGGCGGCCGCGAGACCGGCACGGCGAAGCGTCTCACGTCGGTGAACCCGGCGAAGCCGGTCGAGGTGATCGGCACGGTCGCCTACGGCGGCCGCGCCGAGGCCGAGGCCGCGGTCGCCGCAGCCCAAGCGGCGCGGGCGGCGTGGCGCGACACGCCGGCGCGCGAGCGCGCCGGCGTGCTGTTCCGCGCCGCCGCGCTCATGCGGCAGGAGGTCCTCGAGCTCTCGGCCCTGATGACGCTCGAGGCCGGCAAGACGCGCCGCGAGGCCAACGGCGACGCCGACGAGGCGATCGACTTCCTCGAGTACTACGGGCGCGAGATGCTGCGCCTCGACAAGTCACGCCGCATGGGCAGCGTGCCCGGCGAGCACAACGTGTACTTCTACCAGCCGCGCGGCGTCGCCCTGGTGATCGCGCCGTGGAACTTCCCCCTCGCGATCCTCACCGGCATGACCAGCGCAGCCCTCGTCGCCGGCAACCCGGTCATCGTCAAGCCGGCGGGGCCGACGCCGGTGATCGCCGCCGAGATGGTCCGCATCCTGACCGAGGCCGGCGCGCCGCCCGGCACGGTGAACTTCCTTCCCAGCCCGGGCGGTGAGGTCGGCGACTTCCTCGTCCGGCATGCGGGCGTCGATCTCATCGCCTTCACCGGCTCGATGGAGGTCGGCCTCGGCATCATCAGCCACTCGGCGCAGAACCCCAGCCCCGAGAGCGTCAAGAAGGTGGTCGCCGAGATGGGCGGCAAGAACGCCGTGATCGTCGACACCGACGCCGACCTCGACGTGGCCGTGGCCGAAGTCGTGCTCTCGGCCTTCCACTACGCCGGCCAGAAGTGCTCGGCCGCCTCGCGCGTGATCGTGCTGGAGGCGGCCTACGACGACTTCGTGCGCCGCCTCGTCGAGGCGACGCGCAGCCTTCGCGTCGGGCCGCCCGAGGTCCCCGGCACGCGCGTCGGCCCGGTCATCACCGCCGAGGCGAAGGCGAAGATCGAGGGCTACATCGAACAGGGCAAGAAGGAGGCGCGCCTGGCGGCGACGGTCGAGCCGCCCGAGGGCGGCTGGCCCGACAACGGCTTCTACGTCGCCCCGCACGTCTTCGTCGAGGTGGCGCCGGACGCGATCATCGCGCAAGAGGAGATCTTCGGCCCGGTGGTGGCCGTCATCAAGGCGAGGGACATGGACGAGGCTCTGGTGATCGCCAACGGCGTCAAGTACGCGCTCACCGGTGGGCTCATCTCGCGCAGCCCGGCCGCCATCCAGCGTGCGCGTCGCGAGTTCCGCGTCGGCAACCTCTATATCAATCGCGGGGTCACCGGCGCGCTCGTCGAGCGCCAGCCGTTCGGCGGCTTCAAGATGAGCGGCATCGGCTCCAAGGCCGGCGGCCCCGACTACCTGCTGCAGTTCCTCGAGCCGCGGGTGATCACCGAGAACACGATGCGCCGCGGCTTCGCGCCGCCGGACGAGCTGCTCGAGGAGTAGGGCGGCGGCGGGCGGCGGGCGGCCCCCGCCGCGCCCTCTTCGTCACGGCCCGGTCGCGGCCTCCAGGCGGGCCAGCCCGACCAGCAGCAGCCTCGTCCCGGCATCGGGCGTCACGGTGCCGTCGTCGTCGACCGTCCAGGCCAGCGGCTCGTAGTCACCGAGCTCCCAGTACACGTAGACGCGGTCCTCCCACGGGCGGTCGATGGCGTACCACTGCGGCCGCGCCACTCCCCCGCCCTCCCCCTTCGCGGTCGCGCCGTAGCGGCGCAGGACCAGTTGCAGCGCCTCGCCGGTCGTCAGCGGGGTCTGGTTCGTCCCGACCCCCGCCGCCGGGATCGCGACCGCGGAAGCCTCGACCGCGTCGATCGCCGCCGCCTCGCGGGCGCTCAGAGCCGTGACGTGGCCCACCTCGACGCGCGCCGCGACGAGGAGGGCGGCCGCCAGGGCCCATACAAGCACGACGACGGTCCAGCCTCGCGTCCACCCCAAGGGCTTGCCGAAGACGGTGCGGCCGGCGGACGAGGCGTGAGCGGGAACGTCCATGCCTCACGCCTCCCCGGCCGCCTCCGGCAAGGCACGCGGGTGACTCGGGAACAACCACGCGAGGGTCGCCCCAGCCGCGAACCCACCGACATGCGCCCAGTAGCCGAAGCTCGCTCCGTAGGTGGGGCTGACGAGCACCAGCAAGCCGCTGTACAGCTGCAGGCCTATGTAGAGACCGAGGACGAGCCAAGCCGGCACCCTGATGCCGCCGAGCAATCCCGCCCAGAAGCCGCCCGCCTCGCGGCGGAGCAGCAGCACGAACAGCGCCGCGACCACGGCGACGACGGCCGCGAGTGGCCCCCACGCCGTCACCCCGAGCGCGGCCAGCGCGGTCACGACGAAGCTCGCCACGAAGAGCAACAGAAGCACGCCGGGCAGGCGCAAGCGAGCGCCCGGCCACAGGACCAGGCTCGCCGCCATCACCCCCGAAACGGCGCCGCTCGCCCCGACGGCGGGGATCGGTGAGTCCCCCGCCGTCGCCACGTAGAGCATGCTGCCGAAGAACCCGCTCACCAGATAGAGGAAGAGGAACCACCGGGGCCCGAGAGCGTCCTCGAGGGCGTCGCCGAAGACGTACAGGAACCACATGTTCATCAGCAGGTGGACGACGCCGACGTGCAGGAACGTCGAGGTGAGCACGGTGGCGATGTTGTGGAGCGTCACCTCGGCGGCGACGCGCGCCGGCACCAGGCCCCACTGCTGGAGGAAGGGGACGAAGCGGGGTCCAAGGCTCACCGCGAACCCCAGCACCAGGACGTTGAGGCCGACCAGGCACACGGTCACGTAGGGCCAGCGGCCCGTGCGCACCTCGTGACTCACCACCGGCAGCACGCCCTCGTCACCCTCCTTGTCTGGAGACCCGCGAACCCGAGCACCGGGGGCCGCGTCTCCCCGGATAGTACATCGGCCGCCCCCCGCGCGGCCCCGACGAGGAGGAGACCATGAGAGGCAAACGTCTACGGGTCGTGATCCCGGTCGCGCTCGTCGCACTGCTCGCCGTCTTCGCTCTGGTCGGCGCGCTCGTGAGGAGCGGCGACCGGAGCAACGGCGTTGCAGCCACCACTGCCGAGCGCACGGCCGCCGAGCGCATGCGCGCCGGCACCTATGGCGACGGCACGACCAGCGCCCTCGACGCCGCAAAGGCGACGGAGGGCGGTGACCAAGCGGCCGCCGAGCCTTACGCCGACCTGCCGCCGGCCGCCTCGCCCGCCGCGCACTACCTCATCCGCAACGGTTCGATCACCCTGACCGTCAAGCGTCATGAGCTGCGCGACGCCATGCAGCGCGTCGGCACGATCACGCTCGGCATGGGCGGCTACGTCCTCTCGAGCTACATGGGTAGCGAGACCGGGTGGGTCGGGCCGATCGAGCCCATGGCGCTCGACTCCACCGCCCCCGCCTCCCGGCCCGAGCCTGACGCCGGCGTCGCGTACGAGCCGTACAGGAGCACGAGCGGCTCCGGCGACGTCGTCCAGTACGGCACGATCACCGTGCGCGTGCCGGAGACCAAGTTCGACACCGCCGTGGAGCGCTTCGCGGCGCTCGGCGAGGTCGTCGACATGACGACGTCGGCCGACGACGTCAGCGACCAGATGGTCGACCTGCGCGCGCGGCTGCGTCACGCGCGCGCCGTCGAACTGCGCCTCCTGGGCTTCCTCGACAAGGCGAGGAACATCAGGGAGACGCTCGCCGTACAGGACCGGATCGATCAGACCCAGCTCACCATCGAGCAGCTCTCGGCTGAGATCGCCCGCATGAGCGAGGTCACGAGCTACGGCACGATCACCGTGTCGCTCCACGAGCACGGCGTCCCACAGCCGGGTTCGATCGACGAGTCCGACAGCTTCTGGGGCGCGTTCACGAACTCGCTGCACCTCATCGCCGACGGCGCCAAGGCGAGCGCCGTGGCGCTGGGCGCGCTACTCCCGTTCCTGGCCCTCGCCGTCGTCGTCGCCCTGGCCGTGTGGTACGGCCGTCGGGCGATCGTCCGCCGCCGTCCGCCGCAGACGCCGCAGGCGCCCGTCGCCCAAAGCTGAACCGACGCTGTGACCGCCCGCCGACGGACGGGCCCTCGGGTGTGTCCCCCTTCGCCCGAGGGCCCGTCCCTGCAGGCCGCCCGACGGTGCGTCAGGCGCCCCGGACCTGCTTCCAGGCGTCGAGGTAGTTCCTCGCGAACTCCGCGACATCCTCAGAGAACTCCCCCCGCGCCGCCGTCTCCTCGTCGGGAACGAACTTCCATACAAGGGGGTCGGAGTACTGCTCTGCCGCGGAGATCGGCGAATGGTACCAGGTGTAGTCGACGACCTCCGCGGCGATCTTCGGATCAAAGAGGTAGTCCATGAAGAGGTGCGCGGCGTACGGGCTCGGGGCCCCGACAGGGGTCCCGATGTTGTCGCACCAGAGCATGTACCCCTCCTTGGGAAGGACGTACTCGAGCTTGTCCGGACCCAACACGTCGTAGGCCTGCAACACGTAGCCCGTCCAGCCGTGGCAGAGCGGCGTCCCCTGGATCAGCAGCCGTCTCGTGTTGATCGAATCGTAGGCGGCCACCAGAGGCTTCTGCTCGATGAGCTTCTGCGTCGCCTGGTCGAGCTCGTCCTGGCTCGTCGAGTTGAGCGAGTAGCCCAGCAGCTTGAGCGCCGCCCCGATCGTCTCCCGGTAGTCGTTCAACATCGTGATCTGGCCTTGGTAGTCCTTGTTCCAGAGGCTAGCCCACGAGTCGATGGTCTCGGGCACGATGTCCTTGCGGTGGCCGACCCCCGAGGTCCCCCACTGGTAGGGCACGCTGTACTGGTTGCCCTGCTCGTCGACGTTGTAGCCCGGGTTCTGCCACATCTCCATGACGTTCTTGTAATTGGGGATGAGGTCCATGTGGAGCGGCAGGAGCAGCTTCTGCTTGATCATGATGTGCACGGTGATGTTGTCGGGAACGACGAGGTCGTACCCTCTGGTGCCGGCCATGAGCTTCGCCAGCAGTTCCTCGTTACCGTCGTAGTAGCTCTCCACCACCTTGATGCCGTACTTCTTCTCGAAGCTCTTCTTCACCGACGGAGGCAGGTAGTCGCTCCAGTTGTAGAGGTTGAGCTGGTCGGGCAGAGTGGTGTCGAGGGGCGCCGGCGAAGCCGCCGTCTCGGCCTCTTCCCCTCCGCAGGCCGCCAGGATCGCTCCCGCGGCCGAGACGCTCAGCCCGAGCGCCGTGGCGCGCTTGAGGAACTCCCTGCGGCTCATGCTGCCGCGCGCGAGCTTCTCGCTGAGCTGACCCAGCGGGTTCCTCTCAGACGGTGAGAGCGCCGACGTGTACGGGGTACTGGATGGCTCGCTTCCCTTCATGACGTCCTCCCCCTCTTCGCACGGTGAACGGTTCGGCTCTATCCGAGCCCAGCCAGCTGCCTGAATCGCGTGACGCTGTTGATCGGGATGTCGAGAGCCTCGGCGATGCGGAACTTGCTCTCCATCGCCGAGGGCTCCCGGGGGTAGGTGAGGTCCTGGACGGGGATGCGCCCGAGGCCCCGGTCGCGGCGCACTTCCTGCATGGCGACGGGATCGGAGAGCTCGAACGCCGAGACTCCGAGTCGATCGGCAACGTACGTCTTCGCCGGCCCCAGACGCAGGCCCCGGGTCATCTGCAGGCGGGCGACCAGGTCTCCAGCCGTCCGCATGCCGCCCAAGCCCGAGGCCAGCGCGTGTGACGCCGCCATGCCCAGCGGGTCGCCGAAGCCCACCTACAAGCCGTCCAGCCCAAGGAGCTCGACCAGCGCCTTCGAGGCCCGCGAGCAGGCGTCGACCGGCACGATAGGAGTCATGGGGACCGCGCCGACCCCCATGCCGGCGTTCATGTGGATGGGGATCTCCGCCGCGGCCATGCAGGGCTTGACGATGGTGATCGCCCTGGCCGTGTTCCACGCCTGCGACCTGCCGGTGTTGACGTTGACGGCGGGGCCGAACATGGTGACGCCGGCCCTGCGCGCCACCTTCATCTGCTCGAGCGGCCAGAGGCCGGCCAGGCGCGTGCCCTCGTAGGCGAGTTCGCCGTGCATGCCGAGGACGAACTCGCCCGCCATGCCCATCTCGATGCCGATGTCGGGGTACGCGGCGCGGATCTGCTGCGTCGCGAGGAGAGCGGCCAGGAAGTCGCCGTCCCCCGGTCCGCCGACGGTGTCGAAGTCGATCTGGTCGGCCCCGGCTTCGATCATCGCCGCCGCGGCGAACACCATGTCCGGCACGGCGTGCTCGACGGCCTCCTCCTGCGCCGCCCGCGCCTCGTCGATCTTGCCCAGAGGCAGGAGCTCGGACCAGTTGGGGCAGGGGCCGTCGGGGCGCGAGTAGAGGCCCAGAT
>Ga0315289_10015234_pt1 | contig 10679 bp, 10 predicted proteins | sample YL17G11_40_MG_FD_203452 | JGI IMG/M metagenome (GOLD analysis project Ga0315289, IMG submission 203452) | Sediment microbial communities from Yellowstone Lake, YNP, Wyoming, USA - YL17G11_40 | ecosystem: Environmental > Aquatic > Freshwater > Lake > Sediment | place: USA: Wyoming | collected...
TCCGTGAGTCCTTCCAGTCGATCCACACCTGCCAACCGCCGAAGAGGAGGATCGATCCGGTCGCGTCGTGGAGGTGGCAGTCGGACCGGGAGATGAACTCGGCCGCGGGATCGTCCGGGTTGCGCTTATCGTACTCGAGCGTTAGCCCCACAGTCTTGCCGTCGTACTTCTCGGGCTGTCCGGCGAGGTCGGCTACCTTCACCTTGGGAACCTCCCTCCTTGCCTGCACGTACCCGTAGGTCAGCCAGGCCATCGCCACCACCATGACGGCGATAGCAATGAGAGCCAGTGGTCGGCCGCCTACCCTTCCAGTCTGACGGACCATAAACGTCGCCTCCCCGGCGCATCCTGTCTCCCCGGACCATCCTGTCCCCCTGGCCCTGGCTCAGGCTACCATACGCCCCTGAGATGCGTGACCAGTAGGACTCCCGCGTCTACGACCACGGATGCCTTGGTTCCGAGCATTTCGTTGCTGACTCCCAGAGTCTCTCCCCATCGGAGGGTCGCCCCGGCGAGCGGATAGCCCAGGCCGGCGGTTGTGACACCCCTGACAATAGGGGAGAGAGGGAGGAGGGATACCGCGTCTCCGGGCCGGCCGGCGATCACGACAGGTCTCGGGCCGGTCGCCCCCGGCTCTCCCGCCGGTCCACGGGCGATCCAAGCTTCCTGCCGGGCGCCCTTGAAGCGCACGACCACCCGGGTCTCAAGCCCGGCCACGAGGGTGACTAACCCCAGACTATGATCGAACCGGTCGCCGAAGGCCCCGCAGACGATTACTTCGTCCGGGGCCATGTCTAGGGCCTGCTCCAGGGCGATGTGGGAGTCGGTCTTGTCCTTGCGGGCGGGGAAGGTCATTACCCGGGCGGTGGCCCTCGCTCGCTCCAGGGTCGCCTTGTCTATGGAATCAAAATCACCGACGACGAGGTCGGGCCGCAGCCCGAGATCTAGAGCGACCTCGGCGCCGCCGTCGGCCGCGATCAGGGTATCTCCGGGACGGACGAGTTCCCTTATGTAAGCGGGGTTCTCCTGGCGGGCGGCGGACGTCACGATGATAACGCGCTTTCCGAGCCGCTCCTGATCGGTCCCGCTCGTTCCTTCACCGGCCATGGATCGCGCCCCCGGCTCACCGTGCCTTCCGGCCAATTGTACACAATTGGCAGACGTCCGAATAGGATTGTGTGTTCCTCGGACCGGCGGCCAAGCTACTGGCCCGGGTCCCATCCGGAAGGAGGGAACTACCCCTTTGGGCATCGTGCAGGAATTGGCCAAGGGCATTAAGGCCAGGGAGGAGCCCCTGGTCAACGAGTACGAGGGCTTGGCCTCGGCCGCCGTGTCGGTCACCGAGAAGAAGCTGGCCGCGATGGTCCTGGGTTATCAAAGATTCCAGCTCAAGAGCCTGGATCTCTTCCAGACCGAGGTGCCCGACAGGTTCCTCGGTTTCGGCAGCATCTCCAGCGACGGCGTCCACGTGCGGCGCGGGCCGACGGCCAAAGACATCTCGCTCCTCACCGCCGAACGGGGCACCCCGGTCCTGGTCAAGGATGTCAAGGGTCTGTGGGTGGAGGTCCGCTTCGCGAGCGGCAAGGAGGGCTACGTCTTCAAGGACTACGTCCACATCGAAACGGCCGGCGGCTAAAGAAGGCCAGGCTGTCCGGAGGCCTGGCTAGAAGCCGCCGCACTCGGCCAGGATGTACTCGACGTGGTTTCTGTCGTCGGTGACCAGCTTCACATGCAGGGCCAGCGGAACATTGGGGTTAACGCAAAAGACCGAGGTGGCGCCCCGGGTCGTCCACTCGACGACCGCGCCGGTGATGCCACCGTAGGCTCGCTTGCCCGTTAGGGTGAAGCTCATGGCTTCTTGGCCCTCACCGATGGCCCAGCTCGCGCCGACGTCCCAGGAGAGCCCGACCAGGTCTAAAGTGACGGTCGGAGTGATCACCAGGCCCAGGAGCATGGCGCAGGCCAGGGGGTTGTCCCGCATGCCGCTCCGCCAGTCGACGTTACTGGGTGAGGAGACGAAGCTGCCGGAGACGGACACCCCCAGGTTTCCCGCGTAGTCGACTCTAATCCGACCGCCGCCCGCGTCGCTGAAGGCCAGATCGTACCAGCCTCTGGTGATCTGACCTTGGTCCATCAGGTTGACCGAGTACCGGAAGCGCTGACCGTTCTGGAACTCGACGACCCAGTCGTCCCACGGGCCGAGTTCCCGGCCCTCACTCGGATCGCGCCCCAGGGGGTCGGCCGGGGCCGGGCCGGCCACGCCCGCGCCGCCCGTCCCGCCGCTCCCGGCCGCCTCCGGAGGGTTGGCCGGAAGGCACCCCGAAAGGGACAGAGCCGGGGCGAGAACAAGGCCGAGAACCAAAGCCAAGCTGAGGATCACCGTGCCGCCGGGCCCTCGCTGAAGCATCGAACCCTCCGCCTCTCCCGGGCCGGTTCGGGCCACGGCCCACATCCCGCAAGCCCGCGTCTTACTTGGCCGGAACCCTCGGCCATTCCTGCCCGGCTTTCTCCCGGGAGGGCAGGATTGGCCAAGCCGCGCCCATCCGGCGCCGCGGGCACGCGAGGCGGGTAGGGTCGGGGCGGAGGGGGTGGCGCGTCGGCCATCGACACGGGCCGGAGAAGGGCGCCGATCATCATCAGGATAAGGGCCACGGCCAGACCGGCGGTCCTCAGCCTGGCCACCGTCTCCGGGTCTTCGTGGATCAGGGCCAGGAGCATGGTCACCAAGAAGTAGGTGGAGGCGACGGCGCCCCCGAATAGAAGAACGGTCCAGACAGCCACGGCGAGAGCCCTCCTGTCGCCGTAGGATGCCCGGGAGGTGTGTGGATCGTGAGGCGAACCTATCTCGTTCCGCTGATCGTGGTCCTGATCCTGGCCGCGGCGGTCGGCGCCTATGTCTTGCGGCCGCGCTCGCGCGCCCCCGAGTCCCTTGTGGGGCGGGACGCCCCGGCGATAACCCTCAAGGAACTGGCCACCGGCCAGACGGTGCGCCTGCCGGCCGATCTTTCCGGCCGGCCCTACTCCATTCAGTTCTTCTCCTACGGCTGAGGGCCGTGCCGGGAAGAGGTGCTGCAGTTGCAGCCCCACAGAAGTGAATTCGAAGCCAAGGGCTTCACCTGCTTTGTCATTAGCTTCGGGTCGGAAGAGGATCTCAACTTCCTTCGGGAAGCCGGCGTGGCCCGGGTCCTGCTCGACCCGGACAGCCAGGCCTTCGAGGGCTACAACGTCACGGGAATTCCCAGAACCATAGTCGTCGACCGCCGGGGCACAGTCTACAAAGACCTCCTCGGCTGGGGTGGCCAGCCATCCGTGGACGAGTTCATCGCCATCGTCGACGATCTGACAGGTCGGTAGCAGGGCGGCGACCGCTGGAAGGCCGCCGCCGGTGGAGGCGCAGTCAACATGGATTGGAGCTCCCCGGGGGCCGTCTACGGACAGTTGCGCCCGCTCGGCCTTGTCGCCGCCCTCGCCATCGCCGGCGTCGAGTACGCCGTCCTGGTATGGGCGGCCGGCCGGATGGGTCGCAGCAGGGTGACCGGGGTGGCCGGTGAGAACACGATCCGGGTTTCATTCGCCCGGCTGGTTTTCGGAAGCTCGGCGGTCTTTCTCATTGCCGCCGCTCTGTTCCCGGCGGTCATCGTCCTGGTCCAGATTCCGCTTCAGACGGCCCTCGGGCGGTGGGTCATGGCCGGCGTGGCCACGGCCAACCAGGCCGTCCTGGCCTTACCGGTGATCCTGCTGTCCGGGTTCGTTCAGGAGCCCGCCAAGCTCCTGGTCGCCCTGGCCGGGATTCTGCCGGCCGGACTAGGGTTGGCGGCGCCGGCCGGCCGCGCACCCGCGGAACGGCTTCGGCGGGAGGCGGTCCGGAGAGCTATCCTCCTGGGCGCGGTGGCCGGCGCGGGTTTCGGCGCCTTCGAGGCCGCCCTTTTCCTGTCGCGGGTCGGCGTCGCCGCGCCGGCCGTCATCGAGCGGGTATCGGCGGTCCTGTTTCACCTGTCCCTGACCGGTATCGCCGTCTACTTCTGGACCTTCGGTCCGGTCAAGGGGCTGGCTGCTCTGGGCGGGGTGAGTCTCATCCACGGTCTGGTGAACTACGTAGCCGTTCTCGCGGCGGGTCTGTCCGGATCGGTCGCGACAACCGAGGCCCTGGTAGCCGCCGCGGCCCTGACGGTCTTCGGCTGGTTTGTCTACCTGATCCGGCCCTCGGCCGCGACAGGCCCCAGACCTGGCAACGCAGGGACTCGGGTGACCCTGGCCGCGACCCTGATGGTCGTGGTCGCCGCCGGGTTCCTGGTCGCCGGCTGCCGTCCCAAGGCCCAGCCGCTCACCTTGGAGGCGCCCTGGGCGGCGGGCGAGTTTTCCCGCCTGGAGATTGTGAACACGGATACGGGGGCCAAGATCGCCGACTGGGAGTTCGGAGTCGAGGCCGAGGCTGGGGGCCAGGGTTGGGTTCTGGTCTCTCTTACGAGGGTCCCCCAGGGCACGGACCGGGCGGCCGTGCACGTCTCGACCGGCGATCTCACGCCATCTCTCGTCGAGTTTGAGTTCAAGGATGAGAAGGGGTTGATCGTGGCCACGGGGCGGGCCGTCTACTCCGACGGCAAGGTCCTCATCGCGAGCCGGTCTTCGGGTCAGGACCAGCCGGTGGCGACGGTCAAGCTACCCGGCCTACCATACTTCGATAACGAGGAGATCGTTTTTGCTCTTCGGGCCCTGCCCCTGGCCGAGGGTTGGCAGGCAACCCTGAACGACGTTGTCAGCCGGTCGGCGGGCAAGACTCAGGTGCGCGTAACCGTCTCCGGCAAGGAAACCGTCAGCGTGCCCCAGGGGACCTACGAGTGCTGGGTCGTGGCCATGCCGGCTCTGGCCCAGAAGGCCTGGATCGCGGTCGAGGCGCCGCATCAATTGGTTCAGTACGCGAACGAGGCGGCCAAGACCCTTTCCAAGCTTGTGGAGTACCGTCCGGGGCAGTAGCGGACGGCGGGCGACGGCGAACGGCAAGGGCCGCCCAGTTCTCCTAGGGCAGCATCACGTAACCCTCCGAGTCGACGAAGGCGCCCCAATCCCGCGACCAGGTATTCATGTTGGCCAGTATCTGGTCGTAATCCTCGCCCGTCTCGAGGATGGGCCGCCCGTAGTTGGTGAAGACAGGCAGGAACCTGGCCGCGGCCAGGCCCGCTCGATCCAGGGTTACCACTAGTATGCCGCTGTCTTGCGACTCGCGGTTCTTGTAGGTGAAGACGAAGTTCCCCAGGCTGTAGGCGATGAGCCCGCCCTTGTAGACTTCGAGGCCCTGTAGGACATGGGGGTGGTGTCCGATGATCAGGTCGGCCCCCGCGTCAATGAGGCCCCGGGCCAGTTGCCTTTGGTAGGCGTAGGGATACGACTCGTATTCGACGCCCCAGTGGAGGGAGACGACCACGCAGTCTACCTCGGGCCGGAGAGTCTTCAGCGCGGCCGCCAGCTTCTCGCCGTAGCGCGCGGACCACACCCCGGGTCGGGTGTCCGTCGCCAGCCAGGCCTCGGGGTAGAACTCGGTGGCGGCCAGGAACCCGACCTTGAAGCCCTTGGCCTCCAGGATAACGGGCCGAGCAGCCTCGTCAACGTTCAGGCCCGCGCCAACCCTGGCCACGCCGGCCTTGTCGAGGTTGGCCAGAGTGTCCTCAAAGGCCTCCTGGCCGTAGTCCAGGACGTGGTTATTGGCCAGGGAGACAAGGTCGACGCCGGCGTTCCGGAGACCGGTGAGGGCCTCAGGTTCGGCCCGAAAGGTCCACTTCTTGTCCTGGGGGCTACCCCGGACGGAAACGGAGCACTCAAGATTGACCATGGCCAGGTCGGCGCCGCCCAGAGTGGGGGTCACGCCGCCCCAGGGGTAGTCGGTCCCTCTCTCGCGGATGAGATCGCCGATGCGAAAGCCGAGGAGGGTATCCCCGGCGAAGGCCAGGGTGATGTCCTCGATACCGCTCCCCGGACTGCCGCCGCCACCCGAGCCTCCGGCTGAGCCGGCCCCGGCCGGTTCGAGGAGGATAGCCCGACGGCTCTCATCCCAAGTCAAGACGAGCCCCAGGTTCTCGGTCACGAAGCGAAGGGGGGCCATCACCCGCGAACGCCACAGAAACGGCGCCGCCGGAAGCGGTACGCTCCTGCCGTCGACCTCGGCCGAGACCTCGCCCAGGTAGAGGTTTATCGTCCTGTCGGTCGTCCGGACGCTCAGGGTTCTCTTACCGTCCCAGACGACGGTCGCCCCCACCCGCTCAAGGAGGGCCCGGGCCGGAACCATGGCGCAGCCACCGACGATGATGGCGGACACGGGCAAGACTACTCTCTCGCCGCCGAAGTAGACCCGGGTCACCGAGACCGGGCCGGGCATCTCGGCGGGGAGTCCGGGCGGGCCGGCTTCCGAAGCCGCCCACGCCGGGGACACGGGACAGACCAAGGCCAGGACGGTCAGGAGCAGAGCCAGAATGGTGGCCGTGAACGGCCCGGTGGCGCTCGGTAATCCCGACCGGCGCTCCGGATATCGACGACTGGGCAGAGAGAACCACTCCTCGGAAGGACCGACTCTTCGGCCGCGATCCAGCCAGAGCGGTTCGGCGGGGCGGAGGGGTTTCCTCTTGAGGAAGACCACCCCTGGCCTGGGCGGAGGGGTCCAATTGCGGACTAGTCCCTCGAATTGTTGTGCATTTCGGTAGCCAAAAGGAACAAACGGTCGGTTGGTGAAACAGCAGAATTATCCGGCAGCTACTCGCATCTTCTTCCGCTGGTATGATAGCGACCCAGAGAGCGCGCCGCGAGGAGGTGAACCGCAAGGCGAGGGTTCGTTCGCTTGAGGCAAGGCAAGGGAGGGAAGTCAGTGCCTAGAGAGATCCGCAAGGTCGCCGTCCTCGGGGCCGGGGTCATGGGGGCGGGCATCGCCGCCCACCTGGCCAACGTCGGCATCCCCTGCTACCTTCTGGACATTGTGCCCAAGGAACCGAACGAGGACGAGAAGAGAAGAGGCCTAACCCTCGAGTCGCCCCCGGTCCGAAACCGCCTGGCCGCCCAGGGTCTGGAGAATGCTCTGAAGGCCAGACCGGCGGCCTTTCATGTTCCGGAGAACGCCACCTACGTCACGGTCGGGAACTTCGAGGACAACCTCTCCTGGGTCGGCGAGGTTGACTGGATCATCGAGGTCGTCATTGAGAGGCTGGACATAAAGCAGAGCCTCTTCGAGAGAGTCGAAAAGCATTGGAAGCCGGGCGTCATTGTGACTTCGAACACCTCCGGCATCTCTATCAACAAGATGGTGGAAGGCCGGTCGCCTGAGTTCCGCCGGCACTTCCTGGGCACCCACTTCTTCAACCCACCCCGCTACATGAAGCTCCTGGAGATCATCCCGGGCCAGGACACCGATCCGGCCGTTCTGGGCTACATGGTCAAGTTTGGCCAGGATGTCCTCGGCAAAGGCATCGTGCTGGCTAAGGACACGCCGAACTTCATCGGCAACCGCATCGGCACCTACGGAATGCTTGAGGTCCTGCGGGTGGCCAAGGAGAAGGGTTACACTGTCGACGAGATCGACGCCATCACCGGAAAGGCCATGGGCCGCCCGAAGAGCGCGACCTTCCGCACCGGCGACATCGTCGGCCTGGACACCCTCTATCACGTGGCCCGCAATTGCCGCGAGGGCATGACCACGCCCGCGGCCAAAGCCGACTTCGACATGCCGCCCATCCTCGAGGAAATGGTCAAGCGCAACTGGCTCGGCGATAAGACCGGCGGGGGCTTCTTCAAGAAGGTCAAGGGTCCCGACGGAGCGAGTCAGATCCTGACCCTGAACCTCGAGACGATGGACTACGCCCCGCAGCAGAAACCCGACCTTCCCTCGCTCAAGGTGGCCAAGAAGACCCCGGACCTCGGGGTCAGGATGAAGATGCTCGTCTCGGCCGACGATCGCGCCGGCCGGTTCGCCTGGGAACTCACCAAGAAAGGGCTGCTCTACGCGGCCGCCGTGGCCCAGGAGATCGCCGACGACATCGTCAACATCGACAAGGCCATGAAGTGGGGCTTCAACTGGGAGATGGGTCCCTTCGAGTCCTGGGACGCCATCGGCCTCCCCGAGACGGTGGCCCGGATGAAGGCCGAAGGGGCCGCCATTCCGAAGTGGGTCGAGGATCTCCTGGCTTCGGGCAAGACGTCCTTCTATGCCGAGGACAAGGGCCGGCGAACCTACTACGACTGGAAGACCAAGAAGTACGTTCCCATCGCGGTCGATCCGCGCCTGTACGTCCTGGCCGACCTCAAGAAGTCGAAGGACATCATCACGGGCAACCTCGACGCGAGCTTGGTCGACCTCGGCGACGGCGTGGCCTGCCTGGAGTTTCACTCCCTGAACCAGGCCATCGGACCCGAGCTCATCGAGATGATGCTCCGGGCCGTTGAGGAGATCTCCAAACCCGGTTGGGTCGGTCTCGTGGTCGGCAATCAGGCCCCCAACTACTGCGTCGGCGCCAACCTTCTCATGGTTGTCATGTACGCGAACGAGGGCAAGTTCGACGATATCGCCATGGCCTCCAAGGGTCTACAGGACGCCTGCATGGCCATGAAGTACTGCCCCAGACCGGTTGTCACCGCGCCCCACTCCCTGGCCCTGGGCGGCGGGGCTGAGATCGTCATGCACGGCCACCGGGTGGTGGCCGGCGCCGAGACCTACTTGGGTTGCGTGGAGTTCGCGGTCGGCCTCCTGCCGGCCGGCGGCGGCTGCAAGGAGATTCTCCTCCGGGCCACGGAGAACATTCCGGCCAGCGGACCGCTTCCTTTCGACCCCATGGCGGCCGTGGCCCGCGCCTTCGAGACCATCTCGATGGCCAAGGTTTCCACGAGCGGCCCGGAGGCCAAGAAACTCGGCTACCTGCGCGGCGCCGACCGGATATCCATGAACCGCGATCTTCACCTCCACGACGCCAAACAGGAGGTCCTGGCCATGGCGGCGGCCGGGTTCCGCACGCCGAAGCCGGCCAAGATCAGGGTCGTCGGCGAGGGTGGCCGGGCTACTCTCCAGGCTTTCACCTACGGCATGTGGAAGGGTGGCTACATCTCCGCCCACGACCGGCTCATCGCCGACAAGATCGCCTACGTCCTTACGGGCGGTCCGGCGCCGGCCGGGGCCGAGGTTTCGGAGCAATTCCTCCTGGACCTCGAGCGCGAGGCTTTCATCGAGCTCTGCCGCGAGGAGAAGTCACGGGAGCGGATGCAGCACATGCTGCTGAATAATAAACCCCTACGGAACTAGAGGAGGTGTGACCATGCGTGAAGCTGTGATCGTCTCCGGGGTCCGGACCGCCGCGGGCAAGGCCCCGCGCGGAACCCTCCGGCAGACCCGTCCCGAAGACATGGTAGCCGTTGTCATCAAGGAAGCCGTGGCCAGGGCCAAGGGTCTTGACCCAAAGGAAATTGAGGATGTCGTCATCGGTTGCGCCTTTCCAGAGGCCGAACAGGGCATGAACGTCGCCAGGGTCGCCCTCCTCCGGGCCGGCCTGCCCGTGACCGCCTCCGGCCAGACCGTCAACCGCTTCTGCTCCTCCGGTCTTCAGGCCGTCGCCATCGCCGCTCAGACCATCATGTGCGGTTGGGGCGACGTGATTGTCGCCGGGGGCGTGGAGAGCATGAGCTTGGTACCCATGGGCGGCAACAAGATGGCCCCCAATCCCTACCTCGTCGAGAACCTGCCAGAGGTCTACCTGGGTATGGGCCTCACCGCTGAGGAGGTTGCCGGCCAGTACTCCGTCAGCCGCGAGGACCAGGACCGGTTTGCCGTCGCCAGCCACCAGAAGGCAGTGGCGGCCATCAAGGACGGCAAGTTCCAGGGCGAGATCGCGCCCCTCAACGTGGTCCTCAGGGAAATGGGTCGCGACGGCAAGGTGGCCAAGAAGGCTATCCTCTTTGACACCGACGAAGGCGTTCGGGCCGACACCAGCCTGGAGGCTCTGGCCAAGTTAAAGCCGGCCTTCCGGCAGGGTGGGTCAGTCACGGCCGGCAACTCCTCGCAGACCAGCGACGCGGCGGCGGCCGTGGTTGTGATGGAGGCCAAGAAGGCCGCCAAACTTGGCCTCACCCCGCTGGCCGTGTTCAGGTCTTTCGCCGTCGGCGGGGTGGCCCCCGAGGTCATGGGTATCGGCCCTGTTGAGGCCGTTCCCAAGGCTCTGAAGTACGCCGGGCTCAAGCTCGGGGACATCGACCTCTTCGAACTCAACGAGGCCTTCGCCGCCCAATCGGTGGCCGTGATCAAGACCTTGGGCCTCGACCCGGATAAGGTCAACGTGAACGGCGGGGCCATCGCCCTGGGTCACCCGCTCGGGTGCACCGGGGCCAAGCTCACCGTGACCCTGCTCAACGAGATGGCCCGCCGCAAGTCCCGCTATGGTGTCGTCACAATGTGCATCGGCGGCGGCATGGGCGCGGCGGGAGTGTTCGAGAGGGCGGGGTAGGGAGAGAACCAAGACCCCGATGATTTAGGTGAGCTAGGGCGGCGGGAACGCATCCGCCGCCCTAGTCTTGCCGCGGGGTCACCTCTCCCGGGCGACGGGCCTAGACACCAGACGCGCGCCTTTATGACGGCGGGTCAGAAGGAGTCAGCCGTCTCTTGGTGGAAATGAACGGTCCCGCTGTCACTGGATCCCGTGAACCAGGAGCCACGAGGG
>Ga0315289_10015235_pt1 | contig 10679 bp, 13 predicted proteins | sample YL17G11_40_MG_FD_203452 | JGI IMG/M metagenome (GOLD analysis project Ga0315289, IMG submission 203452) | Sediment microbial communities from Yellowstone Lake, YNP, Wyoming, USA - YL17G11_40 | ecosystem: Environmental > Aquatic > Freshwater > Lake > Sediment | place: USA: Wyoming | collected...
CCAGCCGCTCACCTGCCGCCTGATGTCTGCCAGCTTCTCATCCAACAAAATAAAGCTTAAGGAGTCAATAACCGCGTTTTCACCAAAATTATGTAGGAATGTATCAAATTTCATTTCTTTATATTGATATTTTTTTCTATTTACAGAAACAAGTATAGCTTATAAATTGAAGTTTGTCAAGACTATGTGCGAGCCGATGAAGCCGGCGCCGCCGGTGACTAAAAAGCGCATTGTTTGACTCCTTCTATGTAGCGTATAGCGTATAGCGTATTGCGTGTAGTTCTAAAGAGATTTTTTCTTTCTCTTTTTCAGCATCCTGGCTGCGGCCAAGCCGGCTAAACCGATGCCGAACATAGCCAACGTAGCAGGCTCGGGAGAGTGATATGTAGGCACAGAACTTCCGGAGTCACCGGAACTTCCCGCGCCTGAGTCACCCACTATGCCTGAGCTTACCGAACCGCCTGAAGAGCCGGAGAATGAACCTGATGCGGAACCCCCTGAACCACTTCCACTGCAGCCGGCAATAAAGATAGTCGCCAGAAGAGTAACGATTAATTTTAACATACTTCACCACCTTTTTTAAGTATTAAGTTACGCAATGTTATAAATAGCGATAAATATACGCCGGGATGTGATACTGGATGTTCGTCAGGATGTAACCCAGCATTTTGGCCTGCGCCTGCTTGAGTAAGTTTTCCGCATGCTCCACTATGCCCTTTTGCGTCCTCTCTGCCTGAATGACCAGAATCACTCCGTCGGTCTCGGCGCCTAATAGGCCGGCATCAGTTACGGAAATAATAGGCGGGGTATCAAATATGATATAGTCGTATTTTGACTTTAATAGGGTAACCAGATTCTTCATCTTGATTGAACCCAACAGTTCAGCCGGATTATGCGGGGGCTTGCCTGCAGGCAGAATAGTAAGATTCTCTATACCTATATTAAGCAGGGCCTCATCCACATTCGAGCCGTTGGAGATTAAATCCGCCAGGCCCAACTCTGAGTTCACGCCTAAGTATTTGCTGATGCTGGAACGTCTCAAGTCGGCATCTACCAGGAGAATCTGCTTTTTATTTAAATCCTGGGCCATAGATATGGCCAAGTTTATCGCGGTGATGCTCTTTCCTTCTCTATGGATGGAGCTGGTAACAGTGATCGCCTTAATGGTAGTCTTGGCATTGATGGCCTGGATATTGGTGCGCAGGGTCTTGTATTGCTCTGCCACGGTGGATTTGGGGTCATAGAACGAGACGATGCGCGGGTCAACTTTGGAATCTACCGTCTTTTTGGCGATGAACTGATATTTTACCTCTTCGCGATTATCCAGTTTTTCTATTCTGGCAATCCTCTCCTGTGCTGCTTTTTTGAGTGCCTCGGTTATTTTACCCATTTTTTATTCTCCTTCTTGATGAGTTACCGCGTTGGCGCGTTTAACGCGTTAACGCGCTAACGCGAAAACCTAATTAAGTTTGACTTTCTTGACATTCTCCATGCAACACGCGAAGTCTTGACATTTGGCGCAGCAGAGCTGGGCTTCGCCTTTGGTGCCCCTGGTCCATTTTATTTCGCAAGTGGCGTAGTGCTGACAGCCGGGGCAGCAGTAAATCTTTGCTTCGTATTGCGTATTGCGTAGTGCGTATTGCGTATCGGTATCAAATGAACGACTAAAATCCCTTTCCTTTATGACTTCGTCAATGATTTTTTCGGTGATTTTGCGGGTATCGTAAATATAGCCGGAGAGGAGCGCGCTATCACAAATCAGGTTGATTAGCCGGGGGATACCGCGCGATTGGGAATACACCACGTCTATGACTTTAGGGCTAAATATATCTAAGCCGTTAGAGCTGACTAAGTTTAATCTATGCAAGATATAATCTTGGGTTTCCTCTCTATTTAAGCCGGGTATATGATAATAAACCGCAATACGCTGCTTGAACTGTTCCAGGCGGGTATTTTCTAATTTTGCTTTCAGTTGCGGCTGGCCCACCAGGATTATCTGAATGAGTTTTTCTCTTTCGGTCTCTAAGTTAGAAAGCATCCTTACCTCTTCCAATACCTTGGAGGTTAAATTCTGCGCCTCGTCAATAATTAAGACTGTATTTATGTCAGCAGCCAGTTGCTTGATGAGATATGCATTTAGTTGCGATAAAAGCCTCTGCTTGGTGCCGGGTTTATATTCTACCCCTAATTCCTCCAAGATTTCCGCGATGAGTTCTTTGCAGGTCAGGTGGGTATTGGTGATGAGGGCCACCCTGGTATTGAGGTCGAGTTTATTCAGCATAGTCCGGCATACGGTGGTTTTGCCTGCGCCAATCTCGCCGGTGATGACCACGAAACCCTTTCTTTCGTTGACGGCATAGATGAGACTGTTTAGCGCCTCGGTATGCTTGGCGCTGGGAAAGAAGAACTTGGAATCCGGCGTGGTGTTAAAGGGTTTCTCGGTAAAATTATAGAATTTTTCGTACATTTCTATTTTTGTTAACGCGTTTTCGTGTTATCGCGTTGGCGCGTTAAAACCCGCAAACCCGCAAACGCGCAAACTTATCCTCTTGGTTATTTCTTAAGGAACGCGATGAGCATTGCGGTAATAATCAGCAACGCGGATGACACTGAAAGAGTAATCATCCATTTCTTCTTGCGATACCCCTGCCGCTCTATTTCTTCCTGTGTAGTCAGACGGGAAATGGCGCCTAATACCGGAAGCTCAAGATTTTCCTTGACATCTTCGATATCCAAAAACGAATGGTCCATAAACTCCCTGCCAAATACTAAGCCGGTACCTGCAAAACTGCCCATGAACAAACCTAAAAATATCACCTTGAGCTTATTAGGTTTGGCTGGCCTTAAAGGTAATCTGGGCGGGTCAAGCACAGTATAGCGCGTGCCTTGCTTTGATGCCTCTAAACGCTGGGTAATCTTGGCGGTCTCTAATTTCTGAAGCAGCATATTGTAGATTTGCTCATTTACATTCTTATCGCGGGCTTGGGCTACCTCCAGCTTATCCATCAGCATTAACTTGTATATGGAAGCGTTAGGGTCACCTGTTTCCGCGCCGTTAGAGGCATAAGCCATTGTGCCCAGAGAAGAGGTATCCTTATTAATCACCTTGTCCAATTCCTGCTGTAATGCCTGATAGGCAGGATTATCTTTTGCAGTTGCAGAAACCGCCACTTTATACTCTCCGGATTCTAATTCCTTGCGGACAATGGCAATCTTCTGTCTTAATTCTTTGACTAAAGGATGCTGTTCAGTGGAGTCAGCCAGTAATTTTTTCAGTTGCTCTTCTAAGTCCGCGGCTTCCGTTTCTTTAATCTTTCTTTTATATACCTCAAGCTGTTCCTTAATAAAGTTTATGGCTAAATCCGCCTCTTTGGTTTGGGTGCGCATATTTTCGCTTACTAAGTTATCCGCCAGAGTCTTAGTAATCAGCTGTGTCTGTTCCGGCTCTTTGCCAAAATAAGATATTTTGATGATATTTGCGCCGCGCATCTGCACGCCGATATTACTTCTTAAGCCCATAATGAGGCTCTCAAATTGCAGCTGGTTCTGCACGTCTTTGGCCAGATTGAGTTCCTTAGTTAATCCCACCAGGCTATTCCAGCCTAAAACTTGCTCTCTGATATTCTGCATCCGCTGGACAGCAGTGGTGGAAACTGCCAGACCCTGAATCAGGGGGTTGATAATTTTCTCTTCTTCAACCAGTATGAGCGTATTGGATTCATAAGTTGGTGGCAGCAGGAAACAGGCCACGATACTTAAAACCAATCCCGCAAATGCCGGCGTAATAAAGAGCCATTTTCTGCGGAAGAAGATTTTTAAATATTCCATCGGATTCTGATATTTTGTAGTCTCTTGATTTTCCATATTTATCACCTCTTTTATTTAACTAATGTTCTGGCTGCGGTTCTTGCAGTCGAGGCGTCAGATGGACCAGCCGCTGCCAGGCCTACAGTTGAAGTAACCGGGTTAATCACCCGGATTATCTTTGCCATTATTGTCGCCGGAACATATAAAACATCGCCGGGGCGCATATCTATATTACGTCTTAAATCTCCGCCGTAAAGGATAGAGTATAAATCAACGGATTTGGTTCGTACCTTGCCATTTTTGTCGGGCGTGACCAGGCGGCAGCGACGCATTGCCGCAGATAATGTGGGAAGCCCGGCCTGAACTACTGCCTCTCTTACCGGGATATTTTCTGAGCGTATATAGTATTTGCCGGGCGCGCCTACTTCGCCTAAGACATAGATAACCTTGCTTCTATACTCTAAAATAGTAACGTTAATTTCCGGGCTAATCACAAAGTTAGCAATAATACTTTTTATTTTATCTTCCAGTTCTTTTTTGGTGAGGCCGTTTACATCAATATCGCCCACGAATTTATACTGGAGCTTCCCTTCCATATTGATAGGATAGGTCCCGCTAAACTCCGGATGGCGCATCACATCTATCTGCAACACATCATCCGGGCCTAAGGTATATTTGAGCGGGTCTTGATATTGGCTTGAAGGCATAGGTTGGGCTAAAACGAGCTTGGGCTGCGCCTGTGTAGTATCTTGTGTAGTAGCCTCAATTACCTGTAATTCTTGCGCTGAATCTTCGTCTGCTGCCTGCGCCAGGCTGGTCAGCATTAAAACGGTTAAAATTAAAACTAAAAGCTTAATTTTCCTGTCCATCGCCATCCTCCTCGTAAATTATGGTATCTTTAAAGTCTTTTAATTTAATCAGGTCACCTTTGTCGTAAACCCGCCAGCCGCGCCAGTCGCGCTTGGGCCGGTTGACCTTTCCTGCCTTTTCCCAGCGCATAATAGTCTTAGGCGTAACGCCTATCCTATCTGCCACATCGGTGATGGTCATTCTGCCGTCGTTCAATTGGAACCTCCGTGTTTTTTAGTATTAAGTATTGGGTATTGAGTCCCACTATGTCTATGTATGTCCTACTATGTCCGGTAATGTCTTGATATATCTTATACCAGCAATTTTGGTGCCAAGCTGCCGTCAAAGGGGGAAAATACTCTTTAATAGATTGTAACTTATTGAAATGCCGAGATTAGAGAATAAAGAATTTTGCCGGATTGTTGGGCGCAGAGAATGTGTTTAGGCGGGATTGTTGCGAAAAGAAAACGTTTTCATTTTGCCTCAATGAGCTGCAAACGCGGAATTTATCTTCTGCTAACTACTTATATTGCAATATGTTAAGTGCCGATGTAGATTATTGTAAACAAAAACTGCTTTCTGCGCCGGTTACCGGCTTTCCTTGCCCAAGGTCCATCTGAAACTCTGCAGCACCTTCCGGAAATCTTCTAAATAAGGAGCAAGGCATTCCTCGTCATTGCCCTTTGCCTCCAGCAGGAAAGCCACCACATGCGCGGGAAGCTCAACAAAAACCTCCAGGGCGCAGGTATCCGGCGGGCAATTGTCAAAATAATAAACCTGATAAGGGTAGGTCAATGTCGGACGAAAGGAAGGATATTCCAGGATGGAGTCCAGGGTACACCCCGGGTTTCTCAGGGTGTTTTGCTTTACCGTCTGCACAAAATCTGCGCCGGTCTCGTCCTTATTCTTTTTATGCGGCATAATCCGCATCCAGGCGAGGTTGTCTTTGTGTTTTGCGCTCCAAAAACCGGTTAAACCGGTTAAGGGAGCAACGTTCTCATCTACCGCAGCCGTCCAGCCAGAAGGCACCGTGAAAAAATAAGAGGCGTAGGTTAAGGTAGAATCTCCTACCATCGCCAGGGCGTCTTCTTTTTGCTGGGCAGAGGCAAAATTTATCCCCGCACAGCATAAACCCGCGCAAAAAATAACTCTCAGAATTATCGTGCGGCCTAAAAAACAGCTTCTCTTTAGCACGCCTGACTTCCTTCTTTTGGCTATTAGGTGAAGTCTTAGAAGAAAACGAATATCTTAGGGATTCTGCGGGAGCTCTTTGGGCAACCAGGGCTGCATCATCTTGCCATACGGTGCCGTTCCTTTATAAAATTTAGACTTTAGGGGACAACGAACCTGGGAATACATCCAGCAATTCAGCGCGATATAACCTATGGCTAAGATTATAATCGTAAAACCGATAATGTAGCCGGTAAATTGCATCCCCTTTTCTTCTCGATGCGCAAAATACAAGACTAAATAGCCCATAGCCAAGGCAATTAAAAGCAGACTGTCGTTTATACCGGTAAACATATCCTTTCCCTCCTTTTATTGATACCCTCGGGGGATTAAGTGGTTAAATTTCCGTTTCCTTGACTAATTTACGGTAATATTCAATACATTTATGGCAGGTCTTTTTATCCTCATGCCATTCGGGATGGTCGCGGCGGATCAAATCCATAAGATACTCTTCGGCCTTGATATGCGCGATACTCACAAAATCGTCGATATCCCTATCGCAAATCTGACATCTGTACTTCATATTAGGTTTGCGCGTTGGCGCGTTTACGCGTTACTTTAAACAATCGCTTCTCCAACAGCAGGCCATTTGGTTGCAGCCGTTTTTAGCTGTTGCGAAGCATTCGAAATTGCCCTCTTTACTCTGGATATTCCGAATCAGGTCTTTCTTGGAATATCTCCACGTATCTCTGACACCGAGCACCTTTGCCTTTTTTTCTATATCTCCCAAACGCATCACATTTCACCTCCTTCGCAGTAGCGAACACCGGCCTATCCGATAAGGCCGGGTGTATCACAGAATTAAACCTTATACACCACGTCGTGCTGCCTGACCCGGGAATCAACCAGGAGGCCGACCTCCTGTCCTTTCTTTGCGTTAGCGATAACGACGTGGTCAAGCTGCATGGAAGTTATGGTCTGGGTAAAATCAGTGGTGTGGCCTTTAATCTTAACGGTATCCCCGACAGCCAGGGGCGCCTTGAGCTTTAATACCCCGGCATTTACCCTGGAGAAATAATGCGTGATAATCCCGACGGGCTTGCCTTTCTCTCGGGGTTTTCCCGGAGCAGCTTTTTTGGCCGTCTTCCTTTTTACGATTTTACGTTTTAGCGCCGTTTTTTTGACGACTTTCTTTTTTGTGCCCTTACGCGGGACTCTCTTTTTTTTCAGCGGCATCACGGCACCTCCTTTTAAAAAAATATCTTATCCGCAATATCCGAGACAAAAGGGATACGGAAGTATTTGCCCATAAGAGAATTCCAGACCCCCCAAATAGAAACCATAAAGGAAATTGCTACGCCAAAGACTCGAATTAACCCTCCTAATATGGGAATAACAGAAAGAAGGATACAGGTTACCTGAAAAACAAAAATGACCAGCCCCTGTTTGGCATGGAAAAGCGCAAATTTGTTATCTCTCTTCAAAAACAAGGAAACAATACAGAAAAAGCTTATATAAGAAATTACGGCAAAGAATTTGCCTTCCTGCATCTCTTTCTCGGTTTGTATTTCGGCCATATATATTATTGCGAATTACCTCGTAATGGCTACACTTTTTAATTTTAGAAACGTTTTTGTGCGTTTAGCGCGCGCGCCTATTTGGACTGGACCTCGAGCAAAGAGTCCATATCGCCATAGGGATTGGTCTCGTGCGCCGGGTTATCCGGGTCTTCGGTCCATTTTCCGTCGATGACAAAACGGTAATGGTACTTACCCGCCATAAGTTTAACCTTTTTCCTCCAGGTGCCGCTTTCCTGTTCCATGCGACCGGTATCATCTAAATGCCAATCGTTAAAGTCTCCTGTCAGGTATACATCTTTGGCCTGGGGGGCAAAAACGGAAAAACTTACCTCGCTCAATTTAGGCAATCTCTCCTTGATAATTTCTTCCATCTTCTTTCTGAGTTCCCTCACGGTAGGCGTAGGCAAAACGGCCTTTTCCTGGATAATAATCTCGCGGGAAAGGGTATAATAATCCTTTGCCCCCCGGCAGTATTTATCGTAACTGAGGATATGGCAACCCTCAGTCTGCGCCTCTTTTAGTTTTACGTTGACGTGCACAATGGTGCCAAATAAATTGTCCTTAAAGTTGGCCTTGATGCGCTCCAAAATTTTAAAAGAGTGCCTCAGCCGGGAATCGAAATTAGTCACCAGCACCCGGTATTTCACCTCATGGTTTAATCTATCCCTGACTAAGTTCACTATTTCAACCAGCTGCCCTAAGCCCTCCAGGGCAAACCTGCTGGCCTCTACCGGCACGATTATCTCATTGGCGGCGCGGATGGCATTTATAGTTAATATTCCCAGATTGGGAGGGCAATCTATAAGGATATAATCATAATTACGCCTAAGATTATTCAGGTTCTCCAAGAGCCGCGACTCCCTGCCGATTTCACCGGCCAATTCCTGCTCCAGCGTACTCAGGACAATGCTGGAAGGCGCCAGGTCAAAATTGCTGCCTACATTCTTGATAATCTCTTCTAAGCGTGCCTTTTTATTAGTAAGCTTGGAAAGGACATTGTAAATACTCAAATCAGAATTGATATTTAAGCCCAGCGTGGCGTGCGCTTGAGGATCCAGGTCTATCAAAAGGACTTTTTTATCGTTGCTGGCTAAACAGGCAGCTAAATTTACGGCTGTGGTGGTCTTACCGCAACCACCCTTTTGATTGGTAATAGAAATAATGCGCATAATTTTTACTCCTTTCTCTTTATTTCGCCAATCTTACATTATCTATATATATTATTCCCTTCTTCTCTTTGACGTTCCATTCCTCAACGATAAAAGAAAGATGCGTCATGCTTGACCAATCACCGATGTTTTTAAATTTGGAAAGCTCTGTCTGGTAATCCTGCCATTTAAGGGGGATGTCCCTAAAATAAACTTCGGATTTTTCATTGAAGTCATTGATGAATTCCACCCTTAACGAAATCATCCCAATAGAGTTTACCTTCTTTGCAGAAAATCCCAAGGTCTTAAAGCGGGTAAGGTCCAGTTTATTTAAATCCAGGGAATAAGATTCTTTTTTGGCAGGGTCAAAATGGAAATTGATTTTTACCGCATCCGGCTGCAGTAAGAGGGCGATTTCGGATTTTAAAGGTTTGTTGCGGTTAAACGCAAAGAAAAGGAAAACGCCAAAAGCAAAGACAGAAACACCGCTGATAAAAAAAAGTTTTCTAAAAAACGATTGGTGGGCTTTAGATTTCTTTTTTTTCTTTGAAGAGGCGTCTAAGTAAATCTTCGCCAGATGTTCGTAGATATCTTTCTTATCCATTAAATGAGCAGACGACTTACGGAGTGAAACGACGTAAGTCGTAGGCCGAAGGCCGTCTGCGAATTTATCTCGAAGCCTGCGTAGTCAATTTCGCAAGAAATTGACAAGCGTTTAGGCGAGGGATATATCTTCAATTAATCCCGGCTCATAAACCGCGCTAAAATTCTGTTCCATCCCCTTTCGGGGACGTCGCTTTGGCTCCAGCAATTTTAGCGCATTCGGCTGGGTAAGTTCGCACATATAAGTTATGTCGCTTGCATTTAAGAGAAAACTCCATAACTTATGTGCTTACTTATAGCATAAAACTCCTTTAATGTCAATAGGTTATTGTCTTAGTTAAAGTTCATGGCTCAAAGTTCATGATGGTAAGTTATATCTTGAGCGGCTCTTTAAGATAGGCGGGGGGTTCCTTACCTATTATATTATAGAAATTGGAAAGGTGAATGCGGAAGAGCCGGTCAAAATCTCCGTCAGGGTCTTCGCCATACCACCAGAACCAGTCGCTGCCCTCGCAGATATACATTTGTTTCCAAGCTAAATCGTATTGCGTATTGCGTATTGCGTATTGCGTATCACCTGTCTGATGCTTTATCTGTTCCAACTCCTCCCTCGCCTTCGCCAGCCACTCCCAGGCCTTGACTTTATAAGGGTTGCCGATCCATTTCCCGAAATTAGCGTATATCCAGGAGCCGGCAGCCAAACGTTTCAATTCTGATTTTGGCGGATGCGTTTTTAAATAATCGTTTATCGTGGTAGTCTTTATAAATTCGCTTTCCGACAGACTCTGATAAAGCAGATTCAGAAAGTCATGGCCGTCATTAGGGTAATATTCCCAGGCATTCTCGCCGTCCATGGCAATAACCACCAGGCTGTCCTTATTCTTAAATTCCTGATTAATATTTTTCAGGTGCCTCAGCAAGTCATTCACCGCATCTTCTGTCCTGTAGTTATAATAAACAAAACTCAAAAGGTCGGAAAGGTTGCGGTCGCGAAAGACAATATTTAAGTCTCCGTCCTCTCTCTTTAAGATGTGCGGCTGGTATAAAAGCGCGGCGTCTCTCTTTTTCTTCTTTAAGGATTTAAATAAGAGCGCCTCGTCAGCGACTATCCAATTTATTCCTGAACGGATGATGAAGGTGAGGATATGTTCGCTTACGGATTCTTCGGATGGCCACATCCCGCAAGGGGCAACCCCGAATTTATCCCGGTGAAACTTCACCGCTAAATCAATCTGGGCCTGGACATCCTCAGGGAATGAAAAGTTTATTTTTGGCAAGGTTGTCTTAGGGTCTGCCTCTTTGGCAATTTTGGTATTATAGAGTAAGGGCAGGATAGGATGGTAATAGGGACTGGTGGTAATTTCTATTTGGCCGCCAGACATAAATTTCTTATAGGCAGGGATAATCTGCCCTAAAATCTCCGCCTGTTTATCCAAAACAGTCCGCTTCTCTTCTTCGCTGAAGAACCTGGCCTTTTCCACTATGGCGCTGAGTTCCGGTAGATTCTGCCGAAAATAAGGGT
>Ga0315289_10015237_pt1 | contig 10678 bp, 6 predicted proteins | sample YL17G11_40_MG_FD_203452 | JGI IMG/M metagenome (GOLD analysis project Ga0315289, IMG submission 203452) | Sediment microbial communities from Yellowstone Lake, YNP, Wyoming, USA - YL17G11_40 | ecosystem: Environmental > Aquatic > Freshwater > Lake > Sediment | place: USA: Wyoming | collected...
ACTGGGACGAACTGGCCTTTTGCTTCATCCCAATTCGGAGTTTTTCTTCCAGCGCCCAAGCCTAAAACCAGCGTTTGCTCCGGCAATGGAATGGGCGTGGCCAGCATGAGGCCGAATGTCCCGTAGTTCGTCACGGTAGCGATGGAACCACCGGTCATTTCCGGCGGCAACTTGCGCTGGCGGGCCAGTTTGACCAATTCGTTGTAAGGCGCGACCAGGTCTTTGAGCGGCTTTTTGTCCGCGTGCCGAATCACGGGCACCAACACGCCTTCCTCCGCTTCGACCGCGACCGCGATGTCAATGGCGGGCGGATGAACAATCTTGTTGCCGATGAGCCGCCCGGCGGGCGCGCTGTTTTCAGCCAAGGCCATGGCCAAGGCGCGCACGGCGTAAAGGGCTGGCCCGGGTTTGCCGGGAAATGTTTTGCGATGCGCCAGCATCGGGTCGAGACAAAACGGCAGGGCAACCATTGCGATGGGCCGCGTCCAACTGCGCCGCATGGCGTCGGCCACCGTCACGCGCATGGGCGAGGCTTGCGTGAGCCTTTGCTTTTCGAGGTGCGAGAGGAATTTCTCGAAGTCTTGAATGGTAACGCGGCCCGCGCCGCCGCTGCCCGCGATGCCCGCCAAGTCCGCCGCGTGCAGGCCCAGCTCATTCATGCGGGCCTTCATGCGCGGCGACATGTAGCTGGCGCCCGCGACGTTGGCGGGGACGGGCAGGCCGCGCACCGTGGGCTGGACGCCCGCTTTGGCGTGCGCTTTGCCGGCTTCCAACTCGGCCGCTTCTTCGGCCGTCCGAGCAGCGAGCGGCGGCGGAGGAACATCCAAACCCAGCCGCACGGCTTCTTGCTGCGTGGCTTCGAGGTAGCCGAGCACCGCGCCGACGGGATGGCTTTCGTTTGGTTGAACGGAAAACGTCTCGACCTTCCCCGAGCAGGGCGACGTGACGTTCATCGTCGCCTTGTTGGTTTCCACCTCGATGAGGTCCTGGTCGGCCCGGACTTTGTCGCCGACCTTGACCAGAAAACTGACGATGGTGGCTTCGGCAATGGACTCGCCGAGTTGCGGCATGATGATCGGGATTCGCGGCATAACGTCACCTCTCAATCGCGTTGTAAAATTGCCTCGTCATACTTTCAGAGTCGGAGAAGATTGCGGGCGGCGGCGGCAATGCTGCGCGCCGTGGGCCGATGGGCCGCCCACAAGTTCGGGTGAAATGGAACCGGCGTGTCCTTGGCGTTCAAACGCTGTGGCGGGGCGTCGAGAAGGCCAAACCCCTCGTTGGCCACGCGCGCGACAATTTCCGCGGTCACCCCACCCCACGGCCAGCCTTCGCCCACGCATAGCAACCGCCCCGTTCGGGCGACTGAAGCCATGACCGTGTCGGTGTCCAGCGGTTTCACCGAGCGCAGGTCCACGACTTCAATTTCTGTTCCTTCGGTCGCCAATTCCTCTGCCACCGCCAGCGCCTCATGAACCATGGCGCTGTAGGCCACAATGGTCAGGTCGCGTCCTTCGCGGGCGATCCGCGCTTTGCCGACCGGGAGCGCCTCGGTCGGCAACTTGTCCGCCTTCAAGTGGTAGTAGAGGTATTTGTGCTCGCAGAAGATGACCGGGTCATCAATCGCCACTGCTTCCAGCAACATGCTGTAGGCGTCTTCCACGGTCGCCGGCGTCATGACCACCAGTCCGGGATATTGGGCGTAAACCGATTCCATGCACTGACTGTGGAACGGGCCGCTGCCCGACGTGCCACCCGAAGGCAACCGGATGGTGATCGGGCACGGCACTTGGGTGCGCCAAAACAGCGTCGCGGCCTGGTTGACGATCTGATTGAAACCCGTCGTGGAGAAGTCGGCGAATTGCATTTCTACAATCGGCCGCATCCCTTCAATCGCCGCACCGACCGCCAAGCCAACTATGGCGTCCTCGCTGATTGGCGCATCAATCACGCGACCGGGGAATTCCTTCGCCAAGTTTTTCGTCGCCTTGAACGCCCCGCCAAACGCGCCCACGTCCTGGCCGTAAATGAATACGCGCGGGTCTTCGGCCAAGGCCCGCGCCTGCGCTTCCCGGATGGCTTCGAGATAGGTGATGCTCATGGCAGGTCGAGAATGCCGGGAACTCTGACTGGCTCCGTGGGCTCGCTGTGGACCTCAATCAAATGCCGGGAACGAATCGCACACCAATCCTCTTCGTAAGGGTCCGGCGCCGGCTCGCGCTGGACTTTGGCGACGGCTTCGTCCACCTGCTGCGCCGCCTCGGCCCGCCATGATTCAATTGTGGCGCGCTCCGCCCAGGCCATTTTGCTTAAATGCTGCTCAGCTACATTGATACAGTCACGGCCCACCGGCGACTGTTTGACAGTTGCATCAATATAGCTGGCGTCGTCATGCTCGCCGTGTCCGCACAGGCGGAGCAACTGGGCCACGACCAACTGCGGCCCCTGCCCCTCACGAGCCTTGGCGACAGCCCCGCTTACCACTTCTAAACAAGCGGCGAGGTCCGTGCCGTCCACCTCGCGCGCCTGGACGCCGTAGCCGACCGCTTTGTCCGCGAGACTGCGGCAGGCAAATTGGCGCGTGTTCGGGGTGGAATAGGCGTATTGATTGTTGGCCACGATGAGAACGAGCGGCAGTTTTTCCACCGCGGCTTGATTCAGCGCTTCGTGGAACGAGCCGGTCGAGGTCGCGCCGTCACCAATTGATGCCACCCCGACGGTGCCCTTGATGCCTTTCAGGCGACGAGCTAAGAGGACGCCGTTGACGACAGAAATCATGGCGCCGAGGTGGCTGATCATAACGAGCAAACCTTCTCTCGGTCTGCCGCGATGCACATTGCCGTCCCGGCCGCGCATCGGCCCGAGTGAGGATCCTAAGTAGGTGCGCACGGCATCCAGGATGGGTTCCCCAAAAGCTAGGCGACCGGCGGCGTCCCGAATCAAGGGTGCGAACACATCCCCTTTGCGCAACGACAACCCTGCTGTGACACTGAGCGCTTCCTGTCCCCGCCCGAGAAAGCATCCGCCCTGAATCTTGCCGCCGCGATAGAGGCTCACTAATTTGTCGTCAAGAACCCGTGCCAGCAACATGAGGCGGTAAGCTTTCAAGTACAAATCCTGGAAAGAAGCCATTTCAGAAACGGGCTGGCGGATAAGCGCGGCCTGAACCATGGGCGAAATTTAGCCGTCCCAGTCCGGTTCATGCAATGTTTCTTTGTGCGAGGCAAGTGGCGCCAGCTAACCGGGGAATTTCACACGCTGTAGCCGCAAACTTCAGTTTGCGCCGCGCGGCCAGCGTCTGTCCGGGAATCGCAACCTGAAGGTTGCCCCGAAAGCTTTCGGGGTTGGCAATTCCAGCCGCGTCTGAAACTTCCGGGCTAAAGGATGGATTCGAGCATCCACGTGAGTCGTAGCTGCCGAGGTAACGAGGCGGAAAATCAATCCCGCGCCGCTCGATCCGCCTCCTCACGTCGGCTACGAACTTGAATCTGCCCTGCGCTGCGGCCACCGTAGAAAAGACCGCCACCCGGATCGAATCAGAACTGACGATCCGGGCAGCGGACGCTGTCGGTGGGTTGTATCCGTAAAAAGCTTTCTCGCGTCAACGGACTTTGCCGCAGTCGGAATTGGCCGCTTGCTTCACAATGGCCGCCCGCTGTTGTTCAGTGATCCGCCCTTCTTGCACAAACCGCGCGGCTACGCTTCCCACAGCCTTTACATACTCGCCGTGGTTTTTCCACGGTTCGTTGCAGGGACAAAGCTGGACGATGCTACAGCCATTGGTATCCACCACCGCGCCGGGTGGTGTGTCCGGACACTGATCCAAGAAATCCCAGACGCCGTCGTGATCACTGTCAATGCCCGCACCTGCCAAGATTGGCGCGTCAGGCCGCGTCTCGTAGGCCCAGTCGCTGATCTGCCCGAAGTTCAGGCCGAAACTTTGAATGTGGATCCATCCATACCGGGAGACTCCGTCTGTATCCAGCCGAATTCCAGCATAAGCATCCAGGCCATTCTGAAAATAACCGAGACAGCCGATGTCGTAGCACACGACGATGTTCGCAGTACCGCCTGGCCAATTCCGGTCGAACCAGACAAGGGCGGGGTCGGGGGAAGATGAGATCACCGTGCCAGGAGGCAACGGGTAAACGGCTCCTCCAAGGTCAGGCGGGAGTGCAGGAACCGAAAGAATGGCATTGTTGTTGAGCGGAGTGAGGTTGATTTCGCTGGCGTTTGGGGAAGATAAATTAAAATCTGCGATCCCATCGTTGTTCGCGTCAAAGTCCTGGCTGAAGAAGTCCGCCCAATAGTACAGCGGGTGCGGGGGAACGGTGTGGACGATGGTTTGCGCCCACACACTTCCGGTTGCCAAAGCCAGCACGAGCACGAGGCTTGCGCCTCGCGCCCACGCTGCCGCTGGAAACGCTAATCTCACGGGAGTTGTACGACGCGATAGAATTGCTGGCTGTTGGTCGCGCTCATCGGAATCTGAACCACGACATTCGTTAGCCGGGCGCTGATTATGCCGTCCACGCTGGCCCAGTTCGTAGTGCCCAGCGCATTGAGCGATTGCACTTGGTACAACTGGCCCACGACCGCGGGCCAGCCAATCGCAATCTGGTTCGTGGCCGTTTGCACGATCTGGTTGATGACGAGCGGAGGCGGTTGTTGCGGGACGTTGCCGCTCAACAAAATGGAAACCCATTGTGTGGCGTTGCTCTGCAAATTGCCTTTGTGCGTCACTCGCACAAGGTAGGTTGCATTTGTCGGTTGGGCAAGATAGATCTGTTCCACATTGTTACGGCTGTCATCGCCGGTGGTGGCAAGAGCCGACCGCGCCGCTGACGTTTTGTTCGTCAAGTCAGGATTCAGAACCCACGGCAAGTTCGTAGTTCCGTTCGGAGAAATAACTCGCAGATCAAGGTCGTTGACCAGCTTCGCCGTCGGGTTGTCCAGATTCGTTACGGCGTTCGGGACTCCTGCGGGATCAGTCCAGCAAATCGTGACCCTCAGTGCATTCGTGGCGTCCACGGCAACAATGGGAAACTGGATGGACGTGCCATTTGTTAAAAGCACTTCCTTGATCTGGTTTTTCAGGCCGTTCGTCGCATCTTGATTGATGAGCGTCGCGGCGGTTCTGGTGTTCATCAGTCCCCACCCGGCGCGGTAGCTTGGTCCCGAATTGGTCGTAGCGGTATCTGCCGTGTGGATTACCAGACCTTTCAAAGTGGATGCCAACAACTCCGACGCATTCGGATGAACCTGCTTGTAAAACTGCGTGAGCAAGCCAACGGAGCCAGCGACAGCGGGCGCGGCAAAGCTGGTGCCACTACCCTGGCCGTAAGCGCCGTTGGTAATTGGCACAATGTTGTTTACGCCATCAGCCAGAACATCCGGCTTGATCCGCCCGTCATCCGTTGGACCGCCGGAACTACCGCCATTGCTGAACACAGCTACAACAACGCTGGTCGGGCCTGCGTATCCGTTCGCAAGCGGATTGGCCGCGCCAACCGTAAGGACGTTTTTGGCGCAACCTTGCTGGGAAACTGCATCGTAGCCGCCAGCGTCGCCGTCGGCTGGACGAATCGCACTACTCGAATTTGTTTGGCCTTGAGCGTTGAATTCTATGTGATTTGTCGGTTGAACCTGAGGAACTTCGCCCTGGTCATTGCCCGCAGACCAAACTTGCAAGTAAGTCGGCGCATTTTGAATCAGGCTGTCGTAGTTCGCCGAATTCGTTGTGTAGTTGCCGAATTTCGGATCTTCCGTCGTGCTCACATTGGTTCTGCCATACCACCACCACACGCCGGCACCAGCGTAATACCAGCCGGCAATCTGCCCGTAAGACTGATTCGAAAGCCGCATGTGGTTTGTTCCGACTGCCCCAGTCATCTCGCCAAGATCAAGCTTGATGTCCCGCACCTGCACATTCGCGGCGTAGGCCATTCCCTTTGCGAGAGGACCGACCGGGACGGGCGGGTTGGTGCTGTAATCGTAGAGGAAAACCCCGACTGCCGCCAAAATCCCGCAGACGGCTGTGGAGTGATCGGACAGGTTCGTCACGCCGTCTAATTCTGTCACTCGGGAGCCGAATTCACCATGCGTAAGGAGAGGCGACGCTTCATCCCACATGCTCATTGTTGTATTGGTTCCGGTCAGATTGAATCCCGTCGGACCGCCGGGCCATACGTTGGTGGTCGAAATCGTGACCGCCCCGGCGAGGTCGAACGGCATAATGTAATTTGGCTCGTTTCCCTCGCGGCTCATCAGATAGCCACGCGGCGCATCGTCCTCTCCGATCACAGCGGGCCAGCCGTTCGTCGCGCCCCAAGCCAACGCATCATCAAGGGCCGCTTGCTGTGCCTGAATGACGGCGTCTGCGGTTGCCGAAAAATCCATTGCCTGCGTGTCCATCAAACTTTGGAAGGAATCGGCTGGCGTGCCATCCGGCATTTGGATCGGCCAGTGCAGCCATTCCGAAACTGAAAGGCGATTCGTTTCAAGCATGGCCAAGTACGCCTGCCACGCTGCCTCCAACTCCTCCTGGGTCGGTGGGGCGTTTGTGCCACCGTCATCGGGTGGCGGCTCAACCATCGTTGTCATGCTGCGGTTCCTGAGTTTCTTGGAGGTGATTACCTCCGGAGGATCAGGAATGCCCGTGTCATCCACCAGGAAAACGCCGGGTTCAACTTCCACAACTTCAAACCCTGGATGTGGGTTGAATGGGAGTGGGGGCATTCCCGGGTCTTTCGCCGAGTAGTATGTGCCCGGGATTGCTGGCAGGTCATTCTGGGCGTGAGCGTTTAAGGTCAGGCTGAGGGCGAGTACGCAACCCATGATCAGCCTCGACGTGATTCGATTCGTGGCTTTCATGTTTTTCTCTTTCTCTTGTTGTTGATCCGAGTTTTTGCCCGGACGCGAACCTCCTGCCAACGCCTGAAAAGACAATGCGCGCCCAGCGCACTCTCTTTCCAGGCCACAACCACGCGGCCCAACTCGAAAATACGCCAGGACGCGCGATTGCTCGCGCGTCGAGGCGACTCCCCAAAGAAAATCGTGGTTGTGTTTGGAAAGAAGTCCGAGTCCTCGCAACGCAAAGACTCACACCAGTCCCGAAAGCTTTCGGGGCTGATTCTGAGAAAGAATCGCCTTCAATACTTAAAGCCGCAGGGAAACACAAGCTTTATTTCAGCCGAAATACCCAAGCCCGCCGTCACGCACCTGCGGGGAACGAGGCGGAAAATCAATCCAGCGCCGCTCGATCCGCCTCCTCACGTCGGCGGCCACAGTGTCAAAGCCTGACGCGAGGCGTGCCTCAAAAAGTCGCGGTTGTGTCTCTTTCCGAGGCATCCGAGGGAAAATGGCTGCGAGTTTTTAAGCGTTGCTCCGGCGTTGGCGAAGCCCGTCACAGGCTTCGCCTGAAAAGCCCGCCGCGCCCAGGCCGGGACTGGTGCTGAATGTGCTTATGGATCAGTGCTTTCACTGCGGTTGTTTCGCGACGTCAAAATGAACTGAAACATTTGGGGCATGATGCGCCCGGCATCACAAATCCTGTTGATAGAGGACGACGCAGAAGTGCACGAACTCCTTTCGGCGCTTTTGCGCGCCGATGGCATTGAACTGACCAACGCACCGGACGGCCAACGGGGGCTGGCCTTGGCGCAAAACGGAAGGTTCGACTTGATTTTGCTCGATATCGGCCTGCCGAAGATCAGCGGTTTTGACGTGCTGAAGCGACTGAAGGAAGACCCGGTCACCGAGTCCATTCCCGTTATCGTGCTCACCGCGTCCAGCGCCACCGCCGACAAGCTGCGCGGCTTCGAGTTGGGCGCCGTGGATTACGTCACGAAACCGTTCGAGGCTGCCGAACTCCGGGCGCGGGTGTGCGCGGCCTTGCATACCAAACACCTGCAGAATCAACTGACACAGACCAACCGCGAGTTGGTCGCGGCGCGGGTGGCCGCCGAAACGGCGGCGTGTTCCCGGACGGAGTTCCTGGCCAGCATGAGCCACGAAATCCGCACGCCCATGAACGGCGTGATCGCCATGTCCAGCCTGCTCCTCGAAACGCCCCTGACCCACGAGCAGCGGGGCTATGTCGAGACCATCCATTCCTGCAGCGATTCGCTGCTCACCATCGTCAACGACATTCTCGACTTTACGAAGATTGACTGCGGGCGGCTGGAACTTGAAAACGAGCCGTTCGAACTCCGCACCTGCATCGAGGACGGACTGGACCTTCTGGCCCCCGAAGCGGCTGAGAAAAAACTGGACCTGTCCTACCAGGTTGACGACGAAATCCCGGCCAGACTTTGCGGGGACGTGACGCGCCTCCGGCAGGTGCTGGTCAACCTGATCAGCAACGGAGTCAAATTCACGAATTTGGGTGAGGTGCTTGTCCAGGTCAAAGTGCTGGCAGCCCCGAGTCCGGCGAACGACGCCCCCGGATCAAAAACCCGCGCTTCAACCGCCGAGCCGGCCCAGGCCGTCTGGCATCTGCAGTTTTCGGTCCGCGACACGGGCATTGGTATTCCCGTGGACTGTTTGGCGCGGCTTTTCAAGCCGTTCACACAGGCCGACGCCTCGATTACCCGGCAATTTGGCGGAACCGGACTTGGCCTGGCCATCAGCAAAAAACTCGTGGAACGGATGGGCGGCAAAATGTGGGCCGAGAGCAAGCCACAAAAAGGCTCGACGTTTCACTTCGTCGTCCCGTTTGAACCTGTGGCCGGCGACAGCGCCCCCGCGCCCAGCGGACGACAGCCAGAGTTGGCCGATTTGCGGTTGTTGATCGTGGATGACAATCCCACGAACTGCCGCATCCTGACTTTGCAGACCAGCAAATGGGGCATGATCCCGCGCGCCACCCAAAGTAGTCAGCAGGCGCTTCGCTGGCTGCAAGACGGCGAGACTTACGACCTGGCACTGCTGGACATGCAAATGCCCGACATGGACGGATTGATGTTGGCCCGCGAAATCCGCAAATTGCCGGGCGCAAACAAGCTGCCGCTAGTGCTGCTCACTTCGATGCGGATGTCCAAAGACACCCCGGGCTTTGCCGAAGCTGGCTTTGTCGGTTGTCTGGTCAAGCCCATCAAGCCGGCCCAGTTCCGGGAGGTTCTCCACCAGGTCGTGTCGGGCACCAAGGCGGCTGCGCCCCAAACTCCCCACGCCGACAGGCTCGATCACACGCTGGCCAAGCGCCTGCCGCTGCGCATCCTGTTGGCCGACGACAATCAGATCAACCAAAAGGTCGCCGCGCGCCTCCTGCAGCAAATGGGATATCGCGCTGACGTCGCCGCCAACGGTTTGGAAGTCTTGGACGCGCTGAACAGACAGCCGTACGACCTGGTTTTTATGGATGTCCAGATGCCGGACATGGACGGGCTGGCGGCCAGCCGCGCCATTCGCGAGCGGCAAAAGCAAAGAACGCAGTTTCCAAATTACAAATCGCCCCTCATAATCGTTGCCATGACGGCCAGCGCCATGATCGGCGACCGGGACAAATGCATTGCGGCCGGCATGGACGATTACCTGGCCAAGCCCGTGCGGCTGGACGATGTGCGCGGCATCCTGGAACGCTGGGGGCCGGTGGCGATCGGCGATGAACAATCTGAGGCCCTGGCGCTAAAAACCGAACAACCAAAGGCAAAGCAGATGAAAGACCCGAAAACATCTTCGTCCGCGCCGGCACCCGAACCGGACCCCGTGGACATGGAACGGATGGTCAGCATGACGGAAGGGACCAAGGAAAGTCTGCGCGAACTCATCGCGCTTTATTTGAAACAAACTTCGGAGCAGTTCGATCAGCTCAAGGCCGCCGTCGCGAATTCGGATGCCGAGTCCATCCGCCATCTGGCGCACAGTTGCGTCGGCGCCAGCGCCACTTGCGGCATGCCCGGGCTTGTGCCCCTGCTGCGGGAACTGGAGCGGCAAGGCCACGAGGGCAAGCTCACGAACACCGCGCAACTGTATGAGCGCGCAGCGCGGGAATTCACCCGGATCAAGGATTTTCTTGCCGACGACCAAAACATCAGGAAAGCTCTTCGCGTGTCAGTTCAAAGCTGAACCATGAAGAAGCTCGTGCTGATCGAGGACGACCGGATCGTCGCCAACATCTATCGCAACAAGTTCACCGTCGAGGGTTTTCAGGTGGAGATCGCACCGGATGGCGAAGCTGGCCTGGAGTTGGTGAAGGCCTTCGCGCCAGACGTCATCATCTTGGACTTAATGTTGCCGAAGCTGAGCGGGGTGGACGTGCTGAAGCACCTCCGCGCCCAAGAAAACTCGAAAAAAATCCCGGTGGTTGTCCTCTCCAACACCTACCTCAGCCAGATGGTGCAAGAGGCCTGGCGCGCGGGCGCGACCAAATGCTTGTCCAAGGCTAACTGCACGCCCAAGCACGTCATCGAAGTGGTGCTCGGCATTTTTCACGGTGAAACCAAGGGCCGGTCAGCCCCGGCTCTTTCCACCGCCCCGCCGCAGGCAAAGCCAGAGCACGCCGCGCCTGCCCCCGCAACCGCGGCGGAAAACGACGAGCAGTTTCAGGCCGAACTGCGGCAACAATTCGTTGAAGGGTTCCCCGCAACGCTGGCCGCCTTGCGCGCGCATCTCCAAGCGCTGGTCAAAGGTGTTGGCGAGGCACAGCGCGTCACCCAGTTGCACGAGCTGTACCGGA
>Ga0315289_10015238_pt1 | contig 10677 bp, 9 predicted proteins | sample YL17G11_40_MG_FD_203452 | JGI IMG/M metagenome (GOLD analysis project Ga0315289, IMG submission 203452) | Sediment microbial communities from Yellowstone Lake, YNP, Wyoming, USA - YL17G11_40 | ecosystem: Environmental > Aquatic > Freshwater > Lake > Sediment | place: USA: Wyoming | collected...
TCGGTAAGCCCTTGGCTTTTATGCTTTCCAATCTTATGGCCACGGTCAGCCTGGCCCACGTGGCTACCTACGAGACTGGGCACTTGCCGTTTTACTGCGGTAACGCCGAAATATTGGTTACAGCCGTGGGCAAACCCGGACTGATCAAAGGCTCCTGGATAAAACCCGGCGCGGTTGTGGTGGACGTGGGCTGCGGGCATTCTGGCGGTAAGATCTGCGGCGATGTGGAGTTCGAAAAAGCTAAAGAAAGGGCCGCTTTGATCACCCCTGTACCCGGCGGAGTAGGAAAGCTTACGACCATGTTTTTGTTCGATAACCTGATAAAAGCGGCGCAATTGAAATAATAAGCCCATTGCGCTATATGCAATATTTTTCTCACTGCGAACGATTTTTCTCACGAACGCGAAATAACAGCTAAAAAATCCTTTCTCGCGCTTCGCGGTTCAAGGATTTTTTAAACGCTGTTTTTTCGCTAAAATCGTTAAGCAGTTCGAAAAACACCGCATATAGCGCTGATTGCTGAATTTTATGAAAAACATTACCGTTATCGGCGCGGGCGCGGCGGGGTTAAGCTTTATCGAGGCTTTTCGGGCTAAAGATACGGATACGCCGGTCACTTTAGTGGAACGTTACGCTTGCAGTTTCCGGCGGCCGGACATTTCGGCCTTAAATTTTAAGAATCGCCTGGACCTGGTCCAATGGGCGGCCCAAAAAAAAGTGACTTTTTGCCAGGCCGGGGTCGAGCGGGTAAGTTTTGCCCGGCGCAAGATCTATTTAAAAGAGCGCGAACCGCTGGACTACCAGATACTGGTAGCGGCCTGCGGCCTGAATTCGCGCAAGCTCAGTGTCAAGGGCGAGCACCGCCAGGGGTTTTTTTATCTGTCCGGGATAGAGCCGTTGAGTTTTCGCGATGAGATCAAGCTCTCGCAAGAAGCGGCGGTTTACGCCGCCAGTTTCCTGGGTTTGCGCTTGGCCGCGGCCCTGGTACTAGCCCATAAAGACGTGCGGATATTTTCCGGAGATTGGGGCTTTTTGCCCGATTCAGGCGCCTCCATCGCGGCCAGGTTCCAGGAGAACGGCGCGTTTTTTAATCCTGCCTGTTCGATCGAGGAAGCTATCGGCGAGGGAACGGTCAAAGCCGTCAGGGTCTTGCCGCTTAAGATATATTCCGCGCAGATGTTACTCTTGGACAGCGGATTTGTCCCTAATCGGGATATTTTTGAAGCAGACGTTGAGTTTAAACCTTACGGGATCGTCGGCCAGGAGGATGTTTATCTAGCCGGCGACGCCAACAACACTTTGGTTGAAAACGAGAGGTTTTTCCTCTATAATTACCAAAACGCTGTTTCGGGAGGCTGTCTTTTAGCCGAGCACTTTTTGGATGGCCGGCCGCTTGAGGCGGTTGATCAGGTCGCCAGCGTCGAAGATAAAACAAAAGCCGTCAACGAGCTGTTGGCGGGGTTGACAGTTAGCGTTTAGCGTAGAGCGTATAGCGTATAGTTTTCGAAGATGGGGATTCCTATCCGCGAAACGCTATCCGCTATACGCTATCAAAAAGGAGTCATATGGCTGAATGGATCGGGATCGGTAAACGCGCGCGTCGTTGTTACGGTTTTGATGAAATAGCCCTGGCTCCTGGCCGGCAGACCATCAATCCTGATGAGGTGGAAACTGTTTGGGAGTTCGCCGACAAGAAGTTCAAGGTGCCGATATTAGCTTCGGCCATGGACGGCGTAGTGGGCGTCAAATTCGCGGTGGAGATGTCGCGCCTGGGCGGAGTAGCCGTGCTTAATCTTGACGGCGTGCAGACCCGTTACGATTCTCCCGACGAGGTGCTGGATGAAATCGCCAAGGCGTCTCCGGAAAAAGCCACCAGTCTTATCCAGAAACTTTACACCGCGCCGATCAAAGAAAAACTGGTCGCCAAGCGCGTAGAAGAGATAAAAAAAGGCAAAGGTTACGCCGCGGTCAGCTGTATCCCGGCCAATGCCGCCAAGTTCGCCCCCATTGCGTCAGAGGCAGGCAGCGATTGCTTTGTGGTCCAGTCCACGGTCACCACGGTAAAACATTTGGCCGTTAAATACAAACCGCTGGACCTGTTTAAGTTTTGTAAAGAGACCAAGATGCCGGTGATCCTGGGTAACTGCGTCACTTACGACGTGACTTTAGAACTGCTTGAGGCCGGCTGCTCCGGGGTGCTGGTGGGAGTGGGCCCGGGCGCGGCCTGCACCACTCGCGGCGTTTTGGGCATAGGCGTTCCGCAAGTGACCGCGACTATTGACTGCGCGGCTGCCCGCGATTTTTATTTCCAGAAGACCGGAAAATACGTGCCGATCATCACCGACGGCGGTATGCGTATCGGCGGCGAGGTCTGCAAAGCGTTTGCCTCAGGCGCCGACGCCGTGATGATCGGTTCAGCTTTTGCCCGGGCCCAGGAAGCTCCGGGAAGAGGATATCACTGGGGCATGGCCACGTCGCATGCCAACTTGCCGCGCGGCACGCGGGTAAAAGTAAACGTCACCGGAAGCCTGGAGCAGATACTTTTCGGCCCGGCCGAGGTGGATGACGGTTCACAGAACCTTATGGGGGCTTTATCTACATCCATGGGGTCGTTGGGCGCGCGCAACATCAAAGAGATGCATTTTGTGGAGATAATCATCGCGCCGTCTATCCAGACCGAAGGCAAGATATTTCAGCAGGCCCAGCGTGTGGGAATGGGTAAGTAGAAATGTCTAAAGTCGTGAGAGATTTATTTTGGTTTTGTGCTCTGGCTATGGTTTGTATAGCCGGCTGCGTGACGGCTGAAAAGCCTACGCCCGTAATCGTAAGTCCGGCCGCGGATCCGCAAAAGGCGGCTAAACCGGCAGTCAGCCCTCGGATATACCAGGGTCCGGTGATCCAGCAGGATGTTGTTTCTGGAGCAAATGAATCCGATCAGCCGGTCAAGTCTGAGTTTGATTCGGTTTTGCTGGTCGCCGGAGTGATCTTTTTGGGCCTGTTGGGAATAATCGCGGTCCAGCATAAAAAACGCAAGGCCAAACACCGCCAGCCCAAACACAAACATTCAAAATCACGATGAAAGATACGGTCTTGATCCTTGATTTCGGCTCGCAGTACACCCAACTGATCGCCCGCAGGGTGCGCGAGCTTAAAGTCTACAGCATTATCGCGCCCTGTACTATATCTTGCGCCGAAATAAAAAAGATCGCTCCCAAAGCCTTGATCCTTTCCGGCGGGCCGCACAGCGTTTACGAGAAATACGCGCCTACCCTTGATGAAAAGATCCTTAAACTCGGGTTACCGATCCTGGGCATCTGCTACGGCAAGCAACTGCTGACCAAACTTTTGGGCGGCAAGGTGGCAGTCGGGAAAGAGCGCGAATACGGCAAAGCCGTGATGTATATCGACAGCCATGAGGACCTGTTTTTCACGCTGCCGGCCAAGATCACCAGCTGGATGAGCCATGCCGATTTGGTCAAGACTTTACCTAAAGGGTTTATTCCCCTGGCCCATACCGAAAATACGCCTTACGCGGCGGTCGGCGACCCCAAACGCAAGATCTACGGAGTGCAGTTCCACCCCGAAGTGGCGCACACCGAGCTGGGCCTGCAAATAATCTCAAATTTTCTGTTTCGCGTCTGCGATTGCGACGCCAACTGGCAGCTCGATGACTTTATCACTTCTAAAATTGAGGATATCAGAAAGCAAGTCGGTCCAAAGGGCAAGGTGCTTTTAGGCCTTTCCGGCGGAGTGGACTCCTCGGTGGCCGCCCTGTTATTGCATAAAGCCATCGGCGACCGCCTGACCTGTATTTTTGTGAACAACGGTTTATTACGTAAAGACGAAACCGGTTATGTGCAAAGAGTTTTTCGGGGCAGTTTTCATATCAACCTTAAATACGTGGATGCTTCCAAAAGCTTTCTTAAGCTTTTGGAAGGCGTCGGCGACCCGGAACAAAAACGCAAGGTAATCGGCCATGAGTTTATCAACGTGTTTGAAAAAGCGGCCAAGGCGGTCAAGGGCGTTGCTTTTTTGGGCCAGGGCACGCTTTATCCTGACGTGATCGAATCTATCCCGTTTTTCGGCGGGCCCACGGCCAAGATCAAAAGCCATCATAATGTCGGCGGTCTACCGGCAAAGATGAAGTTAAAACTAGTCGAACCTTTCCGGGAATTATTTAAAGACGAGGTCAGAGAGATCGGCAAAAAACTCGGCGTGCCGCCGGCGATCATCACCCGCCAGCCGTTTCCCGGGCCGGGCCTGGCGGTGCGGATCATCGGCGAGATCACCCGCGAGCGCATAAAAATATTGCAGGCTGCCGATAGTAAAGTAGAAAAAATAATCCGCCAGCACGGGCTGTATGAATTGATCTGGCAGTCATTCGCCGTGTTGTTACCGCTTAAGACTGTGGGCGTGATGGGCGATAGCCGCACTTATGACAACGTGATCGCCCTGCGTTCGGTAGATTCCGTCGATGGCATGACCGCCGACTGGACCCGTCTGCCCTACGCAGTCCTCGAAGAAATATCCAACACCATCATCAACGAAGTCCGGGGAGTGAACCGGGTTGTCTTCGACATATCCAGCAAACCTCCGGCAACGATTGAGTGGGAATGATCCGCTTCCCCCGATTCTTAACCCTTGATTTCCGCCCTTTCCTGTGGTATATTCTATTTCGGGAAATAATCAAAAATGATTATTTACAGAAATGAAATTTAGAGAGTTTAAAGCTAAAGTACAGAAGTTTCCTTTTTTTTCCAGTAACCAACTGGCCGGGATTGTTGGCGACCGGCAGCTTTTACGCAATCAACTCTTTCGCTGGCAAAAAAAGGGGTTGGTGATCAAGCTTCGAAGGGGTTTGTATGGTTTGGCTAAGTCTGAGAGAAGGGTGGAATGTTCGGAGACGGCTTTAGCGGCGCAATTAGTCTCGCCTTCATATTTAAGCATGGAATACGCGCTTTCGCGCTATGAGTTGATCCCCGAGGGCGTGTTTACTTATACTTCAGTGACCACGAAAAAGACGCAAACGATCGATAATCCTTTAGGCCGGTTCAGCTATCAGCATATTAAGGAGGAATGCCTTGCCGGATTTAGGGCTGAAAAGGACAATAATGGGTTTACCTATTATCAGGCGGAGCCGGAGAAGGCCGTGGTGGATTTCCTTTATCTGAAACTGCAAAATTTCCAACGCGACGACCTGGATATTTTCGAAGATTCCTATCGTTTTCAAAACACCGAAGACCTGAAGTTTAATAAGTTGGTCGCTTATGGTAAACTCTTTTCCAGTAATAAGCTTGATAAGATTATTGATAATTTTTGCCGGTTCGCGCGAAAACAAAGAGCGTCTTTTAAAGACTTATGATGGACGTTATCAAACAACAAGTGGATTCGTTTCCTGAAGCCGAGCGGCTGCATCGTTTGCGGGAAGCCCTGCAGGTCTTGATCTTAAAAAGCCTTTATGATAATGATCTGCTGGCTAATCTGGGGTTTGTCGGCGGCACGGCCTTGCGCTTGATCTTTAATCTGCGCCGGTTTTCCGAAGACCTGGATTTTTCTCTGGTCAAAAAGGAAGGATACAGCTTTTCCAAACTGAAGGAAACCCTGGATTATCAGCTCAGGAAATACGGTTTTTCGGCCCAATTGGCTTTTGATGAGAGTAAAACCGTTAATTCCGCGATGATCAAGTTTGAAAATATTTTGTATGCACTTGGTCTTTCGCCTTTGAAATCCCAGAAAATCGCAGTAAAATTAGAGGTCGACACCAATCCGCCGCCGGGCTATTTATTGGAAATGGCCGCGGTAAATAATCTTTATTTAGTCACCGTCACCCATTATGATCTGACGTCGTTGTACGCTTCCAAGCTGCACGCCTGTTTTTTTAGAAAGTATACCAAGGGCCGTGATTATTACGATTTATTATGGTATTTGGGCAAACAGATCCAGCCTAATTTTATCTTGCTTAATAACGCGATCAAGCAAACGCAGGGTAAGGATTACGGGCTCGACGCTCAAAATTTAAACACATTTTTGCGTGAACATGTCAGCGGTGTAGACTTTGTTAAAGTACGAGACGACGTGGGCCGGTTTTTGGTGGATAAACGCGAATTGGCCCTTTTGGAGAAAGAAACTTTTCTTAAGGTGATCCGGTAAAAAACATGGCCCATTCCGATTTCGTCCATCTTCACGTGCATACCCAATACAGCCTGTTGGACGGCGCCTGTCAGCTGGATAGGCTGGTCGACAAAGCGGTCCGCGAAAAACTGCCGGCAATAGCCATCACCGACCACGGGAATATCTGTGGGGCTGTGCAGTTTTATTCGCTTTGTCTTAAAAAAGGGATCAAGCCGATCATCGGCTGTGAGGTCTATGTGGCCCCGGGATCGCGCCACGACAAAGAAGGCCGCGCTGATGAAGATGGCGGCAACAATCATCTGATCCTGCTGGCTAAAGACGACGAAGGCTATCGTAATCTGATCAAGCTGGTCAGCATCGCGCATCTGGAAGGGTTTTACTATAAACCCCGCGTGGATAAAGCAGCCCTCGCCCAGTATTGTAAGGGGCTGATCGCTTCCAGCGCCTGTCTTAAAGGCGAGGTGCCTTCTTTGATCGCCGCGGGCAAGATCGATCAGGCCCACAAAGCCGCGGACTGGTATTTTCGTTTATTCGGCGAGGGAAATTTTTACCTGGAACTGATGGAAAACAACATTCCCGATCAGGCCAAAGTCAATAAAGAGCTCCTCAACATCTCCCGCAAACTTAATATCCCGCTGGTGGCCACCAACGATATTCATTACCTGGACAAAGAAGATTCCTTCGCTCACGAGGTGCTGCTGGGTATCCAGACCCAGACCACCCTGTCTGATCCCAAGCGGTTCAAGTTTAACAGCGACACTTTTTATTTTCGTTCCGCGGCCGAGATGAAGGCGCTGTTCGCCGAGGTGCCCCAGGCCATAAAAAACACTTTGGAGATCACCCAGAAGTGCAACCTGACTTTTGATTTCAGCAAGATTCACCTGCCGCATTTTCCTTTGCCGGCCGGTGAGACTCAGAACGGCTATTTGCGCAAGCTTTGCGTTGAGGGCTTGCAACGGCGTTACCCCGGCGCCGGACAGACAGTGATGGAACGCCTGGAATATGAGCTTTCGGTGATCGAGAAAACCGGGTTCGCCAGTTATTTTTTGATCGTCTGGGACCTGATAAAATTCGCCAAAGACAGCGGTATTCCCGTGGGCCCGGGCCGCGGAAGTGCCGCGGGAAGTATCGTCAGTTATCTTCTGGGCATAACCGATATTGATCCGCTCAAGTACGATCTTCTGTTTGAGCGTTTTTTAAACCCGGCACGTATCTCCATGCCGGATATCGATATGGATTTTTGCTACGAAAAACGCGGCCGGGTCCTGGAATACGTGGCGCAAAAATACGGTAAAGATAACGTGGCCCAGATAGTCACTTTCGGTACCTTACAGGCCAGGGCCGTGGTCAGGGACACGGCCAGGGTCATGGATTTCGCTTACGCCGAGGCCGATAAGATCGCCAAGATGATCCCGGTGATAGTCGGCAAGCACGTGGACTTGCAGGAAGCCTTGAGGCTTAACCCCGACCTGAAAAAAAGCTACGAAACCGATGCGCGGGTGAAAAAACTTATCGACGTGGCCATGCGCCTCGAAGGCCTATCCCGGCACGCTTCAACGCATGCCGCGGGCGTGGTCATCTCGGATAAACCGTTGATCGAGCGCATACCTTTGATGCGCGGCTCCGATGGCGAGACTGTCACTGGTTTTGACATGGATTCCTTGGAGAAGACCGGCCTCTTGAAGATGGATTTCCTGGGTTTAAAGACCCTCTCGGTGATCGAGGAGGCAGTGCGCCTGATAAAAAAAGACAAAGGCCTGGCCCTGGACATGGGCGCTATACCTTTAGATGACGCGGCGACTTTTAAGCTTTTGGCCCGCGCCGACACGATCGGGATATTTCAACTGGAGTCGAGCGGCATGCGGGGCATACTTACGAAGCTGGCGCCGTCCTGTTTTGAGGACATCATAGCGGTGCTGGCGCTGTACCGGCCGGGGCCATTGGGCAGCGGTATGGTCGACGACTTTATCGAGCGCAAACAAGGCCTTAAAAAAATAGTTTACGCCCATCCAAGACTTGAGCCGATACTTAAAAGCACTTACGGCATCATCCTTTATCAGGAACAGACCATGCAGATAGTCTCGGCCCTGGCCGGATTCGACATGGGCCAGGCTGATCTTTTGCGCAAAGCCATCGGTAAGAAAATCTCCGAAATAATGGAGGAGCAGCGCCAGAGGTTCGTGGACGGCTGCGCCCAAAACGATATCGGCCCCCAGATAGCCACGCAGATATTCGATTTGATCGATTATTTTTCCGGGTATGGGTTTAACCGATCACATTCAGCCGCTTACGCGATGATATCTTACCGCACGGCTTACCTGAAAGCCAATTTCCCGGTTCAGTTCATGGCGGCCATGCTCACCAGCGAACAGGGCAATACCGACAAGATAATGGAATACGTCAACGAATCTTCCAGCATGGGCATAAAAGTATTACCCCCGGATATAAACTTAAGCGACATAAGCTTCACCGTCACGCCGGATTCCCATATCCGTTTCGGCTTGATGGCGGTAAAAAACGTGGGCGTCGCGGCGTTGGAAAACATCATCGCCTTGCGCGGCGAAAAACGATTCGAAAACATATTCGATTTTTGCGAGCGCGTGGACTCGCGTTCGGTCAACAAAAAGGTGATCGAGAGCCTGATCAAAGTCGGGGCCATGGACAGCTTTGACCTAAAAAGGGCCCAGATGGCGGCCATGCTGGACCGTCTGTTAGCCAAGTCGGCCAAAAAACACGACGATTCCCAGATCATGCTTTTCGCGATGCCCAAAGACGAGTCTGTGCCGGACATCGAAGAGTGGCCGTCTTCCCAGATATTGGGTTTTGAGAAGTCGCTTTTGGGCATTTATATCACGGGGCACCCCTTAGACGCTTACGCCGGGATCCTCAAATATGTCAAGCGTGACCGCGTCGGTGATTTTTACCGGGGGTACCGCGAGGGTGACGTGACCATTTGCGCTCTGATCGAGAAAGTAAGAGGAATAACTACCAAGCGTAAAAACGAGCGTATGGCTATACTGCGGGTGGAAGACGCCAGCGGCAGTCTGGACGTTTTTGTTTTTCCCAGGCTTTTTGAGGAGACAGCTTATTTATTACAAGAAAAAGCGGCGATCGTTTTGCGGGGCAAACTGGAGATCAAAGAGAAACAGCCCAAGATACTGGCTGAACGGATCGTGCCTATGGACAAAGCCATGTCCGCTTTTAAAGAAGTCCGCATACGCGTCAAAGACGAAAAATTCGCCCTATCCCGGCTCAAAGACATCCTCGATGCCAATCGCGGCAGCGTGCCGGTGTTGTTTGTGTTTGACGACGGCCGTTTCACCGGCATGAAGATAAGAGCCGGCGACCAGATGAGTTTTAACCCGACGGCCGAGAACCTGGCGGCAATAGCGGGGCTGGTGGGCGAAAAAAACCTGGCTTTGGTGTTGTGATGGCGAAGCAATAAAGTTACTTGCAAACGCTTGCATTGTATGCTATATTTGAAGCGGGTAGAGCAAAAGGAGGCAAACAATGCTGACGCACAAAGCGAACGTAACTTTTAGAATAGCCCCTGATTTAAAGCAGATGCTGGCGCTGATCGCCCAGAAGGAACGCCGCAGTTTCAGCAACCAGATAAACGTGGCCATTGAGGAATGGTTTAGCATCAGAAACCAGCTGCACCCGCGGTTTATCCAGGAAGTCAACGCCTCTTTAAAATCGGGAAAGCCTGAACCAGTGTGGAAAGGATAAAGCGTGGACAAACCCTACCGACAAAGCGCTTACCCCAAATATAACCGCCTGAAAAAGAAGTTGCCGCCTTACTTCATCCAGCGGCTTAACGAAGCCGAACAGGAAGTCGCCTTCAACCCCCGGATCGGCGAAGAAAAGTCAGGCAGCCTTAAAGGTATCAGGGTATGCAAATTCAAAGTTCTCGATCTTTTGGTTCTGTTAGCGTACCAGGTCAACGGAAAAGAAAAAGAAGTCATTTTCGCGGCGGTCGGCGGCCACGAAAACTTTTACCGCGAACTAGAGCAGTACTTAAAATAATCTCGCCAATCCCGCCAGCGTCTCCGTGGGGTAACGTAAAATAAAGTGTGTAAGTTAGCACCCCCGGGGTGGCCCGTAGGACTCCCCGGGGGTGGCGAAGCCGGTTTTCAGCGTTTCAGGGGTACAGTCTATTACGGCTGAATACTTTTGAAGCGGCTTGCAGGCCTTCGCAGCGCGATTTTTTTAGCGCGTTCGGCTGGAATCTTTGAAGTTAATAAAAATAGGGTGTATCCTTTTGGTGAACATATCGAACCAAGGGCCGTTAGAAGCGGCCCAAACCAAAAAGGAGGAACACCCTATGAAGACGGCTCTTTACGGCAAATGCTGGACGCCAAGGCAGATTGTAGCAGAGTGGCGCAGAGAGGTAAAGTGGAATAATATCGACGAGTTCTGGAAAGGCATTGAGGTCAACATGGCGCAGTTACTGCGGGGGATTTTAGAAGGGGCGATGCAAGAAGAGGCGGTTGTTTATACCGGGGCCGAATGGAATCAACATAATGCCCAGCGAATAGATTATCG
>Ga0315289_10015239_pt1 | contig 10677 bp, 7 predicted proteins | sample YL17G11_40_MG_FD_203452 | JGI IMG/M metagenome (GOLD analysis project Ga0315289, IMG submission 203452) | Sediment microbial communities from Yellowstone Lake, YNP, Wyoming, USA - YL17G11_40 | ecosystem: Environmental > Aquatic > Freshwater > Lake > Sediment | place: USA: Wyoming | collected...
TGGTGGAGTGGAGACATATGAGGCGTTGAGATCGTGCGCGGGAGAAAAAGACGACTGAACGTTTTGTCTTTCGTCGACGGACTGCTGGTCCGAGGAAAAAAAACAAAAATGAAAGAGCCGACTTCATTCGCCCCCCCCCCCCCACCCCCCAAAAAAAAAAAAGCAAAAGAGAAACTCGTGCCTCGTCTTTCCTCTCCCTACGCTCTCTCTCTCTCTCTCTCTTTCTCTAATCTCTTCTTCCTTCTAGCGCCTCCCCCCGTCTCCCCACGATGGGCGCCGACTACTACGGCGTCCTCGGAGTGGACAAAAAGGCTGATGACGCCGAGCTGAAGAAGGGTAAGAGGTTGCAAAAGAATGGAAAGGCGATGAGAAGAGAAAAAAATGAAGAAGCATCGATCGAGCTTTGCGCCTTCATCTTTCCTTCTCCTCCTTGCTCACAAACCTTCCGAAACCTCATCACGCCTCCACTCACAGCCTACCGGAAGCTGGCGATGAAGTGGCACCCGGTGAGAGGAATAGAGAAGAAGCAAGGGTCAGGGAGAGAGAAACCCAAGGAGCACTCAATGAGATCGTTTTCCTTCCGCACAGCTCACCTCGTTCGACCCCGTCGCTCGACCCCTCGGTGGGGGGGGGGGGACAACAAAAAAAAACCACGCAACAGGACAAAAACCAGGGCAACCCCGCCGCGGCCGACAAGTTCAAGCTCATCTCCGAGGCCTACGAGGTCCTGAGCGACCCGGACAAGAGGCAGGTCTACGACGTCTACGGGGAGGAGGGCCTGAAGCAGGGCGCCCCGCCCCCGGGCGCGGGGGGCTTTGGCGGCGGCGGGCCCGGGGGGCACCCTTTCGGCGGCTCTGGCGGCGGCGGGGGGGGCGGCGGCCGCGCGGGAGGAGCGGGCGGGTTCACGCCCCGCTCCGCCGAGGACATCTTCCGCGAGTTCTTCGGGGCCTCGATGGGCGGCGGCGGCGGCGGCGGCGGCGGCGGCGGCTTCGAGGACCTCTTTGGCGGCGGCGGCGGCTTCGGAGGGATGGGCGGCGGGGGCGGCTTTGGCCAGCAGCAGCAGTACCAGCAGCAGCAGCCCGCGCCGAAGGACCCCGACGTCTCCCACGCCCTCAGATGCACGCTCGAGGAGCTCTACACGGGGGCGACCAAGCGGGTCAAGCTGACGCGGACGGTCGTCGACCGCGCCTCGGGGAGGCCGGCCGGGAAGGAGGAGGTCCTCTCGATCGAGGTCAAGCCGGGCTGGAAGGCGGGCACCAAGGTCCGGTTCGAGGGCAAGGGCGACGAGCGCCCCGGGGCCAGGGCCGGGGACATCGTCTTCGTGATCGAGGAGAAGCCGCACGAGCGGTTCCGGCGCGAGGGGAACAACCTGGTCCACGTCGCCAAGGTCGGCCTGGCCGACGCGCTCTGCGGCCCGACGGTCGAGGTCGAGACGCTCGACCGGCGCATGCTCGCGGTCTCAGTCTCCGGGGTGGCGACGCCCACGGCGACCAAGGTCGTCAAGGGCGAGGGGATGCCGCTGAGCAGGGACCCGAAGGCGAAAGGCGACCTGCACGTGCGGTTCGAGATCAGGTTCCCGAGCAAGCTCGGCGACGAGGAGAAGGCGCTGGTGCGGAGGGCGCTCGGAGAGAAGGCAGCAGGCGGAGAGGCGGCGAGTCCAGCGTAGAGAGAGAGATACTTCTTTATCCTCTTCTAGTTTTTGCTCTTAGTTTTTCGTTGAGAGAGAGAGAGAGAGAGAGAGAGGGGCGTTAGAGAGGGAGTAAAAATGAAATCAGCTTTTTTTTTGAGCGTCAGTGGAGGGAGGGAGGTAAGACGAAGAGGGAGGAAAGACAAGGCGAAGAAGATTGAAAAAAAACTCTCTCCACTTTCTATTTTCCCTCTGCGATTTTCTGCCCGCCCAGGGCTCAGTCCATCCCTTCGGCGCGCAGCCCGGCACGAAAGCCATGGCGCTCCGCCTCGGCTTGAACATTCGTGAGCTTGAGGGCGGCGTGCGTGTGCACAGGGTAAGAGAAAGAAACAGAGAGGAAGCGAGACGGGCTCAATGGGGACTGCACGAGCGACGAGGTAGCATCCGAGTGAGACGACAGTTGGGAAAGGAAAGAGTCGACTGAACGCAAATGCACAGCTCGGGCCCTCTCCTCCGCCTCGTTCGGCTCTCTTTCCTTCTGCTGTGACAAGTGGAACGGATAATTGCTTCCCTCCCCCCCCCTTCCCCCGAGGCGAGCTCACGCGCTGTTAGGCGGGCGCCGGAACGAACGAGCTTGCTTTGAGTCGAAAAAGAAAGAAAACGCTCAAAATTCCAATTCCATTTTTCTGGACCTAAAAAAAAACTCCTAGGAGCTCAACGGCCGCAGGGTCACGGTCCTCAAGCACGGCGACGCCGCCCACTGCTTCGACAGCCTCTGCCACCACCAGGGCGGCGACCTCGGTGGCCTGGGCGACATCGAGGACTTTAAGGGAACCTGCGTCATCCGCTGCCCGGTCCACCGCCGCCGCGTCTCGCTCGCGACGGGCGACGTCGTCGACACCGACCTGTTCGGCAACGTCTGCGCCGCGCCGGGCGGGCCGAAGCAGAGGATCCACGCGTGTTATGTCGATGTCGACGGGGCCGTGCGCGTGGTGCTGAATTCCACGGACCTGCCGAGGGAGAGCGACAAGTACAACTTGGTTTCCGGAGGGGGCGGTGCTGGGGCTTCTTCCTGCTCTGCCGGTGGTTCTGCTGCTGCTGCTGTCGCTGCTGCCGCCGCCGCCGCCGCCGCATCTGTTTCTTCTCCGGCAGCGGCGGCGCCGTTCATTGTTGGTGGTCTCGGCGGCTCTGGCCGCGGGCTGGGCGGATTCGGGGCCGTCACCGCGACTCGCGGCCGCGGGATGACCCCCACTCCTTCTGCAGCAGCAGCAGCAGCGGCCTCTCTCCCTTCTCCTGTCGTCGTCCCCGGCGCTTCGCTCGCCGGGGGCAACAGCGGCGGGCTCACCCCTTACGCCGGCTCCGACGCCGCCACGAAATACGAGGCGCAGAGACTCGAGGAGGCCGCCAGAGTGGCAGCAGCAGCAGCGACGGCGAGGGAGGCGGGGCATTTGGTCGCCCCCCCCGCTCCTCGCGCCGCTCGCGCCGCTTTCGCCTCCTCCTCCTCCTCCTCCCTCAGCGGCGACTCCTCCTCTTCCGACGCCTCGCCCTCCACCTCTCCGCCCATCCCGGGCTACTACAACCCGAACCGACACACGCGTAATCAGGGCCGGGGGGGCGCCAGCGGCGCCGGCGCGCGAGGCGGCAGCGCCGGCGCCGCGGCAAACAATTACGGCTTCGGCTACGGCAGCGGCAGCAGCGGCGGCAACACCGATGCCTCCGCCGCCTCCGCCGCGCCGCAGCAGCAGCCGCCGCCGTCTTCAGTGATGGAGGCCTTCAGGGCCCGCAAGGGAGGAAACGCCTGGGCTTCTGCTGGAGCCCAACAGCAGCAGCCGCAGAAGCGAAACCCGCTGCTCGCGTCGCCGTCGAGGTCGGCCTTTGCCTCGCGCGGCGCCGCCGCCCGCGCCGCCGTCGCCCGCGCCGCCTCTGCCTCCGCTGCCGCCGCGGCGGCCGCCTCGCCCGCCCCAGCGCTGCAGCAGGCGATCCTCAGCGACTACTTCTCCCCCGCCGCCGCCGGGGCGCACCGCGCGACGAGGATGATGATGGCCGCTGGAGGAGCGCAGGAGGGGGCTGCTGCGATTGCCGATGCTGCTGGCGTGACTCTGAGAGGAGGCGCTGTCTCGCCTCCGCTGACGCAGCCCGACAACGACATTGTCCTTTCGATGGAGTTTTGACTTGGCTGCTCTTCCGATTTCATTTGCCTCCCTGCCTCAACTCACTTGGAATTTATATGAAAACAAAAAAAACACGAAACGACCTCCTGCTTCTCTTCAGCACCCAGAGACTTGTAAACAATGCGATTCGACGCTTTCCTCGCTGTTCCAATAAGAAAGAAGCACGAGAGAGACAGCACGAGAGAGAGAGAGAGAGAGAGAGAGAGAGAGAGAGAGAGAGAGAGAGAGAGAGAGAGAGAGAGAGAGAGAGAGAGAGAGAGAGAGAGAGAGAGAGCGAGAGAGAGAGAGAGAGAGAGAGAGAGAGAGAGAGAGAGAGTGAGAGAGAGAGAGAGAGAGAGAGAGAGAGAGAGAGAGAGCAAAGGAAATATTGAGGCTCTTTTAAAATTCAGGTCGATTTCTTCTTTCTTTTCTTGCACCCGTAAAAAAAACAGAAGAAGCAAAGAAGCGAAAGAGCAAAAAACACACTGCAGACAATCCTTCTTTTCTATCTTCACGCCTTGACCCTGCCCAGCGTCTTGGCCTTCTCGTCGCTCGTCTGGAAGCGCCCGTGCCCAAACTTGGACGCCGTGTCGATGAACTTGAGCTTGATCTCCTCGAGCGCGTTGCGCGACGTCTGCGGCACCAGAGACCTCCGCAGCGTGATGCACCGCTTCTTCGACCCGGGGATCGCGCCCTTGAGCACGATGTAGTCCTCGTCGACCACGCCGTAGTGGGGGAAGCCGCCCATGGGCGTGATGTCCTTGTCGGTGACGTCGTACTCGGTCGTCGCCTTGTGCGACTCGTCGCCCTTCTTGCCGATCTTGTAGACCTTTTTGTTCATCTCCGTGCGGTGGTGGAAGCCGTGCTGGCCGGCGCGGGCCACGGTCCACATGACGCGCGAGGGGTGCCACGCGCCGATGCACGCGACCTTGCGCAGCCCGCGGTGCGTCTTGCGCGGCAGGCGGGACACTCCCCAGCGCGCCACGACGCCCTCCGTCCCGCGCCCGCGCGTGATCGCGATCGCGTCGATCATCTCGTCCTGGGAAAACACGGCGTCGATTCCCACGGGCTGCTCGAAGAGGCTCAGCGCGAAGTCGACCTTGTCCTCGACGGACCCGCCGTTGACCTGCACCTCGGCGAGGTGCGCCTTCTTCTGCCCGATGCCGACGGCGCGCACGTTGGTGTGCGCGAGCACACGGATGACCGTCGCGTGCTTCTTGAGCTGCTCGGCGGTGGCCGCGGACTTGGCGGCGTACCCGCCCTCGCCCGCCGAGTACTTGGTGAACGCCTTCTTCTTGGCCTTGTACCAGTTCTTGTAGAAGCGGCGGCGGAGGTCGTCGCCGAGGTGCTCGGCCCAGAGGGCCCCCAGCGACCGCAGGCCACGCGAGGTCGGCACGTAGCCAACGACGCCGACGATGACCATCGGCGGCGTCTCGACGACGGTCACGGCCTCGCAGGTCTCCTTCTTGTGCAGCTTGGACCCGGGCTTGTCGACGTCGCGCACGATGTGCGTCATGCCCGCCTTGTAGCCCATGAAAGAGGTCAGGTGCGGCGGCTTGGACGCGTCGTCCTTGGGGAAGGACTTGCACTTGCCCTTGCCGCGGCGGCAGCGCTTCTTGGGGAGGAAGCCCAGGGAGCCGTGGCGGGGCTCTGTTTTGATGTTTTTGTTGGTGTTCGGGGTTGGAGGGAGGAGGGCGGAGGGAGGGAGTGTTGGTGAGCGAGCGACGGAGGAGAAAGAGAGGGAGGAGAGGGAGGGAGAAAGAGAGGAAAGAGGGAGAGAGAGAGGAAAGGTCGAGCAGCGATCGAAGGAGAGGTCGCAAGGCAAGAGATCGACGGCGGCTTTCGATTTCTTCTCTTTCTCCCTCTCTGTCGCGCAGAGACAAGGGCGTGAAACAAGTAGCGAATGCCTCTGGGAGCTCGAGCGATCCGACTTTCATCACATTCTCGAGGGAGAGAGAGATAGCAAGAAGGAGAGAGAGATGGCCGGAGCAAGGGCTCCGCCTCTCTCAACTGTCAGCCGCCGCCTCATTCAATCAATCTCGAGAACGTCAAGTCTCTAATCATTCCCCGCTTCTTCCGGCTTCGCCGCATCCTTCTCTCGTCCCAGCTTGAATGACGATGGGCTCCGAAAAGGCATTGATGCTCTTTCGGATCACCAGAAGATCCAAGCAAGGGGCGCAGGAGGCGGCAGAGCAAGGAAGAGAGCGAGGTGATGATTGGCGACGACGGCTGATCGAAAAAAGCAAAGAGCTTCTTCGATCAAGCCCGCTCCTTGCGCGGACTCGCACGCGCGCGCGCGCTGGTCTCTCACGAGCTGCCCTTCGGAGAGGAGCGCGAGGATGCTTTCTGACTGAAACGTACGTTCAAACTTCCGGTGCGACATGGCTGGAGTTGACGCGCGGGGACTGCAGTGCTTTGAAGTGAAGGAAAAAAAAAGTGAGAGCAAGCAGAGAAGAGAGCGCAACGAGCAAAAAAAGAAAGAAAAAAAAGCTCGCTTTCCCCTCGCTCGCTCTGCCGTTTCCTTCTGCTTTCACTCTTTTCGTCTTCTTTCGTGCGCACTCTCGTGCGCCCCGCAGAGCCAGGGAACGGCAAGTTCTTCACAGCGTCTCTCTCCTTCGACAGCGCCTCGATCCTTTCGACACGGCCTCTCTCTCGCGAGCGGAGAAAAAAAACTAGAGGAGACCTTTTCGGCCGTCGAGGATCGGAGAAAAAGAAGGGCGAACAACCCATCAAACGACACTTTTCAGAAGACATGGAGGTCGGCACCGGAGCAGACGGCATCCAGCGCCTGCTCGCCGCCGAGACCGAGGCGCAGGCTATCGTCAGCGAGGCGCGCAAAGGTGAGAAAGAGAAGGAGAGAAGGAGAGTCGGCGGAGAGAAGAAGAGAGAGAGAGAGATGGGAACATCAAGGTTGCAAAACACGTCGCCGATGCCCATCTCAACCTCCTCTTCGACCAAGATAAAAACTCTTCTTCCACTCCCTCTTCACAGCCAAGGCCGACCGCCTCCGCGCCGCCAAGGCAGAGGCCGAAGCCGACGTCAAGGCCTACCGCACGACGCGAGAGGCCAACGCGGCGGCGGCCGCCTCCTCGGCGGCGGCGGAGGGGCAGGCGCATGCCCACTCCCTGGCCGCCGACGCCGCCGCGGCCGTCGAGGCGGTGAGGAAGACCGCGGCCGCCAAGCAGGGCTCGGTCGTCGACGCGCTGTTGAGCCACGTCCTGAGCGTCAATCTCCCTGCTGCCAAGTCGTAGAGAAAGTTGTTGAGAGGAGAGAGGTTGAGCTTTATTCGCGCTTTTGCTTTTCGCTCTTGTTTGTTTTTGGTTTTTTTCGTGTGGAAAAAAAGAAAAAGAGAACTACTTTCTTGATTTGTTTTAATTCCCAAGGACAAAGTGTTTCTCGTCGTCATCATCTTCTTTTACAGCAAAATCGGAGAAGAAAAAAGTGTGTCCCTTTCGAAAATGTGTGTTGAATGGAAAGTCAAAATGCGGGGAGAAAAATAAAAGTGCCGCGGTCCTCTCTCTCTCGAAGGGAAAAAAAAAATAGAACGAAGAGTGTTTTCCCCTCCCACCGTTTCGAAGAAGAACAAAGGAGCACTCAACCCCCGCCGGAAAAGAGAGGAGCATACGCTCCTCCTCTTCTCCGCGCCTACGCGGGCTTGTGCTGCAGCATCTGCGCCACGGTCAGCCCGCGCTCCTTGGCGACCATCTCGACCGTCCTCTGCAGCTTCAGGCCCTCGACTGCCGCGCGCGCGTTGTTGAGCGGGTTGCCCGAGCCGAGCTGCTTGCCGAAGGCGTTCTTGATGCCGGCCAGCTCGAGCACGACGCGCACGGCGCCCCCGGCGATGACGCCGGTTCCCTCGGAGGCCGGGCGCAGCATCACGCGGGCCGCGCCGAAGATGCCGTCGACGCGGTGCGGGAAGGTCGCGCCGCGCGTGAGCGGGACGGTGACCATCTCCTTCTTCGCGGCGATGACGGCCTTCTGGACGGCGTCGACGACCTCCTTGGACGTGGCGCAGCCGACTCCGACCTGGTTGGTGCGTTGGCGCGGACGCGTTTTTTTTTTTCGAGTTTGGAGGCAGGGATAAGGGGTGAGAAGAGGGGAAACAAAAAGAGGGGGGCGCGTGGCGGTTTTTGAGTTTTGGGCGCAGGCGAGAAAACGGAAAAAGGCGGCGGCCGAGAGAGGTGGTCCGAGATCAAGCTGTCGCCCCTTTGATTTCGTGCCTCTTGCTGCACTTCTTCTGGCCTCATTCGCATCGCATTCTCTCCAATACATCAAAAAGCGCGTTCCGAGCGGTTTGGAACGGTGTAACGAGATCGACGAGAGCACGGAATCGCGGCGTGAATCTCTCTCTCCCCCGCTCTTTTTCGCAACCACGAACGTCTTCAATCAAGCCTTTTTCCCCCTCTTTCTCTTCCAGTTCACTCACCTTGCCCTTCTCGTCTCCGACCACGACGACGGCCCTGAAAGACAGCTGCTTGCCTCCCGTGCAGACCTTGGTCACGCGAGAGACCTGGACGACGCGCTCCTGGAACTCGGGCGCCTCGGCCGACCCGTCGCGGCGCCCGCGACCGCCGCCGTCACCGCGGCCCCTCCCGCCGCTGCGGCCGCCTCCGCGGCCCCCACCGCGCCCGCCGCGGCGCCCTCCGGCGGGGACGATGCCGTCGGCCTCGTCGGAGGCGGCATCGACGATCTCGGCCGCGGAGGTGCGAGCGACGACGGAGGCGAAGCGAGCATTGTCGCCGTTGAAATTGCGCAGGAACGGTGCCGACGGGGCAGCCGCCGTCGCCGACGATGTAGACGCCCTGGAGGCGGTCGGCGCCGGCCTCGCGGCGGCCAGGCCCACGCGGGACGCCAGGATGACGCCCGCCATCTCGTGTTCGCGGGGACGAAAAGTTGAAGCGACGAGCGAGAGTGCTTGCCTCGGGGAGCCGATTCACTCTCGTCTCTCCGAGAAAGCTAGTAAGAGAAAAAGTGAAGACACGAAGTATTCGAAACGACGAGGGAAGGGAAAAAAAAAACTCGGAAGAAAAACTCGGAAGGGCAAAAAAATTACAACAGCGGGGCTTCCGCGACGGGTGGCGGCCCGCCACCCGTCGCCCGCCACCCGGCGGCCGCCACCCGGGTGGCGGCCCGCCGGGAGCGGCGGCGTTTTTCAAGCCGCGAGCAGCGCGGACGACTCAGCGTCGCCTCCCCGCCGACCGCCGCCGCCCTCCCTCCCCTTGCTGCCGCCGCCGCCGCCGTCGAGCCCCCGCCACGCGGCCCTCAGCTCCGCTCTGCCCCCTCTCAGCAAGAGGGCGGCCGCGGCCGAGAGAAGGACGCAGGGGCTCAAATAGAGAAGCGCCGGCTGGCCCGCGGAGCTGCCGAACCCGCGGGAGAGCGCGAGGAAGGTCAGGCAGAGGCCGAGGGCGTACCCGGCGACGGAGGCCCAGAGCGAGGAGAAGCACGCCAGGAGAGAGAGAGGGGAGGAGGGGGCGGCGCCCCCCGCGTCCTCCTTCCCGAGCCTCCGCAGCGCGTCCCAGCGCGCGGCGAACGCGACACACGCGCCGGGGACGACCACGTCCCCGAAGCCCAGCAGCGCGAACCCCGCCCTCGGGCCCCCCCTCTGCAGGGGGGAGAGCAGCACCAGCGCCGGGGTCGCGGTGGCCACCGAGACCATCACCGACCTCGACCGCGTCGCCCAGGGCTGCACGAAGACGAAGAAGACGTCGTTGCAGGCCGCGAGCAGCAGCAGCGCGGAGCAGGCCCGCAGGCTCGGGAGGCGGAGCCCCGTCGGGATCGAGGAGACGAGCGCGAGGGCGAGGAGGTCGTGGAGCGGCCAGACCCTGCGAGGGCCGCAGCGCAGCCAGACGAGGGCGGCGGGGAGGGCGGCGAGAGCGAAGCCGGCGAGGGTCGAGGCGCGGACGGCGTTCGCCGGCCGAGCCGCCTCCTCGCTCCGGGCCACTTCCAGCGCCCCTCCCTCCCGTGCTCCACCGCTCGAGCCCTTGCTCCAAAGGGCGGGGAGAGAGGGCAGGACGATTTGCCGCGCTTCCATCGAGGGGAAAAGTCTCGCGAAAAGGAGGCCCGCGGCGATTCCACTCGCCTCGCTCGCGCCGAACACGAAGAGCGCTGCCAGCAGGAACGAAAAGATCTTCGGGAAGAAGAAGGCAGCCAGGAGCGCAGAGGCCATGAGGGCCACGACGAAGGCGACGTCAGAGAGGGAAGAGAAGGCGAGAGGTTCGTCTTCGTCTCCCTCTCGCTCCTCTCCTTGGGCGGGAGCGGCCGCGGCCGCGGCGCCCTCTGAAGCCCTACTCCTCGTCCTCGTCCTCCGCTTCACTTCGTCCCTCGAGGCCAGCAGCGCTCCCAGCAGCAGACCCGAGATGGCGAGCGACCCGAGGACGAACGCCGAGGCGTCGACGAAGCCCGATGGGACGGGCTCGAAGATCCGGAGGAGCGTCGTCGCGCTCGCGGACGCGGGAGAAGAAGGCGGAGTGGAAGCGTCGGAGGCCGCGGCGAGGAGCCTCGCCCCCGTCGCGGCGTCGACCGAGACTGTCAGCGGCAGCGCCTCCAGCTCCTCCTCCCGCGAAGAGTTCCCGACTCCGAGGTAGACGCAGCCCTGGTCGCCGGCGTTGAACACGACGACGCTCTCGGCCCCGGCCTCTTTCGCTCTCTTGATCTTTTCGAGGAACGAGCACCCACCGCCCCTCGCAACAAGTAAGACGAACGAGGAGTTTCCACCGCCGGCGACGACGAGCTCCTTGCAGGCATCTATCGGCTCTGCGACCAGGAGACGCGCGGGCCTCGCCGCGGAGGCGTTCGCGGGGGCGGGCCAGGGCCCGAAGGGGCTCGGGAGCGCGTAAAAGGTTGGGGGTCGAGGTTTTTCCGAGGTCGTCGAGGTCGCTGCCGACGAGAACGATGTCGACG
>Ga0315289_10015241_pt1 | contig 10676 bp, 14 predicted proteins | sample YL17G11_40_MG_FD_203452 | JGI IMG/M metagenome (GOLD analysis project Ga0315289, IMG submission 203452) | Sediment microbial communities from Yellowstone Lake, YNP, Wyoming, USA - YL17G11_40 | ecosystem: Environmental > Aquatic > Freshwater > Lake > Sediment | place: USA: Wyoming | collected...
GTAAAATATTATTCTTTAATTCCTCTTCTTTCTTAAGTTGTTCTTCTTTAGTTTTCATCAACTTCTTCTTATATCTGTTTCTCTGTAATTCATTGATTTTTTCACGGTTATTTTCATTATATTTTTTAATAGCCTTCTTCTGAGCTTCGGTATAACTTGATTTTTCCATATTATATATATATATAAGATTATTATTTTATATATAGAATTTATTAAAAAATTATAAAATTGATAATATTACAATATATTTTAAAAGATAATTTAGCCCAAATTTCTTAATAATAATAACAATGATATCTAATGCACTTAAATGTATTATATAATTTATTGTTCTTATAACTGATTTCTTAATCCCAACTTCTTTTAAAATGCGATTTCTGATTTTATCATAAAAGTATGTTTTTACTTCGTCTTCTACTAATTGAACTTTTTTATAACCCAGTCTTTTACAACCTCATAAACTTTAATATGACAACCCACCTTTTTTAATATCAATTTGTTTTCCCATATAAACTCAATATTATCATCAATTGTTTTAAGCTCTGTAGGTGTCATTTTATCATTAAATAACCTTACATAACATTGAAGGACAATATCTTTTTTATCAATTTTGATTTTATTTTTTTTATTATTAATTTCATTTTCTACAATAGAACAAATTAATAATAGCATTTCTTGATTTGATCTATAATCTGAAAATTGCGGGATATCTCCCACTCTTTCAATTATTTTTGCTATTAAGGTTTTAATCTTAATATCTTTATTCAACTTATTTTTAGGTTTTATCCATACGAAATTTGATGACATTTATAATATAATATAATATTTTTATTTTTTTTTAAATAAAATGCTAAAAGAATTAATCTCATACCTCCTTAATTTATCCTATTTAACCAACTCTTGTATAAGTATAAGTTGCCTCGCCGAATGTTGTTATTCCTGTTGTATCGTTAATACCCCGAATGTAAAAAGTTTGTGAGGTAGTTGTATTAAGAGTGCCACTTATAGTATGAACGAAACGTTTTCCATTTGTTCCAACGACAACATCGGTTTCGTCAAAATACTCAAAAGTTCTGTATGCTGTTGTGTCTGTTGAACCAATTGTTAAAATTAATCTTACATTTTCAAAAGACCCAGCGCCTCCAGTTGTTCTATAATTACAAATAATATTACAAATCCATACACCTTTTGAAGGAACTGTAAAATTACCGATTGTCCCGAATGTATCTGCCGTAAAAGTAAATTCCGCTAATGTTTCCGTTTTACTATAACCGAGTTGCGATGTATTTGTAGATGGGTATGTTGATTGTTGCACTAAAATATCATTATTAAATGTGCTTGAACCATTAAATGTTGCTGTTCCTGTATGTGTAGTTGTGCTTGAAAATGTAGTTTGTATTGTGTTGATTATTTCTGTTGAGTTCAAATACATAATATTTGCTCCTGTGCTTCCATTAAAATATAATGTATCACTGCTGTTTAATAATTTTGCGGTAATTTCATTTATGTTTGTTTTTCCGAGTGTTAGTCCAGTTGTTGAAAATCCAAGTCGTAATAATATTCCATCATCGACTACCACGAGTTTTTTAAAAGTTGTTAAAGCGTGATGAGCTGCCGTTTGCGTTGATGATGCCGAACTACCGATTGTTATAGGGGCGTTTAAAGTGGTTAAAGAACCAATATTAATTGCTCCTGTTCGTGTTGCTGATTGTCCCAAATTTAAAATACCGCTTGTTTGATTGTCTGCTATATTTGTATCAAATGTTGCCCCTGACCGCAAATATAATAAACCAGTCGCAAAAAAATTAAAAGTTCCCCCCCTGAAAGTCATATTACCTCCGTTTGATGATGAACCCCAATTAAGAGCAACATTCGTTGATGATGTTGTCCCCATAAATATATCGCCCGTTGTGAGATTTTGCCCTATGTTAATATCCGTTGTTGCCAATGCCGACTGAATATTATTTGTAACAAGATTACCACTAATAAAAGTATTAGGATTTGAAAATGTTTTTTGACCTGTTGCTGTTTGTGTAGTTGAAAGTGTCATATAACTTGCTCCAGCAGTTGAAATAGCATCAGTCACAAAAGCAGTATTTGCTATATTTGTAGTGTTGTCACCTGCCGTTCTTGTAGGAACAGATGAACTCGTATTTACTGTAATCGTATCACATATTATATTTGTTGTGGTTGATGAATCAGCATCAATATTATTTAATCCATCAAGTGTAGGTTCAAATCCATAATTTGAAGACATTTATATTATATATAATATAGATTTATTTATATATAAAATATTAAGTTAATTAAATTATTTATAATTTTCTTATACTTCTTGAAAATTTAAACAGCATATAAATTTTGTCGCATTATTAATTGTTGCACCATCTGCACTGTTAAATGTTCCAGATCCAGCTTGAATAAGATTTAAAGCTATATTATTTACAGCTAATAAATTATTAATAAAAACACCTTCATTTTCATTAGGTTTAGCATTAAAATAAACGGGTATATCACAAACTCCAGCAGTAGTTGTATATACACCACTTCCTTCAGTAGATACTCTAACAATTCCTGCAGGAGTTCTTACATTTGAATATCTATACATTGTTGGTGTTCCTTGTCCTAAATCAATATGTATTGTGTATGTATGGTTAGTTGAAACAGTTCCTACTGCAAATGTTGAAGCTTTAGAAATAAAGCTAAAAGTCATTATATAAGAACTTTTTAATCTCCAACTATCCCTTATACATTGACTAAAATCAACGAAATAATTCGCTTCAAATTGTTTTCCACTATAAGAACTTGTATTATTCGAATCTAACCAAACTTTGAAATTCTTCTTTAATGGTAGATGCATAATTTTCATTTTTTGATTTTCTATAAAATCCTCTTCATCTTTATTATAATTCATTTATATTATAATAACATATATTTTTTAAAAAATAATTAATTTTTTGTAATTCTTTTTTGTAAAAAGAATATTTATTTATGCAAAATTAGCTCCGAGTTGTTGAGTTAAAGGCATCGATGCTTCAAGACCACCTTTAAGGGCGGTTGAAATATTTTGACTTTTTTGGACTATATTTCCACCTTTACGTGCACCACTTCTGACAGCTCCTGCAGTATTTCCTGCAACTTTAGCAAGAGCACCGCCAGCCATTAAAGGGATGCCAATTTCAGGAGCAACAATTGATAATAAAGGTGCAACAGATTGAGCGACACCCCCGACCTTAGTTAATGTATTACCTATTTTTCTCAAGCCCGTATCAGCTATACCACCTTTCTTAAAGAATTGTTTTGTTCCTTCGCCTATTTTTTTAAAGAATGAACCTATTCCCATTTATATAATATTATAATATATTATTTTTTTATTATTACTCATAAATTACTTCATCCCAATTTATAAATATTCTTTTTGAATTAGAATTAATATATAAAAAGTCGTGAGCGTTTTTAAAAGATAAATTTAGAATTTCTTTAAATATCTTTTCATCTAATTCAATTTGTTCTTCAAAAATATTATGCATTTCATTTTTATTTATTTTAAATATGAATAAATCAGTTAATCCAGCTCTAACTTGTAATGGTATAGAACGGTATGTTTGACATGCTAACCAAATACTTAATGAAGCGTGTCTTCTATTATTAGCCATTTCTAAAAGTAATTTTTCAGATTCACCTTTTAAATTCTTTTGTACGTCATCTAAAATTATAAGTGTTTTACATCCTAAATCCGCGTTTTCTTTAGCAATTTCATAAGCTTCATTTAATGTTTCATAATTTAATTCATCATAAATTTGTTCTTCGGGTAATGCACTCCAAAAATCATTTTTTATACTTGCTCGACTGTTAGGAGGGCAAAATAATATAATTTTATGAAAGACATTGTTAAAAAGGGAGCTCAACATACTTATAAGTAATGTAGATTTTCCACTGCCTGCGCGCCCTAAAAATAACGTCATATTGCTCTTATTCATCAGCTTTGTAATTTCATAATCATTTAATTTCTTATGTAATTCACCATCTACTGAAAATTTAGGTTTTTTCATTATAGGCTCATTATTTTTTTTTATTACTACCATACTATTTCATAAGATATATTTTTTTTCAGATTTTCATTAATAACATTATTTAACTTAATAAATTTATTATTATTATTATTATTATTCTTAGTAAATTTATTATTTTTAATAATTTCTTTATGTTTTTCATAGTATAATTTATTATATGTTTTAAAATATTCTTTTCTATCCATCTTAATAAAACTATAGAAATTAATTTTAAAAGTATTTTTAAAATTAATAATCAAAATCTGATTTTATATAAAATAATCAAATTCTTATAAAATTTTTGTAATTCTTTTTTTTAAAAAGAATATTTAAATGTAGGGTGTAATTTGTTTAGAATTCAAATCAAATTCAAGAACTAAATCACTCAATCCCCAAGCTTGACAAGTAACAGTAGATGTAGAAGCAGCTCCTAAAAATAAATTCAAAAAAGGAGGTGAAGCTCTTGTATTAACACCTTGAAAGAGAATTCCAGAACTTTTTTCCATATCATACCCATAATAAGCCATGGAAGGGAATTTAAGAACAATTTGTGAGCCCGAGTCGTCATTAGTAGTTGCCGCTCTTGTTCCAGCAGAAGGAACAACAAGTGCAGTGTCGGATCCTGAAGGAATAGAAGGAATAACTGAATTATAAGTATTTCTATTAACAACAGTTCCAAGAGTCTTAGTAAGACCACCACCAAGAGATTGAATTAAATAATTGTAGCCTTCAGCGGGCGCTCTACAATCATTTATAGGACGATTAGGAAAAAATTGTGATCCTGTAGTAAGTTGTCTTGAAGTAAGAGCAATATTTAATGCGTCATAATAACCATTAGGAGAAACAGCACCTTGAGTTATGCCGAATTGATGAAAAATCGATTTTACGGAGGTATTTCTAATTTGTAAAAGAGCTTGAACGGCACCACTAGAACCGTTAGGAATATTTACTGAAGAATTAGTGTAAGTAGAGGCTTTAATATACCATTTGCCATTTTGGAGAGTTTGTCTTAACATTTGGGCGCTTAAGTCACCAACATCAATATATTTCATATTCAAATTAAAATCGCCCAATGTAAAAGCACTAAAAACGGGTTGAGTTGCAACAGCAGTACAATAAGAACCGATAGGTGTAATATTTGCGGTAGTCATAACTAATTGAAGATTATTTACAGATCCAACAGGAAATAATTTATCACCTGCATTAGCTCCAATAACTGATAAAAGAGGAATGCAAAAACTATATCTATAAGAAGCGATAGTTCCATGAGCGAGATCAATACCATTATTACTGTTAGAATCGGCACCCATACTTACACTAATACCACCGTTTCTTTCACTAGAATTTACGGTATTTTGTAATAAGAAATTTTGTAAAAGACCATATTGATTGATAGTTTCGATAGGTTGATTATTTGAATAAAGAGTTAAACCATCAAACCAAGAAGCACCAGATCCGATTAAATGTATTAAAGCTGCAGTAGCAGATGAAGCGGTTGTAACGTTATAAGTTAATGAAAATGAAAGTGTAGTTGCTAAAGGATCTAAGAAAACAGAGTCAGACATTCCAGAAGGAATGGTAAATGAAACATTTTGAGCGGTATAATTACCAAAAGCTCCAGAAGAGTTAGCAACAAAAACGGTAGTAATGGGAGTATTACCAACAACTTGAGTAATTCCATCAGGACTCACATTAACACTGTACGATCTGCAACTATCACTCATTGAGGGAGGCAAATCAAATTTAAGACTTGATGGGAGTCCCATAGGAGAATTAGGGAATGTTTGAGCGGACATTTTATATAATATTATATTATATAAAAAAATAAAATTCAAACATTTTTTAATAAAAAAATAAAAAATATAAAATACTAATATTTCTTAACAATATTATTAAACCCTCCACTATTTATAACAGGTTCTAAATAATCATAATCTATTTGTAAAGTCATTAACCAATCAACACCGTTAAAATTTATTAAATTACCGTAATCATCACTTACATTTATTATAAAACTTGTTATTGCTCTATCTTGAATTAAAAATTTATGCTGAGTCTGATTAACATAATTTATAATAGAATTTTGACCTGCATTATTTTGTAATGGTAGGAATATATCGCTTGAGCTATCAACTGTAGAATAACAACCAAAATTAAAATATGTAGAACGAAAATTTATACGTTGTAATGGAATAAAATTTACAACATTTGGCATAACAATGCTTAATCCGCTTAAGTCAGTTGAGCCTAAACCCATAACTTTATTAATTGTTGATGAAATAGATGATGCATTTATTGTAAAAGGTGTAGTAGGATGGCTCATTGTTATTTTTGTTGTAATACTACTATATGTTAATGTATAACCTACAGGTATTAATGTTAAAAGATGAGCGATAAAAGTATTAACATTATAATTACCTCTTGTAAGTGTATAAACAACATTATCTAAAACGAAATTGTTATTAGTGTAATTAACAATATAAAAAGAGTTTGGCACTTCACAATGAACCACTGATAAATAAGAATTTTGGATATTATCTAAATGAAACGTTAAATTAGGTAAGCTTACGCTAACTTGACTTTTAAAATCACCATTTAAACAGTTAATATCTGAAGAAATGTTAAAAAGTCTAGATTTTGTTTTTATCATATATAAATATATATGATTAAAATATTTTAAATTAATATTTATTCTTCTTTAATATCTTCTATAGTTATTTTTTCAATTTTAACTTTTTCAATATGTTCTTCATCTTTAATTAATTTATTTACTTCTTCAGCTTTAACAAATTCCTTAAGAAATTCTTTAATTTCATTTTGTTCTTTTATTAATTCATCGGTGTAATCTTCGGCGAGTTCGGGCTTTTTATTCATAGCACAAGCACATATTACGGCCATGTCTTCAGGAACACCCATTTTAATTAAATTCTTAATATCATTCTTAATCTTTTTATCCATTATATTAAGTAATTAGATTTTTATTTTAAATCTAAACTATAAATATAATGGAAATTCAAAAAGAAAATGAAGTTAAAGCTGAAGTTCAACCAATTGAAGAAAAAAAAGAAATCATTGAGGAAGCCCCAATAAAAAAGAAGAGAGTTCTAAGTGAGAAGGCTCTTGAAAATCTTAAGAAAGGTAGAGAGAAATTAAAAGAAAAGAATGATGAAAAGAAGAAAACTAAAGAAGAATTAAATAATAAATACCTTGAAAAGAAAATGCAATTAATTCAAAAACAAAAACAGGATATTAAAAAACAATATGGAGTTGAGGATGAAACAGACGAAGAAGATGATGAAGAACATGTAAAATATAATATCCCAGTACCTAAAGTTTTAAAGCAAAAAAAAGAAATGAAGAAAGAAAAGAAAATAAAAACATTATACATAGAAGAATCAGAAAGTGAGGAAGAAATAGTTTATGTAAAAAAGGAAAAGAAACAACCCGCAATTGTAATGCCTAAAATACAATTTTATTAAAAATATTATATATTATATAATTATATATGGACGCATCAAAAAAGATGAAAAAAAAAAAGGAGAAGAAACAGAGAAAGCAAAAACAAAAACAAAAGCAAAAACAAATTGTTAAAACTAATGTTAAAGTGAATGTGCAATCATCGGGTGGTAGTGGTGGAACATCAACCCCATCATATCAACCCATACCTCCTCAGTTTAGGGATACTACAGGAGAAAATGTAAAATTAAATAATATTTTAGATACAATGAAGAAACAACAAGAAGAAAATAGAAATTTAATGAATAGATTTACTCAACAAGAACTTAATAAAGATATAGGCCTTAGCTTTGTAGATAATAAAGAAGACAATATAATTTTAGAAAATATAGCATCAAACCAAACAGAATTAAATAATAATTTAGAAGATTTAGATTCAGCAGTAAGTGAAGAAGCTCAAAGTAAAAGAAGAGGAAGACCTAAATTATATGAAGGAGAATCACAAGAAGAAAAAAGAATTAGATTAAGATTACAAAAATATGAAAGAGAACAAAAAAAAAAGATCAGTAGCGGTGGAGGAGGTTCAACAAGTGAATAATTTATTCATAAATCTTATATAGATATCATATATATATTCTTATATATAATATTATAATAAATCATATATAGATATAATCATATATATATCATATATAGATATCTTATATAAATATTTATAAAAATCTTGTATAGAATTTATTAACAAAATCAGAAAATAGATAATTAAGATGAAAACTAATAAAAACAACATAAATATTCATTTAATACTAGATTAAAAATTTTTAACTTAGTCTTAAACTAACTTTTATGTTAAATATGTTAAGTTATGTATTAATTATATATAAATTGTGTTTATATATAAGTCTATATATGATTTATTAATGTTTTCTTGTATATAATATATATAACATATATATATACAAGAATATATATAAGAGTCTTCTTAATTTTATTATTAAAAGTTTAATATATATATAAATTAGTTTATATATATCTTCTATCATCTATATATTATATAATATATTTATTATAAAATATTAAATTTCTTTTTAAATTGTTTAATATTTTCATCAATGTCTTTACTGTCTCCCCATAGAATCCATCTTGAAAGAGCTCCTGCTGAATATGGGTTATTGTGGTCTTCGCGTTTCTGATGTCTTTTAATATAATTTTGTTTTTCTGTTTCGGTTCTTGTTCCATTTATATAAGTTTGACTACCATATGAACCAAAATCAATAATTTTACCATTATGAAAAATAGCTCTCAACTTTTTATTTTTATGAGGGCTTTCAACTATATACATATTTATTATAATATATATATATATATTTTATTACGAATTAATGGTAATAAAATATTTAATTAAATATTCTTCAATCTCCCCATTGAAGATCGCCTTTCAATAAATATTTTGCGGAGCTAATCATTTATTGAAACTATTACAACAGAGTCTTTTTTGTTTTTCTTTTTTTCATAATAATCTTTATTATATTCTTTTTTACCTTCTTTATGTGTATCTCTATAATTTTTATAATATTCTTTATTATTATTTCTATATATTGTATTATATTTATTTGTATAATCTCTTTTTTCATCAATGTATCTTATCGGCTTTTTAATTTTATTCAATGAGCCTTCATACATTTCAATCCAGAAACGCTCACGCTCAAGACATTGTTTTTTTGTTTCATAATCGGTTTCTTCAATTAATAACATCTCCCATGCATCCCATCTCCCATTTTGATTTATGAAACTGTACAGTCTCAATTGTTTTGATTCATTAATATTACAATAAGACTTGTGAGTATATTCTCTCTTTTTAAAATTTGTGGTACATCCAATATAACAATCTTTTATAGTTTCATTTTTACATCTTATTATATAATAAATTGCTTTCATATATATTATATACATATTTTTTTTTTCTTAACAAAATTAAATTAATTTATTAATTAATAATTTATTTAAAATAAAAATATAATACTATATTATATAACATGGACTTTACAGAACATATAAAAAAGAGCAAGCCTAACGCCTCAAGTGGGACAATAAAAACTTATAATTCGCTTTTAAAAACTATTTACATAAATGTTTTTGGAAATGATAAGACACCCGATTTAAGAAAGTTTTCTAAAACTGAAGAAATAATAAATTACTTAAATGATAAACCTTTTAATGCAAGAAAGACATATTTAAGTGCGTTGTTATGTATTGAGCCTGATGAAAAACTCTACAAGACTTTAATGTTAAAAGATATTAAAGAATATAATGATAATGTTGAAAGCGGGGTTAAATCTGAAAAACTAAAACAAAATGAAATTGATGATGATGAGCTTGAAGAAATAACTAATAAATTAAAAAACAATGCGGAAGTATTATTCAAAAAGTCATCTCATAAAATAAGTGATTTAATGGAAATACAAAATTATATTATATTCTCTCTGTATAACGGTCTTTATATAGTCCCTAGAAGAAGCCTCGATTACGTAAATATGAAAATTTCGAATTTTTCTCCAGAAACTGATAACTACATTGATATTAAAAAGGGTAGAATGGTTTTTAATCGTTTTAAGACTGATAAATTTAAAGGCCAACAAGTTTTAGAAATCCCGCCAGCATTGAAGAAGATATTGATAAGATGGATTTTATTAATCCCTGATGATGTAGATTATTTATTTTTTAATAAGAAGAAGGAAAAATTAACATCTATAACATTAAACCAACGTTTAAATGGTATCTTTGGAGCTAAAAAATCAGTTAATAGTTTTAGACATGCATACTTAACTAAGAAATATAAATCCACTATGGAAGAAAATAAAAAAATGAATGATGACATGGAAAATATGGGGTCATCTTCTAACATGGCTAACAATTATATTAAACTTAACTAAATTTTAAAATAAATTTAGATTATATTAAGTTTTTAATAAATATTATAACTTTAATTTATTATATATTTTATAATAAATTATATTTGATTTTTTTGAATGTGTAAAATTTAAATAATGTGTAGGTTTTAAATAATTATTTAATAGTTTCACTTAATATTATATTTTATGATTGTATATGATTATTAAGTGTTTAATTAAGATGACTTAATTATTTTTACCATAAACTGACGCATTT
>Ga0315289_10015243_pt1 | contig 10676 bp, 9 predicted proteins | sample YL17G11_40_MG_FD_203452 | JGI IMG/M metagenome (GOLD analysis project Ga0315289, IMG submission 203452) | Sediment microbial communities from Yellowstone Lake, YNP, Wyoming, USA - YL17G11_40 | ecosystem: Environmental > Aquatic > Freshwater > Lake > Sediment | place: USA: Wyoming | collected...
GCCAGCACAGGGGCCAGGAGCGTGTCGCTGCCGGGCGGGTTGTAGAAGGTCAGCGTCTCGTAGCAGTTCGACATGATCACGGAGTCGTTGGAGTAACTGATGGCCGGGTCCAGGTCGGGGAAACTGGTGGGGTGGGCGTAGACGAAGATGTTGGGGGCCGCCTCTGCGGTAGGTGGCTCGGTGGGCTGTGGAGCGGCGGTGGCTTCGGCGACCTCTGCGGGTTTCTCCTCCACCGTCGGCTGTGGAGTCGGCGTCGTGCACTGCGTGGCGAGTAGCGCCACTATGAGCAGGCCGACGGCCAGAACTGATGAGGGGTAACGTTCTCTGTCCATCTCTCCTTCTCCTTTGTCCAAAATGGGGGTTTCGGAACGAACAAGCGGCCGTGACTTGGCGTGTCGAGTTCAGGTAAGCGTCGGTACGATAGGCTTCACCTCCCTTTCGCATCGTTCAAGTCTGGCAAACCGGTTCGCCAGCAAGGGCAGAGGGCATCGGCCTGGGGTTGGGATGAGCCTATCCACATCCAACCCGATGCAAGCGATAAACGGCCGCCTTTGGTCATGATTGGAGTAGGGCCCTGGCCAGGTGGTCATGATTATACCGTATAAGGCGCATTCTGTCTACATCCTGGTCCGGCTCATGGACAGTGATCTGGGACGCAAAGCCCGTTGCACGGAACGGGGCGAGACCTATGGCCCGGAAGTGGATGATGCGTTGCGGGTCATCGCAGAGAGCCTGGACTACATCTGTGCGGAGTGCCTCACACCTCACCTGGTGTGGATGGCGACGCATCTGGCGACCCACGGCGAAATGGTGACCTCTCCGTCCTTGTTGGACTAACTCAGCGTCATCAGTGTCTCCACGGTACGGCGGCGGCTTCGCGCTCTGGCTAGACCACCAGACTCAAGAAAGGAGGCGGGCATTCCGGTAACATTATCATTTGGTAGAACCATCCGCTCTCGGTAACATTATCATTTGACTTGACAGGACTGGAGGTTGGGCTATAATTGCCCCCAAATCCGAAACTGGTAGAGGGCAAACGGCTACGGGACATTAGCGATTTGCCGTTTGACCTGGCGATATAGCACGCAGTGTTTGCCGATCTGTACCACATATTACACGTGCCAGACACTTTCCCCGCACCCGAGCCCCACTTCCGCACCGCCTTCGCCGGGCGGCTGCTGGATTGGTTCGCCCGCTGCGCGCGTGACCTGCCGTGGCGGCGCCAGCGTATCCCCTATCGCGCCTGGGTGGCGGAGGTGATGCTCCAGCAGACGCGCGTCGAGACGGTCGTGCCCTATTACGAGCGCTTCCTGGCCCGTTTCCCCACCGTGCAGGCCCTGGCGGAGGCGTCGTTGGAGGAGGTGCTCAAGGCGTGGGAGGGGCTGGGGTACTATGCGCGGGCCCGCCACCTCCACGCGGCCGCCCGGCAGGTGGTGGCGGCGCACGGCGGCCGACTCCCCGACACGTTCGAGGGGCTGCTGGCCCTGCCGGGGATGGGCCGCTACATCGCTGGGGCGGTCGCCTCCATCGCCTGCGGGCAGGACGTGGCCGCCGTGGACGGGAACGCCCGGCGAGTGCTGTGCCGCGCCTTCGCAGTGCGAGAGGACGTGACCCGGCCCGGCACACAGCGGGCACTGGAAGCGCTGGCGACGGGGCTGTTCCCCCCAGGGCGAGCGGGCGCGTTCAACGAGGCGCTGATGGAACTGGGGGCCACCGTGTGCACGCCCCGCGCGCCCGGTTGCGACCGCTGCCCCCTGGGCGAGTTGTGCCAGGCCCGCGCGCAGGGAGACCCGGAGACGCTGCCGGTGCGCGGGCCGCGCCGGTCCGTTCCCCACTACGAGGTGGCCGCCGCCGTCATCACGCGCGCCGGTGGTGAGGGTGCTGGTGGCCCGTGCGGCGGCAGCCGCGTGCTGGTGGCGCAGCGCAAGGCCGACGACATGCTGGGCGGGCTGTGGGAGTTCCCCGGCGGCAAGCGTGAGGAGGGAGAGACGCTGGCGGAATGCCTGGCCCGCGAAATCCGCGAGGAACTGGGGGTGGAGGTCCAGGTGGGGGAGCGGGTGGCCGTGGTCAAGCACGCCTACACCCACTTTCGCATGACGTTGTATGCCTTCTGCTGCTGCTTGGTGGCGGGGGAGCCGCGCTGCCTGGACTGCGCCGCCTTCCGCTGGGTGGCGCGAGCCGAACTGGAGGCGCTTCCGATGTCGGTGGCCGACCGTAAGATCGCGCAATCCCTTTGACACCCCATCCCGATTGGGTTATACTGGCCTCCACCTGGAGGGATCAACATGCGCAAAGTCTCGATCTCCGTATTGTTCGGGCTGGGGTTGGCTTTGCTGGTGCTGGCCGGGCCGGGCCTGGCCCAGCGCCCGGACGTGCCGGCCCTGGTCCGCCTTGACCTGACCGGCTTCGAGGACCTGGCGCGCGTGGCCGAGTTGGACTTGCCGGTGTACGCCCACCTGACTGCGCCGGGGGCCGACTATCTCCTGGCGGTGCTCACCCCCTCGCAGCAGGAACAAGTGCTGCGCCTGGGCCTGGCGCTGAGCGTGCTGGATGCGGATGCGCGGGACGCGGTCTATTACCTGGTCGAGAGTGGCCAGCCCCAGATGCTGGAGCAGGCGGCGTCCGCCTTCACCATGCTCTACGACGATGGCCACCAGGCGGTGGGCCGGCGGCGGGCGGGAGTGATGGTCCAGGCGGTGGAAGAGGTGGGGCTGCACGTCGTCCAACTTGGCCCGGACCCGGTCGTGCTCACGCCGCGCTCTAGCGGCGCCATTCCCACGGCCCCTGCTTACGACCCGTTGGTCGCCGGGTTGCTCACCCGCATCACCAGCGACGCCCTCGTCGCGTACGCTGGAGGGCTGAGCGGCGAGTGGCCCGTATCGGTCGGCGGCCAGCCCTACCTGCTGACCACCCGCTACACGTACAGCGGCGAGCCAATCGCCAAGGCTACGCAGTACGTCTACGAGCATTTGCAGGGGCTGGGCTACGACGTACGCTACCACGACTATACGTTGTCGGGCTATGCGCTGCGCAACGTCGTCGGTGAGAAGCGGGGCCGGGTCTACCCCGACCGGATCGTTCTGCTCACCGCCCACCTCGACTCGCGGGCGGCCGGACCGCCCCACGACCCGGCCCCCGGCGCGGACGATAACGGTAGCGGTGCGAGCGCGCTGATGGTGGCGGCTGACCTGCTGGCGGACGTGGATTTCGCGTACACGGTGCGCATCGTCTTCTTCACCGGCGAAGAGCAGGGCATGTGGGGCAGTTACTATTACGCCCGCGACGTGGCCAGCGCCGGGGAAGACATCCTGGGGGTGCTCAACCTCGACATGATCGCCTGGGACGCCAGGGGGGGCCCGGCGATAGACCTGTACTCTCAACTGCCCAGCGTAGAGGATGACTCGGATGCGCTGGCGGACCTGTTCGCCGCCGTAGTGGCTACCTACGGCCTCAACCTGGAGCCCCAGGTCGTCGAGAACGGCCCTCGTTTCTCCGACCATGCCCGCTTCTGGGATCGGGGGTACGCGGCGATTATGGCGATGGAGGATTACTATAACGCCAGTGAACAGCCGGCCGAGCCGCGTGACTGGAACGCGAACTATCATACCGCCGGCGACCGGCTCAGCACGCTCAATCTGGCCTACTTGACCGAGTACGCGCGCGCCAGCCTGGCGACCTTTGTGCACCTGGCCAGGCCGGTGCGCACGCTCAGCGGCACCGTCGCCAGTGCGGTGACCGGCGCGCCGTTGAGCGCCACGGTGACGGCGTCGAGCCAGGAGGGCCTCTTGAGCGCCACGACCGACGCATCCGGCGCGTATGCCCTCGCCTTGCCCGGTGGCGTCTATACCATCGCCGCCTCCGCCTATGGCTACTACACGCACACGCTGACGGGCCTCGCCATCTTGACCGGGACCGGCGTGCGACTGGGCTTTCTGCTGGTGCCGATTCCCACGTTCACCGTCAGTGGGATGGTGAGCGACGCGGCCAGCGGGCTGCCGCTCGGCGCCACGGTCGAGTTGGCCGGCTATGGATATCACGCGATCGCCGCGCCGGGTGGCTCCTACAGCGCGAGGGTGTATAGCAGCACCTACGTGATGACGGTGAGCGCTCCGTTCCACTACCCGGTCACGCGCACCGTGGTCGTAGACCGCGCTCGGGAGGAGGACGTGGCGCTGTGGGCGACGCCGTGCGTGCTGGTGGTGGACGACGACTACGACGACAAGGGGAATGCGTACGAGGATCAGGCGTACTATACCCGCACGTTGGAGGAGTTGGGGGTGGGCTACGACCTGTGGCGGGTGCCGGACGACCGGGACGGCCCGCCACGGGGGGTGTTGGGCCGGTACCACGGGGTGGTGTGGTTGACGGGGCGGGACTGGGACTATACCTTGACGCGAGGGGATCAGGGGGCGCTGACGGCCTACCTGGAGGGGGGAGGGCGGCTGTTCGTGAGCGGGCAGGACGTCGGGTGGGACGTGGCCCGCTTCGGTGAGCCGCCCTTTTACCAGGACTATCTGCACGCCGACTATCTGCGCGACAAGAGCAACTACTGGCAACTGGCGGGGGCCGGTTTCCTGGGTGGCGTGAACGTCACGATCCAGGGGGGTGACGGGGCGAACAACCAGCGCTACCCCAGCGACGTGGCGGTGGTGGGGGAGGGGGTGGGGTTGTTCCGTTATCCCGACGGGGACTGGGGGGCCATCGCCTACGCGGATGGGACGTACCGGGCGGTCTACTTGGCCTTCGGCTTCGAAGGGATCAGCAGCGCCGCCGACCGGCGCACCGTGATGAGACGTGTGCTGACCTATCTGAACCTGTCGTGCCCGGAATCCACGTTCACGGTGAGCGGGATGGTGAGCGACGCGGCCAGCGGGCTGCCACTCAGTGCCACGGTTCAGTTCGATGGCTACGCGGCGATCTCCGCCCCGACCGGCTTCTACAGCGCGACGGTGTTCAGCGGCACGTATGGGATGACGGTCAATGCTCCGTTCCACTACCCGGCCACGCGCACCGTGACCGTAGACCGGGACCGGGAGGAGGACCTGGCGCTGTGGCCGACGCCGTGCGTGCTGGTGGTGGACGACGACTACGACGACAAGGGGAACGGGTACGAGGACCAGGCGTACTATACCCGCACGCTGGAGGAGTTGGGGGTGGGGTACGACCTGTGGCGGGTGCCGGACGACCGGGACGGCCCGCCGCGGGAGGTGTTGGGGCGGTACCACGGGGTGGTGTGGCTGACGGGGCGGGACTGGGACTATACGCTGACGCGTGCCGATCAGGGGGCATTGACGGCCTACCTGGAGGGTGGGGGCAGGCTGTTCGTGAGCGGGCAGGACGTCGGGTGGGACGTGGCCCGTTTCGGCGAGCCGCCCTTCTATCGCGATTACCTTCACGCTGACTACCTGAAGGACGATAGCGGTTACCGGCAACTGGCGGGTACTAGTTTCCTGGGCGGCGTGAACGTTGCGATCCAGGGGGGTGACGGGGCGAACAACCAGCGCTACCCGAGCGACATCGGCGTGACCGGCGATGGGGTAGGGCTCTTGCGCTACCCAGACGGGGACTGGGGGGCCACCGCCTACGCGGACGGGACCTACCGGATGGTCTACCTGGCCTTCGGCTTCGAGGGCATCAGCAGCGCCGCCGGCCGGCGCACTGTGATGGATGGTATCCTGGTCTATCTGGACCCGTGCGCTTCCTACAACTCCCTCCTCTCAGGCCGGGGCTTGCGCTTTGGAGAACCCGGGGAGTCCGTCACGCACACGGTGAGCGTCGCCAACATCGGCACGCTGAGCGACACTTACGACCTGGCGCTGGGGGGGGCGGCCTGGGTGGCCATGCTGCCCGTCACGCGCAGCGCGCTCCTGCTGCCGCAGCAGGGGGTAGACGCCTCGTTGGTGGTGAGCATCCCGCCGGACGCAGTGGCGGGAGACCAGGACCGGGTGGCGCTGACCGTTACCTCGGCCTACAGCCCGGCGCACGCCGGCCAGATCGCGCTGCGCACGGTCGTCGGGCACAAGATTTACCTGCCGTTGGTGGTCCGGGAGTGGGGGACAGCCGCACCGGAAGTCAAGGAGTGAGAACCCTTGGAAGGTTCAAGATCCCTCCTAACCTTCGCAAGGGTAACACACGCAAAGGAGAACCCAAGATGGACGAGAAACCCTGGTTGAAGAGTTACGATCCGGGTATGCCGCACACGTTGCAGCCGTACCCTGAGAGCACGATGCTCGACGTGGTGCACGACACCGCGCGCCAGCGGCCAGACCACACGGCGCTGATCTTTAAGGGGGCGCGCATGCCATACGCGGCGCTGGACCGCTTGAGTGACGCTTTTGGGGCGGCCCTGGCGGCCGAGGGGGTCCAGAGACGGGAGCGCGTGGCGCTGCTGCTGCCCAATTCCCCGCAGGCGCTGATCGGCGAACTCGGCGCGTGGAAGGCGGGCGCCATCGTCGCCCCGCTCAATCCTCTGTACACCGAGCGGGAACTGGAGCAGATGTTGAACGAGTGCAGCGCCGAGACGGTGGTGGTGCTGACCCCGTTCTACGACAAGATCAAGGCGCTGCAGCCGCGCACGCAGGTGCGCCGCGTGATCGCCACCAACATCAAAGAGTTTCTGCCGGCCCCCTTGCGCCTGCTGTTCACACTGCTCAAGGAGAAGAAGGAGGGCTACCGGATCCGCTTTCAGGCGGGTGACCTGTGGATGAGCGACCTGCTGCGGCAGCACGCGGGTGCTCCGCGACCGGACGTGCCTGTCGGCCCTCAGGACCCGGCGCTGCTCTTGTTCAGCGGCGGTACGACCGGGGAGCCCAAGGCGGCGCTGGGCACGCACCAGGCGATCGTGATGTCGGCCATGCAGTTGCACGCCTATGCCAGCACGGTGTTGGTGGACTGGGACGACGTCGTCATTATGCTCATGCCCCTGTTCCACGTGTACGGCAACATGTGCACGAACGCGGCCCTGGTCGGCCACTATCCCCTCGCGTTGGTCCCCAACCCCCGCGACCTGGACGACCTGATCGCGACGATCGAGAAGGAGCGCCCGGCCATGCTGCACGGCGTGCCCTCGCTGTTCATCGCGCTGCTCAACCATCCCAGGGTGCAGTCCGGCAAGGCGGATTTTACGTCCTTGAAGGTGTGCTATTCGGCGGCGGCGCCGCTGATGGCGGAGACGAAGCATCGCTTCGAGGCGCTGACGGGCGGGCGGCTCCTGGAGGCCTACGCGCTGACCGAGTCCATGCTGGCCGCCGTCGTCTCCCCGGTGCGCGGCGCTTACAAGGAGGGCTCGACGGGCATCCCCGTGCCCGACGTCGTCGTGCGCATCGCGGACGCCGACACCGGCGAGGGGAGCCTGCCGGCGGGCCAGGTGGGCGAGGTGCTGATGCGGGCGCCCAACCTGATGGCGGGCTACTGGGAGCGCCCGACCGAGACGGCCAACATGATCCGGGATGGCTGGCTAACCACGGGCGACCTGGGCTACCTGGACGAGGATGGTTATCTGTTCATTGTGGACCGCAAGAAGGACGTGATCAAGGCCAGCGGCTTCCAGGTGTGGCCGCGCGAGGTGGAGGAGGTCATCGCCACCCACCCGGCGGTGGCGGAGGTGAGCGTGGCGGGGGTGCCGGACGAGCGGCACGGGGAAGCGGTCAAGGCCTGGATCGTGCTGCGGGAGGGGCAGCAGGCGACGGCGGACGAGGTGCGGGCCTATTGCCGCGAGCGCATGGCGGGCTACAAGGTGCCCCGGCACGTCGAGTTCCGCACGACCTTGCCCAAGACGATGGTCGGCAAGGTGCTGCGGCGGGTGCTGACGCAGGAGGAGGGTGGGCAGCCCGGCACTGGGGCGTAGGCTGGGCCGGTGGATGGGAGAGGATCAGGAGTCAAGCAGTTGCTTGATCTCTTGGATCAGGAACGGCAGGTTGGGTTTGCTGAATGAGAGTTCCGGCGCGGGCACGCGGTGGCGTTTGATGTCTGGGGGGGTGTGCTTGTGGTGGGGATAAGTGCCTGCCAGAGTGGGATCATCGGGATGAGACTGAGGGTCGTACCAGTATAGTTTTTCGCAGCCCTGCCAGACTTCGTAGCCGTAATCCAGGATCTCGCCGAATGCAAAGTCTACCACCTCTGATACGCGCAATTCGTGTCCGTTGTGAAAGTACACGGTACCCTCGACCGCGCCAACGCTGGCGCTGGTGGTGAAAAAACGCAGAGTCGAAGAGCGCACAGAGGTATAGGTCTCTGGGATGGCATAGAGCCATCGCTCATAGTCTGGGCGGGAGAGCAAATCGGTCATCGTACCGGTTCAACGAGAGTCTCGCGACGCTCCAGGTGGATTCGCCCCTCGTCGGCACGCAGTCGGTCTATCTGCTCCCGACTCAGGCTATTAAAGGTGCTCAGCCGACGCTGACGCAGTTTATAGAACCCAGCCCATTGACTGAAATCGAGCAAATGCTCTCCATCATCCAACAGGCCCTGGCTGTACAGCTCGAAGAACTGATCTGAGGATAGGCCGTACAGGCGCTCGAATCGGCGCAACGCTTCATCTGCAACGCGCAGGTCGTCTATTATCTCGCTAATGGTCAGTTTGTGAGGCATGTTGCTCTCCTACTGATACTGGTACTAGATGTGAATGGTTTCACGGCGGGCTGTCCGTTCGATCAATGCTGAGAGCGTCTGGAAGCGTTCTTTCAAAGACCGGATGATCTCTCGATACTGATCACGGCGGCGCAACCAGATTTCATACGTGCCAGCCCACTCGCTCCAGTCCAGCACCCAAGCGTCATCTGCCGGCTCTTCGCCACTGATGTAGGATTCGTAAAATGTCTCCGAGAGCACCCCGTACCTGCGCTCGAAGACGAGCAGGCCTTCTCTGAGCGCGTGAATGTCTTGGAGGATTTCGTCGAGTTTCATCGCGCTCTTCCTTTCTGGAACCAGACGGCTCAAGCCACCGCTGATGACGCTATTGTATCATACGGCTCAGGTAAGGTCAATTGCACCGGCGCAAGCCCTTCATCCCAACAGTGGCGGTACCCGTGCACTCAGGCCGTGCAGCCTGGCCTGGAGCAGGGTGAGCGCCGAGACGAGTGGGTTCAACGGCACCATCTTGACCGGCGTCACGCCCATCAGCCGGGCCTGGTAGCGGGTGTTGGCCGCCGGTGCAGTTTTCCATCACCGCGCCATAATTATGATGATAAATACTATAATAAATATGGAGTAAACCGGGCGAAAGACAAGTACAGCTTGTCAGCTTGTGTGCCGGTCGTTCAGATTCGAGCGCGAGGTGCGGCTGATCGGAATGGGTGGGGCCTTATTCAGGTCGCCAGCCTTCCCCTGGTGTGGGATTGTAGATCCATTGTAGCATGGGTGTCCTGCCATGTCAAATCATGCTGCCTGAGAGTTCCTGTTGACTTGCGCGCCAGGTTGGGCTATACTGGGGTTGGGGTGCAATAAAAATCGTCTCGCGTTGGAGGCATGGTTGAAGGCAGGCGATCAGCCTGCGGAAAGGAGAGCGCAACATGGATCCGATCATCACACCCATTGTCATCATCCTGGGCAAGTACGCCCTGGACAAGGGGGTCGAACTGGCGAAGGAGGTCGGCCCTACGGCGCTGGAGAAGGCCAAGGAGATGTTCGGTATGGTGCTGGAGCGGGTCGGTCGCAAGAAGTCCGAGACCGCTGCCGAGTTTCCCAAGGACCCCGGGGCCTATCAGAAGCCGCTGGAGAAGGCGATGGACGCCGAAGTGGCGGCCGACGCCGAGTTCGCCGCGCGGCTGAAGGGGCTGCTGGCCGAGTACGAGCAGGCGGCGCAGGCGCACGCGGCGGCCAGTGGCACGACCTACAGGGCCGAGTTGAAGGGCTCCGGTGCGATCGCGCAGGGGCCGGGGGCGGTGGCGGCGGGGGCCGGGGGGGTGGCGGTGGGTGGAAGTGTGCGGGGTAGCACGGTCATCACCGGGCACGGGAACGTGGTGGGCGACCACAGCCGCAGCAGCGTGCGCAGCACCGAAGAGAAGGACAGAAAATGACCGGCGACCGTGCCCGGCGCTGAAGCACCGGGCTGAAAGAGCAAAGCCCCTGCGGGGCTGGTAACTCAGCCCGTGCGGACTCGACCGGCGATGAATCGCCGGTCTACGGAGCAGCGCCCCGTGAACGGGGCTGAAGCGCGCCGGTCTGGAAGCCGGATTGATCCGGCGCTGTTCCGTAGCACGGGCACTTTATGCTCGTGCGGGTCAGCGGGGCACTGTGACGAGGTCTGGGTTGCGGACTCGACCGGTGATCGGTGCAGGTAGGGTCTGGGTTGCGGACTCGACCGGCGATAAATCACCGGTCTACGGAGCAGCGCCCCGTGAACGGGGCTGGATCGCGCAGGTTTACAAGCCGGATTGATCCGGCGCTGTTCCGTAGCACGGGCACTTTATGCCCGTGCGGGTCAACGGGGTACTGTGACGAGGTCTGGGTTGCGGGCCCGACCGGTGATCGGTGCAGGTAGGGTCTGGGTTGCGGACTCGACCGGTGATCGGTGCAGGTAGGGTCTGGGTTGTGGACTCGACCGGCGATGAATCACCGGTCTACGGAGCAGCGCCCCGTGAACGGGGCTGGATCGCGCAGGTTTACAAGCCGGATTGATCCGGCGCTGTTCCGTAGCACGGGCACTTTATGCCCGTGCGGGTCAACGGGGTACTGTG
>Ga0315289_10015245_pt1 | contig 10674 bp, 8 predicted proteins | sample YL17G11_40_MG_FD_203452 | JGI IMG/M metagenome (GOLD analysis project Ga0315289, IMG submission 203452) | Sediment microbial communities from Yellowstone Lake, YNP, Wyoming, USA - YL17G11_40 | ecosystem: Environmental > Aquatic > Freshwater > Lake > Sediment | place: USA: Wyoming | collected...
AAAGAGGAGATATTATCGGATATGTGGGAAGTACTGGGAAAGCCTTAGGCCCCCATGTCCATTATGAAGTGCGGTTCAACGGAAAGCCTCGAAATCCTTGGTATTTTATTCTCGAAGAATAAAATTTTCTTCCAAATTGCCTTCAGTCATTATCAGAAACCTTTTCTAACCCATTAACTAGCCGAGCTTATCTCCGACTCTGACTCTTGCTCCCAGGCAGAAGGAGAAAGCATCCATCTTTCTTCGGCCTTCAGCTTGAAGATTCTGAACAAGATATTTTGTTCTCTGTCCGCAACAGACTTCGATGCCTTCTTTTTTGAGCTCTAAAATCTCTCCTGATGAAGAGGATGGGCTGAATTTGTCCTCTATTCTCTTTCCCTTTAAAATTATTATCCTTTTCTCGTCAAGAAAAGCATAGGCTGAAGGCCAGGGAGTAAAAGCCCTCACCTGTCTTTCTATCTGGAGTGCGTTTTTTCCCCAATCGATTCTTCCATCTTCTTTGTTGAGTTTGGGCGCATAAGTTGCCCGGGAATGGTCCTGTATGCGATGTTCTGCGCTATCGATCCTGGCTATTGTTTCAACCAGAAGCTCTGCGCCTTTTTGGGCCAAGCGCGCTTCAAGCTCAGCGGCATTCTCCTCGGGAAGAATCTCGACTTCTTCTTGAGAGAGAATGTCTCCTTCATCCATCTTTTCGTTGAGCTCAAAAATGGTGATTCCTGTTTTCTCTTCTCCGTTAAAAAGAGCCCACTGGACAGGAGAAGCTCCTCTGTACTTAGGCAGCAGAGAGAAGTGGACATTGACAGAGCGATATTTTGGAAGATAGATGATAGAGGCGGGGATAATCTGGCCATAAGCCGCGACAACAATAAGTTCGGGCTGGATTTCCTTTATTTTTTCGAGCGCAACAAGGTCTTGTTTGATTTTTACAGGCTGGCAAGTGGAAATATTCAGCTCCAAAGCGGCCTGTCTCACTGGGCAAGGCGTGACTTTTTTCCCTCTTCCTGAGGGCTTATCCGGTTGGGTGATGATGAGCTCGACGCTGTGACCTGCTTCGAGGATTCTCCTCAGAGAAGGCAGTGCTGAGGCGGGACTGCCGAAAAAGACAATTCTCATCAAATCTTGCCCAGTTGAGATTGCTTTTTCAGTTTTTTCCTGGCAAGCTTTTTTTTAAGGGGCGAAAAGTGATCGATGATTAGTTTTCCGTTTATATGGTCGATCTCATGGCAGAAGACACGGGCCAAAATGCCTTCGGCTTCGATGATTTTTTCGTTCCCCTTTAGATCAATTCCCCTGACGATAACTCGAAAAGGTCTGGTGATTTTTTCGCTGACATCCGGGAGCGAAAGACAACCTTCTTCTAAAGAATCTTCTCCTTCTTGATGGATGAGCTCGGGGTTGGCGAGGATGATCAGGTTTTGTTTTTCCTCCCCGATGGAGAGGTCGATTGTAATAAGCCTTTTGCTGACATTCACTTGAGGAGCAGCCAGACCTATCCCCGGAGCAGCATGCATGGTTTCGACCATGTTTTGAGCCAGCTCCTCTATCTCGTTATCGATAATTGTTATTTCCTCAGCTTTCTCGGTTAAAACTGGGTTTCCATATTTTATAATATTAAGCAAAGCCATTTTTCCTTTCTTGATATTTTAAAAGATTTCTTTCCAGGGTTCAATTATTTGTTTTTTGGAAAATAGCTTCTGAGAAATCGTTAAGGCTTTAAATAACTGCTGAGGGCGGCGGAGGTTCGTCGGCAGCGCCTGCGTTTCTTAACGGAATATAAACGAGATAAATACCGATAATGACCAGCACCACCAGGCCGCCAAGGTAGGGAAGAAAACCTGTGCTGGCGAAGATCTCTGGGATCTTGACCTGGAAGAACCTCAGGGCTGCGCGGACAAGACCGGTGAGAGCCTCACCGGCAATAAGCCCGGATGCGACCAGTATCCCGACGTTTTCAACTCTTGCCTTCTGGGCGGCATTAAACTTTTTCTTAGAAGCCAGCATATTCACTATTCCCCTTATCATCCCTCCACAGAAGATGGCGAAGGTGGTTTCAAGAGGAAGATACATCCCGACAGCCACGAGCATGGGAGAACGAACCTGAACGAGAATCATGGCAAACCCCAGGAACATTCCGACTATGACCAATGGCCAGGCCATTTCTCCTCCGACAATTCCCTGGGCCAGAGCTGCCATCAGCCCAGCCTGAGGAGCGGAAAGCTCTTTGCTTCCGAATACGAATGCCCCATGGAGAATCATCAAGGGGAAGAAGAGAACAAACGAGGAAATGAGCACTCCAAACATATCCCCGGCCTGCATCTTCCATGGTGTCCCGCCCAGGATATGACCAACCTTCAAATCCTGAAGCATTTCCCCGGCTACGGCCGATGAGACGCAGACCACAGCAGCAACACCGAGAACTGCAGCCACTCCGCTCATTCCCTTGGCTCCGACGACCACCATGAGCAGGGCGGCAATGATCAGAGTCGAAAGAGTAAGGCCTGAGATGGGATTGTTGGAAGAGCCAATCTGACCGACAAGATTGCCGGATACGGCTGCAAAGAAAAAGCCAGCCAAAGCCATAACAACAGCAGCGATTATGGCTGCGCCGATTGAGCCGGCAAAGATGTTGTAGACGAAAATCATCAAGATGAAGGCGAGGGCGAGCCCGGCAAAAACCAGTTTAAAATCAATGTCCTTTTCCAGTCTTGACACGACCTCTGTCTGCCCTGCAGCCTTTTTTACGTCTCTGATTGACCTTTTAATCCCCGCGCCGAGGTTTTTCCTCATTTTGTAAAGAGTATAGCCTGCACCGACAAGCATTCCGCCGACAGCAATAGGCCTGATGATAAACTTCCAGACATCGACCATCATCGATTCCCATCCCACTTGAGCTAAAGATGCGGATGGACCATAAAATCTTTCGACGAGCTGGGGTCCCAGGAAAAACATGAGAAGCGGGGCAAAGAGTCCCCAGGCAAGGACACCGCCGGCAAAGTTCAAGGAGGCGAGCCTGGGGCCGATGATATAGCCAACACCGATATAGGCAGGATAAATGCCCGGCCCGGATACTGAGACTTTTCCGCCAGCATCGACCTTGGGCGCCTCCTTGACTGCTCCTATGCGTACAAAGCTTGTGCCGATAGAGCCGACTTTGATGAGGAATTCCTTGGTTGCCGAAAAGAGTTTGACAACACCAAGGGCATAGATAAGCGCTCCGGCTCCCATGGCTTGGAATAAGAATTTAGCACCGGCGCTTCCTTTCTGTCCGGCTTTATGAATTTCTGACGCTGCCACAGACTCTGGAAACTGAAGTTCAGGGTCGGTCACCATGACCCTTCTCAGGAAAGTTACAAAGAGGATTCCAAGAAACCCGCCGACAAACATGAGAGCTGTAGATTTGATATATGCATCGACAGTGTTAAACTTTGTCCATACCCCGGCAATAAGGAAAGCAGGTATGGTGAATATCGCGCCTGCGGCAACAGATTCTCCTATGGAGCCGACTGTTCTGGCGAAATTCTCCTCCAGTATAGAGCCTCTCATGAGTCTGAGGGCTGCCATGCCGATCACGGCTGCGGGATAGGTGGCGGCAATGGTCATTCCTGCCCGGAGTCCGAGGTAGGCATTGGCAGCTCCGAGAAGGACTGTCATCAAAATTCCCAGAATCAGGGCTTTTAAAGTGAATTCCCTTAACTCTGTCTTTTCCGGAACATATGACTGATTGCTCATCCATAACTCCTTTATTATGATTCAGAAACTGACTTAATGTATATTAGATTTCCTTAAACAAAGTCAAGCTCTTTCCAGAGGTTGATATCATTGCTGTCGCTTACTTGGCCTGAGCCTAATTTTTTAATTTGCATGAAAACTAAAATTGTGATAGATAATAGTAAGAAAAAAGATGAGCTTATCAGGTTGGATTAAGAAAAGGCTATTCTGCGACCTGGCGATCGATTTGGGGACCTCCAACACTCTGGTTTATGTCAAAGGGAAGGGGATCGTTGTTAACGAGCCTTCAATCGTCGTTTTCAATAAAAATACCGGGAAAGTGGAAGCTGTCGGCACGAAAGCAAAAGAGATGCTGGGAAAGACGCCTGCCGACATCCTGGCCATACGTCCGATGAGGGACGGGGTGATTGCCGATTTTGAGATTGCGGAAAAAATGCTTGACTACTTTATCAAGAAAGCCACAAATAAGCGAGTCTTTTTGCTCAGGCCAAGAATTGTCATCGGAATTCCCACAGGGATTACCCAAGTGGAGAGACGCGCGGTTAAAGATGTTGCTTTGAGAGCTAAAGCTTCTGAAGTCTACCTTGTCCAGCAGCCTGTTTCCGCCTCAATCGGAGCTGACCTCCCTATATCAGAGCCCACAGGAAATATGATCGTGGATATTGGAGGTGGGACGACGGACATTGCGGTCATTTCAATGAATGGCATTGTCTTCAATCATTCGATCCGTATTGCCGGAAATGAGATGGATGAGATCATTATTCAGTATCTTAAGAAAAAGTACAATCTGCTCATCGGAGAAAGAACGGCTGAGCAGATCAAGATGGAGATAGGCTCGGCTTATCCTCTCGACGAACCGATGACCATGGAGATAAAAGGAAGGGATTTGAGGGAAGGAATCCCAAAAACCATAGTCGTCGACGACCAGGAAATAAGAGAAGCTCTCGAGGATGTTGTCTCTTCGATCATCAATGCCATCAGAGTTGCTCTTGAAAGGACCCCTCCTGAGCTTGCCGCAGACATCATTGACCGCGGCATTATTCTGACCGGAGGAGGCGCCCTTCTCAAAAACATGGACAGACGGATACGAGAAGAAACAAAACTGCCCGTTTTTATTACCGAAGCCCCTCTGGCCACGGTTGTTCTCGGCGCAGGGAAGATGCTTGATGACTTGGACCTGCTAAGAAAGATTTCCCTTATATAATTTAGATTTTATGGCGCTCTTCCTAAAAGAGAAAAAAAAACCTTTTGTCCTCATCGCTCTCATCCTTTTCCAATTCCTGCTGATCTCCGTCCAACTTCCCTTAGGCTCAGAGCGGAACTATTTTGAAAAAGCCATATTTTCTATATTCTCTCCTGTTCAGCATGGAATCATTTATTTCTTCCACTCCATCGGAAATCTGTGGAAAAGTTATTTAGACCTTCGCGGAGTCAAAAGCCAGAACCAAAAAATGAAAGATGAGATATTTTTTCTTCGACAGGAGAACCTTCTTCTGCAGAGTGCTCTCCAAAAGCTCAAAAAAGAGAAGGACATTCAGAACAGTCTCTCTGAGCTGCGTGAGAATATTTTGTTGGCTGAGACGATCGGCCTTGATGTCAGTAATTTTTTGAAATCCACCATGATCAACAAAGGCTCGATGCATGGCATTAAGAAGGATATGACCGTGCTTGACGAAAAGGGCAATTTGGCAGGCCGGGTTATTGGTCCTATCTCGCTCAAAGAAGCCAAAGTCCAGTTGATTACAGACAGAGAAAGCGGAGTGGGTGTGTTTTCTAAGTCGAAAGGTGTTTCGGGCCTGCTGAGCGGTGACGGCAACGGAATGTGTTTATTTAACTATGTCCTGGCCACAAACGAGGCGCTCTCCAAGGGAGAAGAGGTCGTCACTTCCGGTAAGGACGGCATTTTTCCTTCAGGAATCAAGGTGGGAAGGATTATTTCCATAGTCAAGGATGGCTCGCTTTTTAAAAGAATAAAAGTTGAACCCTATTTCGATGTTCGCCATCTCAATCGAGTGGCAGTCATCATGAGAGAGCCGATGGAGGTTTTTTAGAAACAAATTATCTTTTAAGAGTGAGAACGGATGAGAGATTTCATTAAAATTATTCTGAGTATCCTCATTGCCATCCTCCTTTACACCACCCTCGGCAAAATTTTTCCTTATCTGATTTATCTTTTTAATTTTTTCAGCCTGGTTGTTATTTATTTTGCCATCAGAAAAGAAGAAGTTTTAGGAGCCTGCCTTGGTGCAGCTTGCGGCCTTATCCAGGACTCTCTATCCCTGGGGGTTTTTGGCGTCTACGGTCTGGCAAAGACAATCACAGGGTATTTGGCTGGATACCTATCAAAAAAAATCGACCTCCTCTCGATCTTTCGTATCTTTGTCTTTATTCTCTTCTTGGTCAGCGTAGAATTCATTTTATGGATGCTTCTTTATTCCTTTGTCTTTTCAGAAAAAATCAGCATTGGAAAAGGCATACTTCTCTTTCAGCCTCTGAGCACGGCTCTTTTAGGAAGTTTTATATTTTCTATATTGGGTGCAAAGAAGAGGTCAACCAGAGGTTAATCCATGGCAAGCAACAGGATTTATGAAGACCTTTTTCTCATTCTAAGAAGAGCCAAGTGGATTTTATTTCTTGTTAAAATCTTATTTATCTTTTTAATTCTGAGTTTCTGGAAAATTCAGATTCTCGACCATGAAAAATACTGGCAGAAATCAGAAGCCAATCGGATGCGTGAAATCGCTCTCCCTTCACAGCGAGGTCTCATCCTAGATCGGAACGGAAAAATTTTGGCTGACAATAAAGGCTCTTTCAAAGCTTCTATCATCAGAGAAAACTGCAAGGATTTTGATAAATCTTGCCGGAGGATATCCCGCCTTTTGAAGATGGATGAGTCTGTTTTGAGGGAAAGAGTGAAAAAGTATGAGTCTTTACCTTCTTTCAAGCCCATTGTCGTTAAAGAGAATTTATCCTTAGAGGAGGTTGTGCGGGTCGAAGCCAGAAAACTTGAATTCCCAGAACTCATTCTCCAAACAGAGCCTAAAAGGTTTTATCCTTTTGGGAATGTTGCCGCTCATGTCATTGGATATATCCAGGAGCTCTCTCCGCAGGATATAGAGAACGGCCTCTATGAAAAGAAGCGCTTGGGCGACATGGTTGGGAAATCGGGAATTGAGAAAGAGCATGAATCGACCTTGACTGGAAAGGACGGACAGTTAATAGAGATAGTGGACAGTTTGGGAAGAAACCAAGGAGAGGTCTCAAGGCGTGAGCCAGAAAAGGGCAAGGATCTGACACTCACTCTGGATTTTACCCTCCAGAAAAAAGCTGAAGAGCTGTTAGAGGGCAAAGAAGGAGCCATTATCGTCTTAGACCCGCGGACAGGAGAAGTGCTCGCCTTGGCCAGTTATCCAACTTATGACCCCAATAAATTTATCAACCGTTTCACATCTGAAGAGTGGCTTGGCTTAGTCAACAGCCCAGCCTTTCCTCTGGAGAATCGAGCGATTCGTGGCTTATATTCTCCTGCTTCTGTGTTCAAGCTGACCATGGCCTTGGGGGCTCTTGATTTAGGCTTAATCAACGACAGGACATCTTTCTTCTGTAGTGGAAAGATTCGAATTTATGGCAAACTCTTAAACTGCTGGAAAGAATCAGGCCACGGCTTAATGGATCTCTACAATGGCATCAGGAATTCATGCAACATTTATTTCTATCAGCTGGGGAAAATGATGGACATTGAAGACATTTCCCGCTATGCAGAGCTGCTCGGCTTCGGGAAGAAGACCGGGATTGATATCGCAGGTGAGAAAGAAGGGTTGGTTCCAAATCGTGCCTGGAAAGAGAAAGTCAAGAATGAGCCTTGGCAGCCAGGAGAGACAATTTCTGTTTCTATCGGACAGGGTCCTTTGTTGGTGACCCCCATTCAGGTCGCAGCTCATACAGGCTTGATTGCCAACCGAGGCCGAAGAGTCAATCTGCATTTATTGAAATCCCTCTCTCGGCAGATGGAAGAAAGCCGGAGCCAGGCCTATGATTCTGAAAACGATAAGGTTAAGATTTCTCTCTCCAATTTTGAAAAAGTCATCAGAGGCATGTGGGAAAGTGCCAACAGGGAAGGCACTGGAAGAGCAGCGAAGGTTGATGGATTTGATGTCTGCGGGAAGACGGGCTCGACTCAGATTATGAGCCAAGAAAAAATTGAACAAATAAGGGAGATGGGAAAAGAAGTAAGAACCCATTCCTGGTTTACGGGATTTGCTTCGAAGGATAATCCGGAAGTTGTGGTGACCGTCCTTGTTGAGTATGGAGGAATGGGTGGTGCAATAGCAGCTCCCATAGCTAGGCAATTATTTGAGTTGTATAGAGAGAATTATGATCGACAGAAATCTTCTCGGTAATATTGATTGGACTCTGATATTTCTTTTGCTCTTGAATTCTGCGATTGGAGTTGTCTTTATTTACAGTTGCTCCCATGACTCACCTGGAAATTACTACTTGAAACAAACTCTATGGATCATTTTCAGCCTGGTTGCTCTCTTTCTGTTTCTTCTCATAGATTATAAAGTTCTCGTGACCTATTCCATCTATCTCTACTTCGTTATTATTTTTATCCTTGGGGGAATTCTTATTTTTGGCAGATTCCTCAAAGGCGCTAAGAGCTGGATTGTTTTCCCCTTTTTCCATGCTCAGCCTTCTGAGATTACAAAAATCATCCTCATTCTTGTTCTTGCTTCTATCTTTTATGAATTCAAAATGAATCATCTTTCCTGGGGAAAGGGAATTTTTAGCAGTGGAGTCGTTGGCCTGCCTTTTTTTCTTGTCGCCTTGCAGCCTGATCTGGGAACGGCTGCGAGCTATATTCCCATTTTCTTGGCTTCGACCATTCTGGCCGGATTAAATAGAAAGACAGTTATTTTCTTACTGATCATCAGCTTGACTCTTGGCTTTCTTGGCTGGAATTTCGTGCTTAAAGATTATCAAAAAAAGAGGCTGACAACCCTCATCTTTCCCAGCCAGGATCCTCTTGGCTCGAGCTATCATATCACTCAGTCAAAAATCGCGGTCGGTTCAGGGGGTCTTTTGGGCAAAGGGTATAAGAAAGGGACACAGAGCCAGCTCAGATTTCTACCGGCTCGACACACAGATTTTATCTTTTCTGTTATCGGTGAAGAGGTTGGCTTCATGGGTGTGGCATTTGCTATCGGCTTTTACTTTCTATTCCTGTTGCGATTGTTTAAATCTGTTGGACAATCAAGAGATAGGGCAGGAGTCTATCTTATTTTTATGGTGACGGTAATGATTACCTTTCAGTTTATGATCAACGTGATGATGGTCATCGGACTTTTCCCTATCACAGGGATTCCTCTGCCGCTCTATAGCTATGGAGGGTCTTCTCTGCTTGCGAATTTTTTAGGAATATCGCTTGTCTTGAACGTGAAGATGAGAAGATTCGTGAATGTTTAGAAGTCGGGCCTATGAACGATTTCTTCACTTAAACTAAACTTCCACTCGTTTTTATTTGGCTTTTTTCAATTCTGAAGACAGAGACGCTTTTTAGTCCCGCCAAGCTTCAAAAATGACTTGATAGCCAATGATTTCCTTTGACAGGGCAGCGGCGCGGCGTGCTCCAGGCCCCGCCCTGCAGCTCGAGGGGTTTCCATCGCGCTGAGTTGATATCTCATTATTGATAGGAGATAATTGTAAAGAAATGTTTCACGGATAAGAAATGAAAGATTTTAAGTCTCTTTTTAATGGAAGAATGGATTGGGAGGAACTTCTCCAGGATGTTGAAAGACCCGGTCGGTATATGGGCGGCGAATGGAATGAGATAAATAAAGACCCGAGCAGGGCCAAAGCCAGAATCGCCCTCGTTTTTCCCGACCTTTATGAGGTTGGGATGAGCTATCTCGGTCAAAAAATCCTCTACTTTATTCTGAATGAACAACCGTCTTTTGTGGTTGAGCGGGTTTTTGCTCCTTGGATTGATTTTGAAAAGAAGCTCCGCGCTCTCAATCTTCCTTTGTTCTCTCTTGAAAACAAAATCCCTCTTTCTCAGTTTGATATCTTGGGGTTTTCCCTCCTCTACGAGCTCAATTATTCCAACATCTTGACCATCCTTGATCTAGGCCAAATTCCCACTTTTTCCTCTGAACGCGATCTGGACAATCCTCTGGTTATCGGCGGCGGGCCTGCTGCTTTCAACCCTGAGCCTGTGGCTGATATATTTGATTTATTTTTAATAGGGGATGGGGAAGAGGCTTTTGTGGAGATCGTTGAAAAATTCATGAGGTTGAAGGAGGAATCGGGGGATAAGGCTTCAATCTTGAGAGAGTTGTCCAGAATCCGAGGAGTCTATGTCCCTTCCTTATATAGTCCGTACCCAGATTCCAAGTCGTTTCTTCTGGCTGAAAAGCCCTCAGAAGGAGTCCCGGCAAAGATCGAAAAGAGAGTTCTCTTCCCTTTTCATCAAGCGCCTTTTCCAGAGAAAATCATTGTCCCCAATATCAGAGTCATATTTGACAGGGTGGCGGTTGAGGTGGCAAGAGGATGTACTCATAAATGTCGATTTTGCCAGGCTTCCAGTATCTATTTTCCCCAGAGAGTGAAGAGCCCCTCTCTTGTGATTAAAAAGATTATGGCCTCAGTCCACTCCACAGGCTATGAAGGTGCTTCTCTAGCTTCTCTCTCTGTGAGTGATTATCCCTATTTCCGCCAACTCGTCGAAGCTCTGATGGAGAATCTTTCAAGAGAAAAAGTTTCCCTCTCCTTATCTTCTTTGCGTCCCAAGGGCTTGACTTCAGATATACCCAAAAACATTGTCAGAGTTAGAAAGACAGGTTTTACTTTAGCTCCAGAAGCTGGGACAGAGCGGCTGCGCCGCGTCATCAACAAGAAAATGAACGATGATGATGTCCTGGAGGCAGCGGAGAATGCCTTTTCGCA
>Ga0315289_10015247_pt1 | contig 10674 bp, 8 predicted proteins | sample YL17G11_40_MG_FD_203452 | JGI IMG/M metagenome (GOLD analysis project Ga0315289, IMG submission 203452) | Sediment microbial communities from Yellowstone Lake, YNP, Wyoming, USA - YL17G11_40 | ecosystem: Environmental > Aquatic > Freshwater > Lake > Sediment | place: USA: Wyoming | collected...
GCATTTACATCCATGCGAATCCAGTCATTGATGGACTGGTTACAACCCCCGAAGACTGGGCATATTCCAATTACCTTGAATGGCTGGGAGCGCGGGAAGGCAATCTGGTTGACTGTGAATTTATCGCCGACCATTTTGGTTCGCCTACAGAATATCGCAGTATTATGATGGAGTATATTAAGACCCGTTCGCTGCCCGACGATGTTAGGACATATTTGCAGGCTTTTGAGTGAGATCCAAGACTTAAGACTTCGGAAGTCTCCAAGACTTCCGAAGTCTTTGAACAGCCCGTATCCACACAGCCGAATCCAGACTTCGGAAGTCTTTTAGGAATCTACAGGATTTTGAAGCCTTATGAAAGACTTCCGAAGTCTTTGAATAGCCCGTATCCACACAGCTGATTCTCCGTTATAATAGATGTGAAGCGCGGCTTTTCTATGGTTGCCAAATGCGCAACCACCTTGTGTTGCGTAATATGGTAGCCTACTGGCTACCAATCTCGCGTTTCTTGACAAGCCGCCACTATTCTGCTCCACCACACCAAGGAGGTGCTGCTTATCTGCTGATAACATCCTATTCCCTCACCGTTCTATATCTAACCTAAACTATATTCAAGTAAGAGGAGAAAACAATCATGTTCAAGAAAATCTTTTATACCTTCACCATCCTGGCCATGCTCTTTGGCATGTTCGGGGTGATGGGCAAAGGCGGCGTGACACCCGCGCGTGCCGCTGTTGGCTGGAATGAGGTGGTGGCTGGTGCTACCGGCGCTGCCAATGACACGTCGTTGCCGCGCTATGACGGTTTTGTATCCCCTGGTATAGGCGAGGGGGTACTAGGCGGAGGTGCGGCACAATGCTTGATTGATGACGCCGCAACCGGCGCGACCGGGTGGTTGGGTGCAGGCTCGGTTGTCGGCACGGATACCTACATCCGCGTTCATGCAGTGTCCCTCACTGCCAAATTCTTGGCCGGGGGTATCTTCCTGCAAGGCGATCCGACCTATACTCCCGTTGAATGCGCTACTCCCGCACTCACTATTGATTTCGTCGCGACGATTCCGTCAGGATCACGTGCCTACATCGTCATCGGCGATCCGGTAGGTGCAGGTGTTGGAAACTCCACTTATAGTGTCTGGATCAACCGCACCGTTAACGAGGGTGGTGGCTTGATCGTCGATGACCCCGGTGGGGCTGCAGGTGCGTTTGCACAGGTGCAAAATCTCGCTACCACTGACGCGCAAGCGGTCACGGTTGATTCGAACGACGTTGCCTGGTTCGACGTTCCCGAAGGGAACTACAACCTCGGCTATGCCTGCGAGGCAGCATCCGGTTGTGACGGTGGCGTACATACTTATGTCGCGCGCTACTCCACGGTCGCTGTTCCCGGCTGGATCTCTCGAGACCCGCACACCGACACTGTAGGCAGTTTAACGCGTGCGAACCTGCGCGCCGCAGACTCCGCCGGTGTACCCCTGGCTCTGAACTATCGCTTCAGACCAACCGATGCCGCCTTCGCGTGGGACTTTGCGTTGGATACGTTTGGCCCGACGGCTGACAATTTCGACGTCTATGTCACGCCGGGTCCCTGGGCGGTCGAGGGCTATCTCTTCCCCGCCGGTGCTGGTATTGCCTACGACCTGACCAGTAGCCAGAACTTCCCTGTGAACACATCAACTGTCGTAGAGTTCCGCGCACAACTGGTGGGCGGCATCAATATGTCGCTGGCGCGGTTCTGCACGTACGGTCCTGGAAATCCTACAGGTGCTCGTGAAGGCGGCATACTGACCATCACGCCGCCGTTCGGGTTCGATGATCATGTAGGAGTTGACTTCCTCCTTGGTGGTCTCACCAATGCACAATGCGGCACCCCCACCGGTGGCACTGAAGTCCGAACCGGTCGCGGCTTTTACTTCACGTCGGTTCAGCCCTACGGCATCACCGCGAGGATACAGGAAACTGCCTTCGGTGAGGATTGGCGCTACACCATGCTGGCGAACGGCAGTCCGTTGAGTCTGACGCCGGGCATTTCCGCCTTCCAGTATCGCACCAACTTTGCCCGTAGATTCCCTGCCCCGTTAGCAGCTTTTAACTTCAACTCCACCAATGGCACGAGCACGACGGGTGGACCGTCATGGGTGACGCCATTCAATTCGATCTCGCTAACGCGTGGCAATTGGTTTGACCCGGATGGCAATATGCTGACCACCAGCACTGTAACTGGTCCGGACAACACGCGGTTGGACTGCGTGGCTGCGGCTAACGCACTCCACTTCGGTACTCCCCTCGCAGCCGTAATTGATACGGGCACTGCACGGGATGTGATCATGCCCTGCGACACGCTGACTCACGGTCTCGAGTTTCCTTCAGTGCAGCTGGCCAACGACTGGGCGATCACGCCCTTCGTAAATCAGGCCGTGGAAATCGGTCGTTACGAAGACCTCCGTTTCCTGCAGACGCAGACGTGGGGCGTGGGTGTGTTCCTCGACAACGGAGTTAGGGCCGCTGGGTCCCAGTACCTCTTCTCCGTCAGCCCGACCGACACCTCAATGGGCGGTCACTGGTCATGGTCGTGGGTGATGTCGTTGTATGAGCTAGGCCTCACCAACGGCATCGGCGGCGGCGCTTTTGGCCCCGACCAGACCCAGACCCGTGCGCAGATGGCAGCCTTCCTGGCCCGCATCATGACAGACTTTGGTGCTTTACCGACCGGCACAGCAACGGCCTTCACCGATGTGCCCGCCGCGTACTGGGCATCAGCTGGCATCAATCACCTGCATGACTATGGCATCACCAGCGGTTGCGGTGGCGGTCTCTACTGCCCCGAAGGTCCGGTGACCCGCGCTGAGATGGCCAAGTTCATCGAGCTCACCTTCCGCGCCATAAAACTCGCAACTGGTTGGGACTTCGGTATCGGAGGTGGCATATTCGATAACTGGGATGAGAACATCAACGTTCTCTCCCCGGGCTTCACCTTCATTGACGTACCGGCGGACCACTGGGCCAATCTATGGATCGAGGAAATGTTCTGGGATGGGTTGACCATGGGTTGTACAAGGGACAACTTGAACTTGTACTTCTGCCCAGAGGATGATGTCACCCGCGGCCAGATGGCCAAGTTCATGATGACGGCTCTGTTAGGACAAGCTGCTGATAGTCAGTCCTTCTGGCCGGTGCTGGCGCCTGAGAGATAACACAGCGCAAGCATATCGGTCAATGATGGTAGCCAACAAGCTACCATAACATAAACAAAAAATCCCCCGCATCGTGATGCGGGGGATTTTTTCCATTGGTATATGTCTTATCCGGTTCAACAATGCGCCCGAGTTCATCCTTCAGGATAGCAATCAGGTTTGAATCATCAGCAAGATAGCGGTGATAGGCCTGCCAATCACATACAAATGTGACCGGGATGTGTACCCCGATTTCCATCAGCCTACGCAGGTTGAGCGCTTTACTGCCGGCTGAGCGTGGCAGATTCCATAGCTTCAGAGGGTATATAAACTTCTTGTACGCCATGCTTTACTTTTCTTTTGTCTTGTCGGGGTCAACCGCCCTCTGGCGCATCATTTTCACCAAGCCGCTAAACATCGGGATGAGTTCCATCGTACTAACGATATCCATTTTACTTTCACCTTTTTTCTTGAAATAATCCAGCATATCTGGGAGAAGCGCCAAGAGGAGAATAATGTTAATGACAATTCCGTACAGTATGTATGGCCAATCGCCTTTGATGAGGATTAACCACAACAACATTAACCAAGGTCCAGACATGTATGCCACAGCTATGTCTCGGATGACGAAGGCACCAATTAACATCCCGGATATTACGCTGACAAGCGTGCCAATCCAATCGACAACAAAATAACCGCCATAAGTAGTAGAGAAGCCTGACCCACCGGTGAAGCGATAATAAATGGACCAATTATGCCCGACTGTTACAAACACGGCCACAATCAGATGATAGTACTGAGTTGGATAGAGCAAGCGGCAGATTAGAACTGGCAGCATACCCTTTAATATATCCAATAATGCGATTAGACCACCGACTTTTGAGCCAAGTTTGATGGAGGCAGTTGTCGCGCCAACAGTTCTTAACCGGTGTGTTCCCACCCCAGTGATAGATAAGTCGACTTTTTGTAAATCCACTTCTGGAGCAATTTTCTTAGCCACCAGCCGCGCCATCGAAACAGAACCAATTAAATAACTGATGATGGCACTTATCAACGCAACCCAAATTTCATTCATTGGAATCTCCATGAAAGTGATGATATACGAATCCGTCAATTATACCCACCTTTTTCTTTTCAAACCAAAAAAATCTTCTCGTTTCAGGATTTACTTTACATCTCTAGTTGTAGATTAGAACCCTTTGTGTTCTGTCCTGGCGATGATCTCTTCCTGCAGTGCTTCGACAGGTCGCACAAGTAATCGTAATACCCCGCCACTTGGACAATCATATCGAGTTTGATTACAATTCCTTCTGGTCATAATCACTGTCACGCAGGGAAAAATCTAAATGGCCACCTGGCGCGAAAATTATACAAAAACATAAAGCCCAAGGTTTGCTTACCCATATGTTGTTAGAATAATATTTTAGTGTGATAATATTGCAGCCAAGCTCAGAATGGAGTATCCCACATGCGTAGAAATCAGACCCTTATTCCCCTCGCGATTGTATTCTTGATGGCATTTTCTCTCAATGGATGTACAGGTGCAGCCAACGGAAATGATACGGCCCCAACGACCGAACCAATACTCGAACTTAAAGATACAACTGTGAGTGCTTTGGGTGAGGTGGTTCCCGAGAAATGGGCCAGTCTCGCCTTTGCCAGTGGTGGATCTGAACTGAATATTCTGGTAAGCATTGGAGAGTCTGTCAACACGGATGATATTCTTGCCACTGTCAACGACGTTGCACAGCAAGCTGCTGTCTCAAACGCCACATCTGCGTTAAGCAGTGCCGAAGCCAATCTGGAGCGTTTGCAGGATCTTGAAGCCAGTGATAGCGACATCTCAGTTGCCCAGAAAGCTGTGGACGCAGCCCAGGCCAACCTGGATCAAGCCCAGGAAAGCCTGGATGCAACTGAATTAAAGGCTCCCTTTGACGGAGTAATCGTTGATCTCTTCTTGCGGGATTTTGAAATTGCCCCGCCCAATCAGCCAGTTATCCTGTTGGCTGACTTGACTTCGCTCGTAGTCCAAACAACCGATTTGAGCGAAGTGGATGTTGCCCGCGTTCAAATCAATGATCCGGTCACGGTTGTTTTTGATGCGCTTCCAGAGGTTACAACAGCAGGCCGAGTTATCCGGATTGCTCTAAGTCCCGAGACAGGTGCAGGTACATATTACACGGTCACCATCAAATTGGAAGAGATTCCTGAAAACCTACGCTGGGGGATGAGCGCCTTTGTTGAGATCGAGACCGCCACGAATGCCCCGATGGCCACATTGGTTACTTTTATACCCACGCAGACCTCAGTTCATCCAACGCCGACACAGGTGTGGGGGCACCCCACAGCTACCCTTACACCAAGCGCTACATACACTCCCACCAAAACACCCTGGCCTTACGTACTACCAGCTGCCACCCCCACACCCACATCGGTCAGCGGTGATGGGAACCTAATACCAATCTCACCAACAGCCACATGGATTCCCACCACCACACCCCCGCCGACCGCCACCTTCATCCCCACCACCACACCCCCGCTGACCGCCACTTTCACCCCCACCCAAACAATCCAACCCTCTGTATCACCAGTGCCCACAGAAACCCATTATTTTCCAACGCGGTCTTCGACGGATGCCCCCACAGATTCGCCCGCTAAAACTACCGCCACACCCTGAAGAACCTGAACATCCTGATCTCTCGCCCCAAGACCAGTTTCCAGGTTGAGGCAGCGATGCGCCATCCTAGATCAAGCCCAGGAAAGCCTGGATGCAATTAAATTAAAGGCTCCCTTTGACGGAGTAATCGTTGATCTCTTCCTGCGGGATTTTGAAATTGCCCCGCCCAATCAGCCAGTTGTTCTGTTGGCGGACTTGACTTCGCTGGTGATCCAACCTACCGATTTGAGCGAAGTGGATGTTGCCCGTGTTCAAATTAATGATCGAGTCACAGTTGTTTTTGATGCGCTTCTAGATGTCACAACAGCAGGCAGAGTTAAACGGATTGCTTTACGTCCCGAGACAGGTGCAGGTACATATTACACGGCCACCATCAAACTGGAAGAGATTCCTGAAAACCTACGCTGGGGGATGAGCGCCTTTGTTGAGATTGAGGTGTCCAAGTAATCTCTAGCCACTTGTGGTTATTATCACCCGAGGGAAGATCGTAGAAGTTGCGAGCCTCCCAGGCTTGCAACTTTTATGAGTTTCCGAATAGGACTGCAACCAGAGCATTGTGCAGGGGAGATCGCTACTCGTAATGAACAGCTTCCAGGATCTTTACCCGGGCTGCACGCCGGGCAGGAAATACAGCAGCCAGTTGTGAGATAAGCAATGCCGCTACCACGCTGACCAGAACATCGCTGAGGGGCAGGGAAAAAGTCAACTCGTACATGGTCATCGATCCCATACCAATGATCAGGACACGCGCAAGAACAACCCCCGTGGCCATGCCCAATACGTCGCCAATAATCCCAATAAGCCCCGCCTCAGCTAAAACCATGCGGACAACCTGGGCACGGGTCATACCGATGGCCCGCAGCATGCCGATCTCCTGCATGCGTTCCATGACACTCATCGTGAGCGTATTAACAATCCCCAAAGAAGCTACCACAACTGCGATCAGAGAAATCACGTTGAAAAGACTGAAGGTCTGGTCGATTAGGTTCTGCACCCGCTGGCGGATGGACTGGTTCGATTCCAGGATGAGCTGGTATCGTTGCCCGTATAGTTGATCGATCCGCTCCTGCACACCAGCGATGGATGCATCCTCTGTCACCTTTACCATGAAGGCGCTGGCATCATTGATGCGAAAATAGCGGCGCATATCTTTCCAGCTTCCCTGAACAACCAACCCTGAGTTATAGAAATCAATCACTACGGCTGCCACAATAAAAGCTTGCACACCGCTGCGGGTGCGCAGGCGGATGCTGTCACCGGGTCCTAATCCGTATCTCTCGGAAAGAACGCTTGAAATCAGCACCGCACCCCCCTGCTCCAACTGCTGCAAAACGTTCTCTGGCTTGATATTCTCATCACTGAAAACAAAACGCGTCACCTGTAAATAAGAGACTGGCTCTATGGCCATGAAATTGATTTGTTCCTCTTCACCATCTGGAAGCAGCCACTCCACGTCAAAGTAGCGGATGGGGGCAACTGCAGCAACACCGTCCACCGATTTAATCCGGTCAGCCAGGTCACCGCGCATGAGAAGCGATGAACGGACATAAATATCGCCACCCAGGTATGACTCTATCCATGTATTTAGATCCGACTTAAAGGAACTGGTTATTCCGCGCGTCATGATGACCATGGCTACCCCCACCATCAAGGCAGCCACCGTCAATGTGGTACGCTGACGCGAGCGTCGAATATTCCGGCTGCCCAGGCCGCCAATGCTGCCATACAACCGCTTCACCAGTGGCCGGGTCAATCGCTCCCAACTGGAGACTGTAACGGGAATCAGCAGTGTTACCCCGCCGAAAAGCCCAAAAACAGTGCTGCTTCCCAAACGGAATTGCACATCGTATGGGAATGGATTCGCTATTAACAATATAATGGAAGCCAGGAGCAGTATGAGCCCAAGTATCCAACCACGTCGAATTAACCAGCTCTCATTTGACTTGGCGCGTATCCTGAGGGCTTCCATGGGAGATATCCGCCCTGCCTGATAAGCTGGTATGCCAGCAGCCACAAAGGTTACAATCACTCCTACCAGAGCATTGGTTAATAGATCGGCTGGCAGCACATTGATTCTGCCCAGATCCTGAGTCAGCATAATTCCCATCAAGTCTGCCAGCCCCTGTGCCAAAAATACCCCCAGGGCAACACCCAGCAGAGATCCGACCAATCCAAGAAAACCTGCCTCCAGGAGAACCAGGCCAGTCACCTGACTGCGGCTCATGCCAATCGTGCGCAGCATGCCGAATTCACGGGTGCGCTCCACCACTGTCATGGCAAAGGCATTGTAAATGAGAAATGCTCCCACAAAAAGCGCGACTCCACCCAAAAAATTCAGCCCGATCTGGTAATTTTCCAGCATCTGTGTCATGCGTTCTCCCTGGCTTACCGGGAACGTGACGGCTATTTCTGCTCCTAGACGTGCCTGAAGATGATCGCGGAGCAGTTGCAGGTCAGTTGTGGATGGATTAGGATCCGTAGTGAGAATATCAATTTGATCGAGTCTCCCGCTACGATCGAATAGCTCCTGGAGCGTTTGAAGCGGAACCACCCCATAATTGCCATTGTTGGCTTGTCCTGCTCCTTCCTGTGCTATCAGGCCAACAACCTTCAGCTCCTCCACGCCGTACGGGGTCAGTATGCTGAACCAGTCCCCGATATCCACTTCTAAATCTCCAGCTAGACTATCCACCAACACAATCTCGCGGGCATTGAGATCACCGCTCAAAAAAAGGCCTTCAGTAAGTTTATAGTTGCGTACTTGCACATCCACCGCGGGGTCGATACCGTGTAAAAGTATTCCACCTGTGTTAGCCCCAAACATGCTTAGCCCAATCTGATCTGGTTGAATATCGTGAGCTGAGACTGTATACGCTTCTAGAATCGGTGCGGCTGTGGAGATTCCGGGGGTATTGGTCACCGACCGCAGAATCTGATCCGGGAAGCCGGTGCCATCCAGGTTTGCACTTGTAATCATCAGGTTGGTTCGCCCGGCAGTGTTCGCAAACAATTCAACGATCGAGTCAAAGGCTGCCTGGTTCGTGACGCGAATGGCTAGCATGACAGCTACCCCTAAAACGATGCCAAATACACTCAGCAGGAAGCGCGTGGAACGGGCTCGCATTGAGCGCAAAGTGAGCAGGCGAACCTGACGCAATAAGGACATGGATGCTATTGCTCCAATACCTGCATGGTAGACATGATCGCACTCAGGCGCTCGGATAAAGGTGATCCGGGTTCAGGTCGGTATTCGTGGACAATGATCCCGTCCCTCAAAAATATCACTCTGTTAGCGTATGCGGCAGCCCGGGGATCATGTGAAACAACAATCACTGTCTGGTGTAACTCACGGCAAGATCGCTGAAGCAATTCCATAATCACTGTGCCGGCTTTTGTATCGAGGTTTCCAGTTGGTTCGTCAGCTAATACAATGGCAGGTTCTGTAATCAGAGCTCTTGCAAGAGCAACGCGTTGCTGTTGCCCCCCGGATAACTGGTCAGGTTTGTGGTCACGGCGATCCGTCAACCCAACTAGAGCCAGAATCTGTTCCAGCCGTTCAACAAATTTCCGGGGATCTTTCCCGTCAATAATGAGGGGCAGTTGTATATTCTCCTCGGCAGTTAAAGTAGGGATGAGATTGAAGAATTGGAAAACAAATCCGACATTATGCCGACGGGCAAGTGTGGTCTGATATTCATTTAATTTTGAAAGCTGTTTTCCAGCCAGTATGATCTCCCCTTCTGTTGGGGTATCCAATCCACCAAGCAAGTGCAGAAGGGTTGACTTCCCGCTCCCTGATGGCCCCATGATGGCAACAAACTCCCCTTTTTCGACCATGAAATCGACCCCAGCCAGTGCCTGGATCGTATGCTGGCCAAGCTGGTATCGTTTGTGGACTTGTTCTGCCTCAAGGATGGGCATGGGTCTCTCCTTTCCGGAATTGGACTCACCTGGTTTGATCTACGAGTCAAGGATCAGCACTTCACCTTTATATGTTTATATGCATCTACAGTCACAAGTGTTCCGTCAGGCAGTTGCGTAGCCCCCTCCACGGAGACAACCGCCGGGATGTTGTATTCGCGGGCTACGATCGAGCTATGAGAGAGTAACCCGCCCGATTCGGCTACAACCAACCCCACTCGCGCAAAGAGTGGCGTCCAGGATACTTCTGAACAGGGGATGAACAGCACATCGCCATTCTTCAATTTGGAGAAATCCTGAATATTCCTTATGAATCTAACTTTTCCGGTATAACAACCGTTGGATGTAGATATCCACCTTGAGCGCCACGCCATCCATTATACATTAACGTGAGTTATAGATAAGAGGCGGGGTAGTGTCAGGTATTGTATGTAAACGGATTGCACATAAACAAGATACCCTCTCATCAAACCGAGTGACAAGTTGGTTGAGGATAGACGGCCAGTTGTAGATGGGCATGGTCCACTTTTTGATGATGTCCCGGTTGGCCAGGAAGAGCAACTTGCGGACTGCTTCGGCTGTTGGGAAATAGCCCCTGGATTTCGTCACCTTGCGGAGCTGGCGCCCGAGAGATAAGCCAATGGCGTAAGCAAGTGACGGACACAGAATAACGTGTGTCCTATACCCCCGCACTTCGGGGGAAACTCCACGGTCAATGATGGTAGCCTTCCGGCTGCCATGACATAAAGAGAAAATCCCCCGCACCGTGATGCGGGGGATTATTTTATCTATTCTCAGTGTTCACGAAAACGTAGTTTGACAATGTCGAGCTATTGTATTATCCCTCTTGGATTCAACTTGTTAGTGCAACAGACTGTATTCGCATCCTACCCATGCGCCTCGA
>Ga0315289_10015248_pt1 | contig 10673 bp, 8 predicted proteins | sample YL17G11_40_MG_FD_203452 | JGI IMG/M metagenome (GOLD analysis project Ga0315289, IMG submission 203452) | Sediment microbial communities from Yellowstone Lake, YNP, Wyoming, USA - YL17G11_40 | ecosystem: Environmental > Aquatic > Freshwater > Lake > Sediment | place: USA: Wyoming | collected...
AATGTGGCCGTCGTCGCGGATGTGCATACATCCCAGGATACGGTGCTAGAGGAAGGAGTCGGCCCTGCATTCGAAATCTATACCATAGTCGAAATAGACGGTTATTTGAGACTGACCAGAGGCGCGGTGTTTTCTTACTATGAATTCATTCATCCCGCCAGCGATAGACTTACTGACGAAAAGTGGCAGCTTATGTTGGAGAAAAATGAACAGCCAGCGTTACCCGGTTGGACAAAAAAGTATCTCTCAAACCAGGCTGCTCATGAAGTCCCCAGTCCGTGGGCCATATTTCATCGCTGACGTTGATGTTTGTGCTTGAGAAGACAGTTTTGGTGCGAAGAGCAAATTTCTGATTCGATAGAGACCACAGGGAAGGCAGGACTCCTCTTGAAAGAAAGGAAGGCGAGGCTTGTCTTGAAAACCGACAGGGCGAGACTCCTCCTGAAAATAACGAGAGCAGGATTTCCCTTGAAAGTTAACCTTGTTCGCGAAGTCGCCGTTCTGACCTTGCTGACCTTCCTGGCCTTTTTTCTTTCTACATTCCCCTTTGGAGCTTCTACGGCACAAGAGAAAGTAACGTTTTGTGCGGTAGGGGATGTAATGCTTGACAGAGGCGTCAGAGCCAAGATCGAGCAGAATGGTGTAGATTACCCGTTTGGAGAGACCGCCGAGTTCTTCAAGGCACATGACTTGGCCTTCTGTAACTTGGAGTGCACGATATCAGCAAGAGGAACTCGATTGAGTAAGGCTTTTGCATTCAGAGGGGATACTTCATTTGTGGACGGCCTGAGAAAATCTGGACTGAATACGTTCTGTCTTGCAAACAACCATACGCTCGATTATGGAAGGGAAGCTTTCCTAGACACCAAAGACGTTCTTGAACGAAACGGTTTTCACGTTGTCGGGGCCGGTAAGAGTCAAAAGGAAGCTTCAAAGGCAACGGTGGTAGAGGTAAACGGAATGACCTTTGCCTTCTTGGCGTCTGTGGACATTCCTCTGGATGGGATAGCGTACTCCGAGGGTTTGCCGGGACCGGCTCAGACCGATATAAAGAGGATAGTAGAAGAAATACACAGGGTCAGAAAAGAAGCAGATTTTGTCATAGTGTCTTTTCACTGGGGAGCGGAGCTCTCTCCTTTACCGTCTGAAAGACAGAAAGCGTACGCTCATCGGGTCATTGACGAGGGAGCAGACCTGGTCATAGGGCACCATACCCATGCAATTCAAAGCATAGAGAACTACAAGGGCAAGTTTATTGTTTACAGCTTGGGGAATTTTGTTTTTGACTCGCGAAGACCCGAGGGAAAAGAAACTCTTATTTTCGCGTGTTTGTTTACCGATAAAGGCATTGAGCTTCCTTCGATAACTCCGGTCATTATGAGAAAATGCCGGCCGACTCTTGCGCAAGGTCAAGATTCCCTGCGAATACTGGACCGAGTGAAGACCCTGTCTAAACGTCGTCGAGTCACGTTTAGAGAATGTCGGGGAGCGCTATTTCTAGAGGCTGCGGTCGATACGACAGAACGCCGATGAGTTTTGCGCCGCATGAATCGGTGTTCTCTTGTAATTGCATCCTAGGGTATAGCAGGGTCTCGTGGGCTGTAGATCTCCTGGGCATCAGACGCTTTTGTAATCTATGACAATGGACGAAATGCGGTTCATACTCGCCATGGTCCTGCTTCGAAACGGATAATTGATTCAACGGAGGAAGCCGATGTGTGAATTCTGTACCCAACACGGAGAGGGTAAGAAGTGGTACTTGGTCATGCGCAACTACTCGCGCGAACTCCTTGCTCAGGACGGGCGAGTGGAGTACATGCAAGATTTTCTTAACAATTTTGAGCAACACATGGTGAAGGCAATTTCGCAGCTCGATGCCATCAGAAACAACCCGGTGGTCTATGGTTTTGTACGCCGCATGGCAATACGCAGGCAAAAGGTCGAACATTGGGGTCAAGTCGTACCCATTGAGGACGTAGAGCAAATCTTAGACTTGCAGGAATCAATCGTACGCCTTCCCTGTGTCTGCCGCGGTCTTACCACTGGTCGGGAGGCACGGTACTGCTTCGGCCTCGGCGCAAATCTGACGGGTACCGCAGCCGAACCCCTTGATGACTCATATGGTTTTGAGGTGCTGACTAAGGAAGAGGCGAAGAGTATCATTCGTTCCTTCGACAAGGAAGGGATGGTTCACTCCGTGTGGACCTTCAAGACACCGTATATTGGGGGTATCTGTAACTGCGACCAAGACTGTCTGGCCTACCGCATTCAGGTAAAGGCAGATCTTCTCCAGGCAATGTTCCGCGCGGAGTATGTTGGGCTGGTGGATTGGGAGCTGTGTAACGGCTGTAAGAAATGCGTCCAGCAGTGCCAGTTTGGAGCAATCCGGTACTCGAATACTATGAAAAGGTCAACAATAGAGATGAGGCAGTGCTACGGATGTGGTGTTTGTCGTGCAGTATGTGCACAGCGTGCGATCACCTTGAAGCCAAGAGCCAGTTTTGCTGAGCTGCCCTGGTAGACGTTGCCACAGGAGAAAGAGAGGGAACAATGAAGATACTGGTCAATACTGAGGCTTGTGGCAATCCATTGGAATGTCGCCTTTGCCTGGAACGCTGTCCTGAGAAGGTGTTCGGAACCTATCCTCGCCGCGCGCGGCTTCCCGGCACGCCTGCGGGAGATTGGGCGATCACACCACTCTTCGTCTCGCAGTGCACGGGTTGCCTCGAATGCGTGGCTTTCTGTCCTCGAAAAGCTATTGCGGTCCGTTGACATTTGTTTGACGACCCTTAACGACCATTGTCTTGTGATCACTACTTCAGGAATACGTACGGTGTTCGAACGGCTGAGGAGAACAGAATGAAAGATAAAAGCTACAGATCAATGAAGAGCAGTCTCGATTTGAACAGACGCGATTTCCTGAGGATTGGAGGCGCGCTTGGCATTGGCTTGTTGTTGGGCACTCCTTCTGTGTGGGCGCAAGAAAAGCAACAGGTCACTCCGCCAGCAAGGGTAAAAACGAATATCGGTGACGCTCTAAAGGTCCCCAAGAGCAAGCATTCCTTGCCAGGTCCTTTCCCGGGGAGAGTTGTGGAAGTGCATGACTCGAAAGCAATGGTAAATGACAAGTCTGTTTCAGAAGTCGTGCGCACAATGTTCGAAAAGGGCGTAGAGCGTTTGACCGGCGAGAATCTGAAGAAAAGTTTCCGATTGTTCTTTGAAAAAGGAGACGTTGTCGGAATAAAGGTAAACCCAGTCGGTGCGGGTCTTATAAACACGCGGTTGGAAGTGGTCGATGCCACCGTTGACTGGTTGGCCAAGAATGGGATCGAGCCTGGGAGCATAGTGATCTGGGATCGCTACGATTTCATGCTGAAAGAAGCGGGCTTCACTCCGGAAAGATATCCGGGAATTGATATTGTTGGGCTTCAGACAATGGGGGAGATTGAGGGTGAGAGTGAGGGTAAGGGTAAGGACAAAGATAAGAGCGAGGATGAAAGCAAAGGCAAGGGCAAAGGTGAAGCTGAAGGCAAGATCGAGGGCGGCGAGAACAAAAGGGGCGACAAACGCGAAGGCAGGACCGAAGGGGCCGAGAACAAAAGGAGCGACAAAGGCGAAGGCAAGAGCAGCGTTGAGGGCACAGGCGAGGACAACGGCAAGCGCGAAGGCACCAGTATTTGGCTGGACAAAGACGGCAATCACGTGAGTGCAGTCAATTTTGACATGGACGTTTATTACTGGGCAGATGTTGAAGGTCCAAAGGACAAGGCCTATCTCAATCAACACGTCTTCAACGGGAAATATTCCTACTTCGGGAAGCTTCTTACGCAAAGGTTGACCAAGATCATCAATATTCCAGTCTTCAAGAATACTGGTAACGGCATATCGATGGCGACCAAGAACCTTGGCTATGGGTCGATCTGCAACACCAATAGGCTGCACAACCCGCTCTTCTTCGACGTGTGCACAGAGGTTCTCGCTTTTCCGGTTATAAGAGACAAGCTCGTGCTCAATATTACGGACGGTCTGAGGGCACAGTACGATGGCGGGCCGATGCCGGTGGCGGAATTCGCCTATCCTTTCAACACACTCTTTTTTGCAACGGATCCATTTGCTCTCGACATGACCTGCCATCGTCTAATGGTTGAGAAAAGAAAGAGCATGCACGTCAAGGTAAACGAGCATCCGATCTTTACGGATTATCTCCGTTATGCCCAGCGTCTCGGGCTCGGCATTGCTGACCCGGAAAAGATCGAGCATATTAAAACCTGAGACGATCTCGAAACGCGAAACGGATGAGAAAGGGATATAGGAAATCAACGGGGAATCGGCGAGAAGTCAGTGGGGAATAGATGGAGAACAGGGACAACACGAAGAACATGGAGAACAGGGGGAGAATCAAGATGTCCAGAGCGCCGCTTGCAAGTTGCATCTGTTCACTATCCCTGATTTTTCTATTTTCTTTCGAGACCGTGGCCGCGGTTCTTCTCCTGCCCGTCGAGGCAAGAGCCGACGTTCTTTTCCCTGACGATAGCTATGTTGCTGGATGGGTGAAATCGGGAAGGGTGCTCCGTTTTGAAAAAAGCAATCTCTTCGACTACATAGATGGGGGCGCAGAGCTGTTTCTGGAATTTGGATTTGTTAAGTTGTTGGTTCAGCGTTACAAAAGTGCGAATGGAAAAGGCGACGAGGAAGTAGCTGTAGAAGTCTACGAGATGGAGAGTCCCGAAGCGGCGCTTGGAATATACTTGATGAAATCCGGCAATGAGACGCCCATCAAGGGCATAAAGGCAAGAAACTCAGGAGACCGCTATCAGTTCAGTGTCGTGAAAGGGAACAGCTTTGTTCAGATCAACAACTTTGGCGGGAACGAAAAGTTGATCCCGGTCATGGTGAATTTGACTCAACAAACCCTCGCGAGTATTTCCAAGGGCCGTTCAGTGACGCTACTCAATCGTCTTCCAAAGAAGGGCCTTGTCGCAGGCTCCGGCTTGATTATCCGTGGCCCGTACGCGCTGCAGCCAATTTTCACCTTTGGGAAGGGTGATGTTCTTCAGCTTGAAGGAAAGGTTTTTGGCGTTGTGGGGGACTACGTTGGACGCAAAGGTGAGGTATATACGAGAATTCTTATTTTTTATCCCCGGCCGAAAGCTGCGCAGTCCGCACTTGACTACCTGGCTAACCACCTGGACACTTACTTGGAAGTCGTGAGCAAATGGCACAGAGGATTTGCATTCAAAGACTACCGAAACAAGTTTGGGACCGTGGAACTCAAAGACGATGTAATGGAAATAAAGGTAAACCTATCACAGGAACCGGTGCAAAGCGGAGACAAAAAGAGTGGGGCGAAGAGATGAAGGAACGGGTGGACGGAGTTGATCCGTGCGAATGCCTTGGCGTGCGAATGCCGTTGATTCTGAGCCACAAAGGAGGTATAATGACGTTGTAGGCTTTGATGGGCGGATGACTTTCTAAGGCAAGTGGTGAAATCATGAGGCCATTGTTGTGACGAGCGCGTTTCCATATGCTGGGATGCGCTTTTTTGTTGCGGGAACGGAGTGATCAACATGAAAAAGGTCCTCTTGACTTTGGTTGTGGTCTTGGCTGCGGTTGTGAGTTTCGCAGGAATTGGCGGCACCAGGGAGATCGAACGGAAAGTCCCGACGCTGGACGACGGGACTGTTCGGACAAATCCAGTCGGAAGGGCTCGTGGGGTCATTGGCCCGAGCGATGTGACGGGGCAGGTGACTCCAGACACGTTTTACTACGGCGGCACGGTTATAGGACTCGGTGGCGTGCCCTACGCTGCCGAACCCTCGGCCCCCGGCTGGGTCAACCGCAAGATGTGGACGTGGAGCGCAAACGGTTTTGCCGGGACTCTGCACAGCGGCCTCAACATGGATGGCTGGGTTGGCGTTGACAATACCATTGACACGGCGAAGTACTTCCGCGTGATGGATGCCGTCGAAATCGGCGGCTGTGTTATCGCGGGTGAGAAATCCCTTTTCTGCGGTGTTACTAACGCTGAGTGTGCGGCTCAATGCTACGCGGATCGCAACGGCACTGGCTATGGTAACAACTGGGAACAGGTTATCGTTACTCCCAGTTTCCATTACTCTACTGGCAGTCAGATTACTCTCACCTACGCCTACTCCAATGATACCGAAGAGGGCTACGACTTTACGAAGGTCACGTTGGAGTTGTACGACGCAGGCACCGGCGGGTGGAATGAACTTCGTGACGCCCCTGCCTCTTACTCTGGCCGGGCAAGCGGCACCGAGACCATTGACGTTGACTCATGCTTGACCGGGGCAGGGGCTGAGGTGGACTTTCGCATAAAGTTCTCCTTTGACAGCGATGGTAGTTATTCTGACGAGGACGGCCGCTATGTATCCTCTTGCGGCGCGGTTGCGTTTGACAACGTGGCACTAACGGGTGACGTCGCGTTCAGCGAGGATTTTGAAGATGTGGAAACTGGCTGTCTTCCGCTTGGTTGGCAGAAGCTCGCGGATGGTGTCGGCGACTTTGCGAAGGCGATGCATCTGAACGACCTTCCCATTGGACTCAGCCAGGATCCCTGCGTGGCTGGGGTTCCAGGATTGTGTGAGATTGCTGACAGCGTCATCGTCATCTGCGACGTATCTAGCTCATATCCTCACCCAGTTGGCCAATCTAACTACGTTGTGTCTCCAGTCATTGATTTGTCGAACCATCCGGGCCTGAGCGGCAAGATTCTCCAGGTTGAAAGACTTGCCGATCTGCCAATGTGGGACATGATCTTTATGTACTGGCAGGTGAGGTACGGACCAATCTGCGAGTCTGGTGGTTGGAGTGCGTGGCTGAGTGACGACAACATATACTACGTTTCTCAAGGTACAACCTGTTCCACGTTCTCGCTCGATGTGTCCGCATACGTGCCACCGAATGCGCAGCGGGCTCAGATGGCAATGGGCGTTGTAAATTTCTGTGATCTGGATCCGTGGGACGGGTGCTCGTATGTGAGCAACGTGACACCCTACTTCGACAACGCCACTTTTGGGGTCTATGGCTCGGTTGCCGCACCCTATATCAGCATGAGAGAATACGATTACTGGCAGGATCAATTTGCTGAAGACGGTACTCTTAACCCCACCAGCACTGCCGACACAAGGACGGCTACGTGGCTGAGCTACATTATGCCCCCCATCTTTGGCGACACACTTGTTTGCCGTGGCACCGCTGACAACATGGAAGTCTACTTTGTATTCCGCATGGCAAGGGTCGGACCCGGGCTCGGTCTTGCCGCCGGCACGCATGGCATCTTATCCTCTGTGCTCTCCTCTGATGGCTGGTCCGAGGCCAGGATGGACACTGCGGAAATAACTGACGCTTCAGGAACATCCACGGTCGTCGTGTCCGGATACTGGATGTGCACAAGGCACGAGAAGGATGTTACCAGGATTCTGTACGGCCTACCCGAGGGCACGGAGATACTGCCCAACAATGTACTGGTGCCTGGTACAAGGATTGAGTATTTCCTTAAGGCCCGATACGCCGGTTCCGACGAATGGTTCCTTTTACCGGACACAACCGGCGGGCGATATGAGGAGTTCGAGATTCTTCCCACGATGAGGGATGACGGTCAGGGTTCGGTTGAGTGGCCGTGTTTGATCGTTGCTGATCATTTTGGTCAGAGGGGCAACTCATTTGAGAGGAATTCCGAACGAATTTCTCATCATCTTAGGGCCAACAACCTTGACTTTGACATGTTCAATAGGTTGGCACCCGCCAGCAACATGAGAAACGGCTTAGCCCGTTGGGCGGTGAATCCTGGTCAGAGTGGCACTGCTGGAGACGACAAGTTCAACTGGGGTCCTGGCGCGACCCTTTTCCAGATGCAGGGTTACACGCATTGCATACTGGATGCGGGCGACATCTACAGCTACAGCGTCTATGAAACAGAGGTTGACATGCTCACCACGTGGCTCGTCAATGCAACCGACTCCCAGCATCCAAGATTTTTCTGGCTAAGCGGTGACCAGGTCGTGAGGGAGCTTAACAGAAACAACTGGGGCAAACCATTCCTTAGCGGTACTCTCTGCGCGACATGCCTTTCCTCGAGCTACGCTTTGCAGAACAACGACTACACTTACTGCCTGCCAATGAATTGTCTTGCCGGCGGGCGGGTGGTATGTGGTGGTCAGGAGGCCTACATTCTTCGCGCAAATGGCTGTCCCATGGGCACGGGGCGGCGCACCGTAATCGGCGTCTCGAGTTCTCCTGGCTGCAATGCTGTTGCAGAGATTCAATACGACTCCAGGGTTCCTTCAAAGATCGCTGCCGTGAGCAATGCAGTTTCCGTTGAGGGCGGTTCAAATTACAAGACTTTCACAGAGGGCTACGATTTCTGTCAGATGAGAACAGATACTTCCCAGGGCTTGCCTGCGTGCGGACCTGACGGTTTCATAACCACGTGGGTTGGCTACGTGTTGGGTTGGGCAAACTACAGCGCCAGCGTCGCCTGCAACAACGGCGAAGTGGTGGGTACGGGCGCACTAGTGCTTCCGTCGCCCGTCATTACTTCGCTGAGTCACGCGTTTCCGAATCCAATGAACCCTACGGCTGAGATTACCTATACGATTGGGAAATCCGGTAAGGTGCTGTTGAGAATCCTTGACGTTAGCGGTCACGTTGTGAGAATCCTTGTAAACCAATATCAGGAGGCCACGCCTGAGCCCTACAAAGTAACGTGGGATGGTAAGAACGAATGCGGCCTGAGCGCTGCGAGCGGTGTCTTCTTCTATCAGCTAGAGGCACCTGGTTACAGGAGCGCGAAGAAAATCGTGATTCTTAGGTAACATTCTGATTCTCTCCTCCGGTAACAAACGAATGCCCGGTCAGGAGGAGAGAACCAGAGAAAGTAGACTCCCAAGTTTATTGTCAAACTATCGGCGGCGGTATCTGAACCGAGCCCGGAACTCTGACTTCGTATCGAGATCCCTGCACAGAGATTCCAGATGAGTTTTCTGAACCTTGAAATCAAGGCCCGTTGTAGCTCTCCCGATCTTGTCAGAAGAGTCTTGAAAGAACGGAAGGCTACGTTCAAAGGGGTAGATTGCCAAGTTGACACTTATTTCAATGTTCCCAGAGGAAGGTTGAAGCTCCGCAAGGGTAGCATTGAGAATAGCCTCATTCACTATTGTCGCGAGGATGAGGTTGGCCCCAAGAAGTCAATCGTGACTTTGTATCACCCGGCAGAGAACTCGACGTTAAAGGAAATCCTGACGAACTCGCTCGGCGTTCTCGTCGTTGTGGAAAAAGTGAGAGAAATCTACTTTATCGAGAACGTTAAGTTTCATATAGATACTGTAGATCGGCTCGGTACTTTCGTTGAAATAGAGGCAATAGATTCCACCGGAGCAATTGGAGAGGAGACCCTTCAGAAGCAATGTGAAGAGTACATAAACTTGTTTGGGATTCGAGCTCAAGATCTGATCGATCACTCATACAGCGATATGATTCTTCATCCCGAAGCGCAACCATTCTCTGAGACCCGTCCGATCTGAGACCGAGTGCCTCTGAAACGCCGCCATACTCTGAAACCAAGGCCCTCTGAGATCAAGCCCTTCTGAGATTCAACCCTTCTTTGAGGTCGAACCACGCAGGTCTGGGGTCTGGGGGCCTTTCAGACCATGGCGTGTCACACCACCCCTCAGACTGGCGCGCGCGTTCGCAGGCGCAACCGATTCAAATCAAACAAGTTATGCGACGGGTATCGAAATCTTATTTGACATCGATCGGTTTCGGGGCTATCCTGCTTTCTGAATTCGTTCTTCCCGGGCTGGCTCTCAAGGAGGATGCTTATGAAGATTTACAGATGTCGTATTTGCGGCGAGGCTTATGTAGGCAATGGGAAGCCGTTAAACTGCCCATTCTGTGGAGCCCCTGAGAAGTTCATAATCCTGGCGAAGAATTGGAAGGAGGACATGATCTCCACGCTCAGCGATGTTTCGGAGAGAAACATCAAGAAAGCTCTAGAGTTAGAGATTGAGACTTCGGGCTTCTATCGTTGCGCCGCAAGGGTTGCCATGGAAGAAGACGTGAAGGCTATGTTCGCTGCCCTTGCGAAGATAGAGGCGGAGCATGCTTCAACCATGCGTAAAATGCTGGGATTGCCCAGATCCTACACCTCTGAGCACGAGGGTCGTTGCTACCCGACCGATGCTCAGAATCTGGCGGAGGCACGCCGAAAAGAAGAGCTCTGCGTGACCTTTTATGAAGGGTCTGCTAAGCAGGCTGCTGAGAAGCGGGTGAGAGAAGTCCTTGCCGTTCTTACGGAAATAGAGAGCGAACATCTGGCTGGATGCACAAAAAGAATGTAGTCCGAACGGCTAGCCAACGCTGGCTCGCGGACTTCCCCTCAAGTGGGGAAGAACCAGTCCACGAACTCTGTGCTCCGATGCCGAGCTAGCCAACGCTGGCTCGCGGACTTCGGCTCAAGTGCTGATTCCATTCAACGTTTAGCCCTTCCCGAGGGCATCTTCCCCAAATCACGCTGCTCGATCTGCGGAACCTGTCAACGATTTTGAGACACTGGCCATGCGCATTTACTGTACAACCTTCTCTGAAAAACACTCTCTCACGAGGGCCATACCAGCCATGTTGAGGGGATGCTGCGGGTCATCCGCCGCCGA
>Ga0315289_10015252_pt1 | contig 10672 bp, 13 predicted proteins | sample YL17G11_40_MG_FD_203452 | JGI IMG/M metagenome (GOLD analysis project Ga0315289, IMG submission 203452) | Sediment microbial communities from Yellowstone Lake, YNP, Wyoming, USA - YL17G11_40 | ecosystem: Environmental > Aquatic > Freshwater > Lake > Sediment | place: USA: Wyoming | collected...
GTTGAGGAACGAAACCCAACATAATATTAGTATAGTTGGGTCTCATTGCTTCGACCCAACCTACAATTATATCTAATAAGATAAAAACCTAATCTGGTTGGCCATTATGACTTTCTGGTAAATGGCAGTAAGGCTATGTTCCGCGCCCTTTTAATTGCAAACGTAATTTGCCTCTGGTGTTTTGCGCAATTCCCGGATATTCTTCTAGGGATTATCTTACCTCGTTCAGTGGTAAAAGTTCTCAAAAGCTCGATGTCTTTGTAATCTATTTTTTCTATACTATCACCACAAAGCCGACACATTTTTCGGCGTTTTTTTCCACCATCAGCGTAGTAATATTTTTCCATTTATCTTAATCTCCACTTTAGAACGGAATATCATTATCCGCCTCAACTTCAGTTTCCTCAGTTTCTCCTGGTTCCTCTGTTTTAGGTCCGCCCATGAATTGTATTCTTTCTGCTATAACTTCGAGTTTGCTTCTTTTTTGTCCCTCTGGTGTTTCCCACGAGTTGAAGTGTAATCGTCCTTCAATGAATATAGGTTTACCTTTTGAAAAATAGTTTGCACAAAATTCTGCTGTCTTTCCAAAAGCGACAACATCCACGAAGCAAGCTTCTTCTTTTTTCTCACCATCTTGTCCCTTGTAGACTCGATTGGTTGCCAAGCCAAATCTGGCTACTGCTACTCCATTGGTGCTATAGCGAAGCTCAGGGTCTCTGGTTAAATTCCCGATCAAGAGTACTTTGTTTAAATTAGCCATGTCCCTCTCCTTTTCCAAGCAGGACAACAGGAGATAACTCCTTTATTTAGACTCTCAAAAATCATTCATCATCATCATAACGGAAATCGTCGTCGTCATCGTCATCGTCGTAATTCACGAACCCAGGCTTGATGAAATCATCATTTTCCTCACGTGCAATCTTTGATATTTCCTTTTTCCTTGGTTCTGGAATGTCTTCCGCCCTGACAGTCATGTATTTTATTATTTGTTCATTTAATGAGAAGTATCTTTCAAGCCTTTGAACCAGCTTCGGGTCTAGATCGTAGTCTACGAGGACGTAGACCCCTTCTTTGTTTCTCTTAATATCATAGGCGAGTTTCTTTTTACCCCAGTTTTCCAGCTTTGTTACTGTTCCTTCGCCTCCGTCGCCTGTTATGAGATTCTGGACATCTGTGGTGATCTTATCCACTATCTCTGTTTCAGCATTTGGATTTATAATTATGATGGTTTCGTACTTGTTCAAACTTAATCTCCTCCCTTTGGACTTAAGGACCCCCTAAATCGAGGGGTCAGGGATTTACCCTAAAATATAACATTACCTATAACAAGAAAAAATATTCTTGCAAAAGCCTTTATATATTATATCATCATATATTTACAAGGTCAAGCACAGAATAAACCAGTGCTTGATTTCATGCCACTTATGAGATATAATGAGTGATGAGTGGCGGGCAACGGGTGACAATTAATAAATATGGTTCTTTGGGAATTAACGGGGAAACTTGTATTTATAATGGATTCCCGTTTTCACGGGAATGACACAAACACAATCATTGTCATTCCAGCGAAAGCTGGAATCCATCCTATGCAAGATTCATTCCCCCGTTATTTACCAAAGAGCCATAAATATCAAGTGAATCCGCCACTTGTTACCCGTTACTTGTTACCCGTCACTATTCTGGAGATTATCTTTATGGCTGAATTGATAGTTACTCGACTAGACCCGGTATCTGGTGAATGGGAACATAATCACGCAGAAGGAAAGATCGGCACTAAAGAAGAAGGCGAAAAATGGCTGGCTGATCTGCGCTCAGGAAAAGTTCCCGATGGTAAATTCTGCAAATGGGACAGGGTTATTGAAACGACTGACGAATGGATCGAGGTGCAGAACTTCCGATTTGGCCCTTATGCAGAACCGCAGGCTGGACAACTCCTACACTCCATCCAGAAAGCAAGGCTGAGTGTGAGTTTTGATTAATAATGAAAACCATCATTTTTTCTGTATTTTTATGTTTCGGGATTTTGGGTTGTCTTTTATGCGATCAGGGAGGAATTATGTCAATTACCCGTATCAGTGAGCATCTTTACGCCCATCATGGAGTTATTAACGTTGGGATCCTGCGTGACGGGGATCGAGCTTTGTTGATTGATTTCGGAGATGGTTCTGTCAAATCTTCTCTAAATGGGCTTGGGATAAAGACTGTTGAGGCAGTATTGTTTACGCATCACCATCGGGATCAGGCTTCAGGCTTAACTGACAAGATGCGCGTTGGCGTGCCGATGCAGGAATACAAATGGTTCGCAGAGGTAGAATCTTACTGGAACGATCCTTCGTACCGCTGGCACATATATAATGTCCATCCGCATAGTCTGATGCTGACAGAATCCATCCCTGTGACAGATAGATACAAGGAAGGCGATACCATCAAATTCGGGAACGCCACCATATCAGTGATTGATACGCCCGGACATACTGATGGCAGTATTTCTTACGTGGTTGACGTGGATGGATCCAGATTCATATTCAGCGGTGACGTGATTTATAGCAAGGGTAAGATATGGGAATTATACAGTATGCAAAAAGGCGGAGATTTTGTTGGTGACTATCACGGTTTTCTTGGAAGCAGGAAGCAATTGAAAGATAGCCTTTTGAAAATACTGGATCAATCTCCCAAAACCATAATCCCCTCTCACGGAGAGATCATTGATGACCCTAAAGATGCTATCAAATCTCTGATTGACCGATTGGACATAAGTTACGACAGGTACGTTGCTATCTCTGCGCTTCGATATTACTTTCCAGCTATGTTTGAGGAGTTTAATGGACGTGAAGGTCATAAGCCTATTCGCAATGGAAAGGCTGTGCCTGAGTGCCTCCGCCATTATGGAACGTCGTGGTTCATCGTATCACAGAATAAGGAAATATTTGTCATGGACTGTGGAAGCCGTGACGTTATAAATAAGATTAAGGAACTCCAGCAAAACGGGGAAGTAACAAACGTTGCTGGCTTATGGGTGACGCATTACCACGATGATCACGTAGATGCAATACCTGAGTTTCAGCAGACGTTTGATTGTCCAACTTACGTTGATGCAAGAATGGCTGATATACTTGAAAATCCTCGTGCCTATCGCTTGCCATGTATTTCGCCTTCTGTTATCAAAGTCACTAACCATACGGAAGATGGCGAATCGTGGACGTGGAATGAGTTTAAGATGGCTGCATATCATTTTCCGGGGCAGACTTATTATCATGGCGGTTTGTTGGTTGAGGGTCAGGGTGTGAGGATGTTTTTCGCTGGCGATTCATTTACCATGTCAGGGATAGATGACTACTGTTCTGGAAACCGTAACTGGCTAGGTGAGGGATTAGGATTTGATCGCTGTCTTGCGCTGATGATGGAACTCAAGCCGACGCATATATTCAACTGCCACGTTGACCCGGCGTTTGACTTCACGGATGATGAGATCAATTTCATGCGTGCCAATCTTGCGGAAAGGGAAAAGATTTACGGTGAGCTATTCCCATGGGATTCACCGAATTACGGCATGGACGATTATTGGGTGCGCTGTTATCCCTACGAGCAGGACGTAACACCGGGAAAGTCAGCGGAGATGAGGGTTGAGATTACTAATCATTCTAGTGTAGAGCGTCAGGCGATTTGCCGACCGATATTGCCGAAGTCATGGGGAATTGAAGTTGAGCCAAAGTCAGCAACCATTCCTGCAAATAGCGATGGGTACATAGCGTTTTCATTTGTGATTCCTGACAACATCCCATCAGGTTTAGTCGTCGTTCCGATTGAATTAACTTATGGAGATCGCTCACTCGGTCAGTTTAGGGAAGCAATATTGGTTGTTAAAACTAAGTAAATTATAAACATTAAAAGTAGGTTGGGTTGAGGAACGAAACCCAACATATTTTATGCCTTTTAGCTTTTTATTCTCTAATGGCATCAACTATATCCTCGATCTGATCTTCGCTAATTCCTTTTTCTTTTGCCTTCATTCTACCGTATCTTTTAATTTCTTTCCATTCTTGTTCTTCAAAGTATCTTCTTAAAGCTTCTCTGAAAAGTTCGCTTCTCGTCATTTTTTCTCTCCATCGCTTAATTGCTCTATATACTTATCCCATTCACTTCTGGAATTGCAGAATTCCTCTATTACTTCATCAATCCAATCCTCGAAATCATCATAAGAATCAAAGTCTGTTGGATCAGTTTTTGGAGGATTCTTTCCATTTAAAAGTGTCTTACCAAATTCAACCCAGTCCCTTTGCCAATCTGCCATAGGATCGTCAACTGAACCAATAACACTATGGTAAAACATATATCTAAAAACCTCTATCAAAGCATACGGATAAACATACATAAAGAATTGGGGATCGGTTCTTGAAATATTTTCAATATTGGGTATATTGCTATTAAGAACAAGTAATGGAGCTCCTTCATCTCTTTCATTATATCTAATTTGCCAGATAAGTCTCCCAATATCACCAAATGAAACGGGAAGAATTGATTCGTTCATATTTTTATCATCCTATTCTGGTTAAATTCTAAAGACATTGGTTAGAATAAGCCTCTGTTTCCTATTTGACTAACACATAAATATTATATCAAAGAGTCAAACTAAAGAAAAGGTTATAGAAAAAAAACTAACCTTATGATAAAATATCTATATATTGGCCAGGACCAAGTAATATTTGATTTACATTTGACCTATCTACTAAAACTTCATATACTATTAGTGCTGATTTTATTATAAGACTAACTTTTGTCACGAAGTATTCCTGACTAACCATGGTTTAGGATTCGACTTTTTAATAAACTGAAATCATTCCTGGTGGAGTAAACATGAACGAATTGACCTTTATAGATCTATTTGCAGGAGCCGGAGGCTTGTCAGAAGGTTTTATAAAAAAAGGCTTTGTTCCGGTTTCCTATATAGAGAAAGATATAGATTCTTGTTTTACTATAAAAACAAGATTAGCGTATTACTACCTAAAGAACAATAATAAACTTGATATTTACAGAAAATACATATTAAGACAAATATCCAGGGAAGATTTCTACAGCTACATACCGTCAGAGCTATTAGACAGAGTAATTAATCAGGAGATCACAGAAGATAATTATGTAGAAATTATTAATAAGATTACAAATAACCTTCAAATTTCCGGGTATAAAAAAATCAATGTGATGATTGGAGGTCCGCCCTGTCAGGCTTATTCTATTGCGGCAAGATCAAAGAATCCTTGTAAAGGAGAAACAGACCCGAGGAATCATTTATACGAACTATATTCAATGCTTCTTGGAAAGGTAAAACCGGATATTTTTATATTTGAAAACGTGCCGGGTCTTATAACGGCAGGAAATGGTCATTTCTTTAATGATATAAAAAAACTTTTTAGTGAAGCGGGTCCGGGATATACGATTGACTATAGAAATCTTTGTGCTTGCGATTTTGGAGTTCTGCAAAATCGGAAAAGAATAATATTGATGGGCTGGAAAAAAGAATTGAATGCTGGTTATCCGAATTTTGAAAGTCTTGCGAATGAAAAATGGCAGGTTGGAGATTTGCTCTCAGATATACCATCTATTCAACCCGGAGATAGCTTAATTCATGGTGAATATGCATCTGAACCTTCGGATTATCTAATAAAACACGAAATAAGAAAAATTGACGACATTTTGACGCTTCACATAGCCCGGTCCCATAACGAAAGAGACAGACATATATATAAACTTGTAATAGAGAAATGGAAAAAGTATAGAGAAAGATTGAAATATACCGATGTTCCGCAGGAATACAGAACTCATAAGAATATCACATCATTTTTGGATAGATATAAGGTTGTTGCTGATGACCTTCCTTTCAGTCACACTGTTTTAGCGCATATTGCAAAAGATGGTCATTATTATATACATCCGGATATTGATCAGAGACGTTCTCTATCTGTAAGAGAAGCTGCAAGATTACAGTCATTCCCTGATAATTATTATTTCGAGGGATCAAGGACATCGACGTTTAGACAAATAGGAAACGCAGTTCCTCCACTGGTATCTCAAGGAATTGCTGAAAAAATAGGGGAAATGCTTCAATGATAAATTATGTTTTTAAGCCAAGAGCCAGACTAATGCTTCAATTGGGAGAGCAACTGATCCGCAATGAGAGCATCGCTGTTCTTGAATTGGTAAAAAATTCTTATGATGCTGATGCTACCAGTGTGTCTGTGGTAATGGAAGAAATCGAAGATCCGGAAAAAGGAACTATAATTATTGAAGATGATGGCACAGGTATGGATATTGATATAATAGAAAATGTATGGTTGGAACCGGGAAGTGATTACAAAGAGAAACTGCGTCTTGAAAAGAAAAGGACAGAAAAATACAATCGAACCCCTCTTGGCGATAAAGGAATCGGGAGGTTTGCAGTTCATAAACTTGGAAATCTTATAGAAGTAATTACAAAAAAGAAAGATCAAAAAGAGATTTATATCAGGATAAATTGGGCGGATTTTGAGAAAGCGAAATACCTTGATGATGCCGTAGTATATATCCTGGAGAGAGAGCCAGAAGTATTCACGGAGAACAAAACAGGAACAAGGATAGTTATAAAAGGTTTCAGAAGGCCATGGACACGTCTGATGATTAGAGAATTATATCGGTCAATAAATTCAATGTGTTCTCCTTTTGAATCTCTTGATTCTTTTCATATTGATTTCAAAACAGATAAAGAAGAATGGCTAAAAGGGCTTCTAACTAAAAAAGAAATAGAAGAATACGCATTATTTAAATTTAAATGTGAAATAGAAGGCAATAATATTATAAAATTCATTTATGATTTTGTGCCATGGTCCACAATGGTAAGTCTCAATTCAAGAACAGTAACAGAAAAAGAGATCTCCGGAGTTTTGAAAATGGTAACTCCAAAAGGTCAACCTATAGATATTTCCCAATATAAAATAGGAAAAGTTACATTCGAGGGAATGATATTTGATAGAGATCCGGAAATTCTTCGTCAAGGTGTTCAGGACAAAAGAGGGCTTAGGGATTACCTCAATGATAATGGAGGAGTGCGGGTTTACAGAGATAGATTAAGGATTTATGACTATGGAGAGCCGGAAAATGACTGGCTTTCACTTGATCTTCGGAGGGTCAATTTTCCAACAGTAAAAATCAGCAAAAACCTGGTAATTGCGGCAGTTTCCCTAAATAGAGAAGAAAGCGTGGATCTTACTGAAAAGGCAAACAGAGAAGGTTTTATTGAGAACGATGCATATTATACTTTCAAGGAATCAATACTATACGCTCTGCAAATAATTGAGAGATTAAGAAAAGCGGATAAAGATAAAATAAGATCACACTATGGATTGAATCCGAAGACAGAACCTGTTCTGTCTGTTATAAATGAGCTAAAAACGGTTATACATGAAAAAATAAATGATAAGGAACTAAAAAAAGAGATTGAAAAACATATCAACAGAATAGAAATAAATTATAAGCGTATTAACGAATTCCTCTTACGAAGTGCGGGTGCAGGTCTTAACCTTAGTATTGTAATTCATGAGATTGAGAAAAATGTCGGTTCGTTGATAAAAGTTGTTCAAAATGAAAATACTTCAAATAGGATTTTGTCGCTTGTGAAGAATTTATCCCATTTAATAGAAGGATATACATTGATAATACGAAAGGATGAAAAGAAGAAGTGGGATATAAAAAAACTTATAGATCAGGCTATTTTCAATACTGAATTCAGATTTGATAGTCATAAAAGCAAAATAATAAGAAAATATCAGGATTTCAATGGAAATGCTGAGATAAGTTGTGCAAGAAATCTTATAATAGGAACGATAATGAATATTTTTGACAATTCTATATGGTGGCTGAAGTATGAGAAGGTCAAAGATAAGAAAATCTTCATATCAATATCTGAAGGTATTTCAGGTTATCTATCAATCATATTTGCGGATAATGGACCCGGGTTCACCATTCCTATTGAGGATATTACAGAACCCTTTGTTTCAGCCAAACCGGATGGTATGGGTATTGGGTTATATATTGCAAAGGAAGTTATGAACGCTCATAATGGGAAATTGCTTTTTCCCGAATGGGGTGATTTTGATATCCCGGATGAGTTTAAGTATGGAGCCGTTGTAGTTCTTGCTTTCAAGAAGGGAGAAAATATAGCATGATTACTCCAGAGAACATGGGTGTTGTTGTTATCGATGATGATATAAATGAAGCAACACCACTTTTAGATGCATTGTATATGAATGGTATCCCGGTTATATATTTTACCGGGCAAAGGGAAGGTGATAAGAGATTAATAAAAAATCCTCTTTATGGTATAAGAGTTGTTTTTCTTGATCTTTTTCTTATTCCGGCAGTATCGAATGCAGAATCCCAGATTTCTAATGGAATTAGTGTGTTACAAAATATCATAAGCACAAGCAATGGCATGTTTTTAATTATCGCCTGGACTAAACATAGTGATCTAATGAAACCACTGGACCCATTTTTTAAAGCAAAACTAAAAGAGGCAGGATTTAATACCATTTTACTCACTTTAGAAAAGGGTTCTTGTCAAAAGCCTGAGCCTGACGAAGAAGGAAAGCCCATTTATGATATGGATATCATCTCTGAAAGAGTGAAAGAAAAGCTGCAGGAAGTAAGAGCTTTTCATCTTTTTATGATATGGGAGGATATTATACGTAAATCCTCATCAAGAATAGTAAATGACTTTTCCGGGTTTCACGAATTCGATGAAAACTGGGATAGGAATATGGTAGATGTGTTCATAAAGCTGGCAGAAGGATTTTCTGGAAAACAGCTAGCTGTATTAGATGATAAAGAAAAAACAAAGAGTGCCTTATTCTCTTTCAATAGTGCTTTCATGGATACGTTAGAATCGGAAATAAGGGAATATAACACGGAAAATGTTGATATATCATTCCCAGATGTCCCAACCAGTATTGATAACAATATAATTGGTCGTATTAATACAAAGCTTTTGCTTGACATGAATAATAACTTGACAATTCCCGGAAATATTTATGATTATACTGGTATTGAAACCGATATAAAAAAGGTAAAACCGTCAGACCTTTTTGATCCAAAATATTACAAAGAAAATAAAAAACAGATAAAATCAGAAGTGGAATATATCATTCTTGAAATATCTCCTTTATGCGATTATGCACAGAAAAAAAGGGAAATTTGCAGGATATTACCCGGATTGCTGATTCCTAGCATTTATGGGGAGCAAATAAGAGAACGGACAGATTATATATATAAATCTAAACTGATTAAATTTGAAGAAAAACTTTGTTGTTTGATCTTTGACTTTAGATTCCTCGCATCTATTGAGCCTGACAAATTGAAAGATAAATCTCCAAAATTTAGACTTAGATATCAACTGCTTGTTGATATACAATCTAAACTGGCATCTCATATAAACCGACCGGGGGTAATGTTTGTTGAGAACCCAAGAGTATAATATAATAAGAGAGATTCTTGGATGGTATGACGAATATGGCAGGGATTTCCCGTGGAGACACACAGAAGCCCCATATAAAGTCATGATAGCAGAATTTATGCTTCAGCGTACAAAAGCCGAACAGGTTCTTCCAGTTTACTCGCAATTTATTGAAAAATATCCTGATGTAGAATCTCTTGCTTTAGCAGAACCGGAACAAATAAAGGATGTGACAAAACATCTAGGACTTCACCGGCGTGCAAGCCAATTTCTTGAATCTGCCAGATTTGTTGTCGAAACATTTAATGGTCAATTTCCTGATAATGAGGAATTATTGCGAAAAATCCCCGGAGTGGGAGAGTATATTTCAAGAGCTATTCTTGCGGTATGTTTCAATAAATCATCGAATCCTGTTGATAGTAACATAGCAAGATTCATCAACCGATTTTATTTTCTTAATTTGACCGGTGAGATAAGAAGAAAAAAGATAATACTGGAAAAAGCAACTGAGTTATTTCAATGCGACCAACCCGGAATTTTTCTATTTGCTATTGTAGATTTCACCACTTTTATATGCAAACCAACCAAACCTTTATGCAGTGATTGTCCCATAAGTTCTGATTGTAGATATGATGAGCTTTCACAGAAAGTGCGTGATGGAGAGACAAGACTATCACATAAAGAATAAAATTTAGTGGTCAAAAGGAAAACAGTGTGATTTTTTCTTCTCTTTATCCTGACTATACCATGTCTCAACGTGAACAGCAATGGCTGTCAAAATCATCACCGATATTATAACAGATTAGTTTGTGGTTCGCCAGATAAAAGGAGATTAACATGCTAGATCGTGAAGTTGTAAAAGAATTCTTGAGTGAGGAGTTTTCTGAAAGAGAGATTGAAATACCTGATGACATTTCGGAGGATGTTCTGGTTGAAACTTTTTGCAAATATGTCGAAAATGATTATTACGAATGGCTAAAAGACAATTTTAACTCCTTTTTTGATGAACGAGATTAGGATTGGATCAGAGATAGAATTGAACAATACTCAAAAGAAGGGCGCATGTAAAAGTTATTGGTAAAATGATCAAGTTCCTAAATCCCGTAGGGATGAAATATTTATAGAAAACCGTAAACACTAGACTAATGAACTCCGTAGGAGTGACATATTGGCATAATAAACATGCCGCTCCGC
>Ga0315289_10015253_pt1 | contig 10671 bp, 6 predicted proteins | sample YL17G11_40_MG_FD_203452 | JGI IMG/M metagenome (GOLD analysis project Ga0315289, IMG submission 203452) | Sediment microbial communities from Yellowstone Lake, YNP, Wyoming, USA - YL17G11_40 | ecosystem: Environmental > Aquatic > Freshwater > Lake > Sediment | place: USA: Wyoming | collected...
AGGACCTTGTGCCCGTAAGGGCCTGGGGGTTCGAATCCCCCCTCCCGCACCAGTCCTTGACGCCGCAAGAAGGAGGCACGCGATAGCATGAACCCGACGAGAAGGGATTTCCTGAGGTCCGTTGTGGCGACGGCCGGCGCGGCGGCGGCGCCGTGGTGGGTGCTGCGTGCGGCGGCCGGGGCGGCGCCGTCCCGCAAGCCGAACTTCCTCGTGATCGTGATGGACGACATGGGATTCTCCGACGCCGGATGCTACGGCGGCGAGATTGCCACGCCTAACCTGGACCGCCTCGCGGCCGGCGGCATCCGGTTCACGCAGTGCTACTCCACGGCCCGGTGCTGGCCCTCGCGGGCCTGCATCCTGACCGGCTACTATGCGCAGCAGGTGCGCCGCGATGCGATGCCGGGCCTGGCCGGGGGCACAAGCGGGAAGCGCCCCGCCTGGGCGCGGCTGCTGCCGGAGATGCTCAAGCCCCTCGGCTACCGGTCCTATCACTCCGGCAAGTGGCACGTGGACGGCACGCCGCAGCAGGGCGGCTTTGACCGTGTGTTTGAGTACAGCGACGCCGACCATCACTTCCTGACGGCCAGGAAGATGGCGGCCATCGACCCGCCGCTCCAGCCTGTCAAGCCTGGCGAGGGCTATTACGCGAGCACGGCCATTGCGGACCACGCCATTCGTTACCTCAAGGAGCACGCCGAGAATCACGCGGACCGTCCTTTCTTCCAGTACCTGGCATTCACAGAGCCGCACTTCCCCATCCAGGCGCTCCAGGAGGACATTGACCGCTATCGCGACCGCTACCTGGAAGGATGGGATGCCGTCCGCCGGAATCGCTGGAAGCGGATGACCGAGTTGGGCCTTATCAACTGCCCGCTCTCGAAGCCCGACCCGGACAGCGTCCCCGGCTGGAACCTCAAGCCGGAGGACATGCAGAAACGGATCGGGCCGGGCGAGGTCCCCAAGGCGATCCCGTGGGAGCAACTGACGGACGGGCAGAAGCGGTTCCAGGCGACCAAGATGGCCATCCACGCCGCGATGATCGACCGCGTCGACCGCGAGATCGGCCGCGTCCTGGATCAACTCAAGGCGATGAACGCCTCCGAGAACACGGTCATCTTCTTCGTCTCCGACAACGGGGCCAGCGCCGAACAGATGATCCGGGGCGACGGGCACGACCCCGCCGCGCCGCCGGGCTCGGCGAAGTCGTATCTCTGCCTCGGGCCGGGCTGGTCCACGGCGTGCAACACGCCCCTGAGGCTCCACAAGGTGTGGGTGCACGAGGGGGGCATTTCGTCGCCGCTCATCGTCCATTGGCCCGCGGGCATCCGGGCGCGCGGCGAACTGCGCCGCGACATTTGCCACTTCATCGACCTGGCGCCGACGATGCTGGAACTGGCCGGCGGCCGTCGGCCGGAGCAGTGGGAAGGCAAGCCCGTTCCGCCGCCGCCCGGGGTAAGTCTTGTGCCGGCCTTGGCGCGCGACGGGGCCGTCGCGCACGAGTATCTCTGGTGGTGCCACCAGGGCAATCGCGCCGTCCGCGTGGGCGACTGGAAACTCGTGGCCGAGGGCGCCGCCGGGCCGTGGGAACTCTACGATATGCGCTCCGACCGCTCGGAATCCAGCAACCTGGCCGGCCAGCAGCCCGAGAAGGTCCGCGAACTGGCCGAACGCTGGACCCGCGCAGCGGAGGAGTTCCGCCTCACGGCCACCGGCGATGCAGCGCCACCGGCGGCCGGCAAATAAGAGCCGCGGCAAGGCGGGCACCGGCCGGCGCGGGCAAGAAAAAGTGAGGCCCGCCTGGGCCGGCCGCCCTCAACAGGCCGAAGAGGAGGAATAGAGATGAAAAAGTGGCGGGCAGTTGCTGTGGTTCTTGCGGCGTTCCTGGCATTGGCGCTCACCGCGCCCCTTCAGTCCGGCCAGGCCGGCAAGAGTCCTGTGAAGGTCTTCATCCTGGCAGGCCAGTCGAACATGGAAGGCCAGGGCGCGATCCAGGCGGATCCCAAGAAGAATGAAGGGAAGGGGAGCCTGGAATACCTGGTCAAGACGCCGGCCACGGCGGACCGCTTCAAGCACCTCGTTGACAAGGGTGGGAAGTGGGTCGTGCGCGACGACGTGTGGATCTGGTACCTGGGACGCAAGGGCGGGCTGACGGTCGGTTACGGGGCGCGGGAAGACCGGATCGGCCCGGAACTCCAGTTCGGGCACGTCCTGGGCGATTCCTTCGAGAACCAGGTGCTGCTCATCAAACTCGCGTGGGGCGGCAAGAGCCTGGGCAAGGATTTCCGGCCGCCCAGTTCCGGCGGCGAGGTCGGCCCTTACTACACCGAGATCGTCAAGCAAGTGAAGGACGTGCTGGGCAACCTCAAGACGCACTTCCCGGACTACGACGGCCGCGGGTATGAACTGGCGGGTTTCGGCTGGCACCAGGGATGGAACGACCGCATCAACCAGGCCTTCAACGACGAGTACGAGAAGAACCTCGCCAACTTCATCCGCGACATCCGTAAGGACCTCGGCGCTAAAGACCTTCCGTTCGTCATCGCCGAGACCGGGATGAGCGGTCGCGAGGAGATCAATCCGCGGGCCCTCTCGCTCATGCGGGCCCAGGCGGCCGTGGCCGACTACCCGGAGTTCAAAGGCAACGTGGCCTTTGTCGGGACCCGGGATTTCTACCGGCCCAAGGAAGTGTCGCCCTCGGGCCAGGCGTATCACTGGAACAGCAACGCGGAAACCTACTTCTTGATCGGCAACGGCATGGGCGAGGCCATGAAGAAACTGTGCGGCAAGCCGTAGGGGCAGGAAACCCGCCCCGCACCGCGCAATCGCGACCTGCTCTATAGCGTTTTAAGATTGCGTAGGTGCGCGGCGGTTCTCCTGAACCGCCGCGCCGATACACATGAAGTGCCCAACGCGGCGGGTCAGGAGACCCGCCGCGCAAAGGGGTAGTGTATCCACGCGATCTTAAAACGCTCTAGCGAAACTTCCTCCCCTTGGGCATTTCGGGTTCGCGCTGGGGTAGCGGCTCGGTGCGCCCGGATTTCATGATGCCCTCGCTCTTGGCGACGATGTCCGGATGGTCGGCGGCCACGTTGTTGGCTTCGCCGGGGTCCTTGGCCAGGTCGTAGAGTTCAAGGGGCCCGGCGGGTTTGCCGCGCACGCCCTTCCACTGGCCCATGCGGACGGCCTGCCTCTGGCCCAACTCCCAGTAAAGGTACTCGTGCTCGGCCTGCTTGTGTCCGGCGGCGGCTTCGCCCAGGAGGGTCGGCACGATGGAGATGCCGTCGAGGCCTGCGGGCGTCTCGGCCCCGGCTAGTTCCGTGAAGGTGGGCAGGACGTCCCAGAAGGCCCACGCCAGGTCGCTTTGCGAGCCCGGCTTGATGCGGCCGGGCCAGCGGGCAAGCATCGGGACGCGCACGCCGCCCTCGTACAGCGTGCCCTTCTGGCCGCGCAGCGGGCCGGACGCGTTCAGGGTGCCTTCGAGGCGCTCGGGTGGCCCGTTGTCGGAGCAGAAAAAGATGAGGGTCTTTTCATCGAGGCCGAGTTCCTTTACGAGCGCCAGCGTCTCGCCCACGCACCGGTCGACCATGGACGACATGGCGGCGTAGTTCTTCACGGGCTGCGGCCAGGGCTTGTCCTTGTAGAGGGCCACGGCCGGGTCGTCCTCGGGGATGACGTACACGCCGTGCGGCGGGGTCCACGGGGCGAAGCAGAAGAACGGCCGGTCCTTGTTGGCGCGGATGAACTTCTTCATCTCCTCGAAGATCGCGTAGTGCGAATAGACCTTGTTGCCGCCGTTGTCGTTGCCCTCCAGGGGCACCTTCTTGCCGCTCCGCCACAGGTAAGGCGTGTAGTAGTTGTGGGCGTGGACCTGGTGATAGTAGCCGAAGAAGTCGTCGAAGCCGTGCTTCTCGGGAACGCCGGCCGTGTCGACGTCGCCCAGGCCCCACTTGCCGTATCCGCCGCAGGCGTACCCGGCGGCCTTGAGGAGTTGGGCCACCGTGACGTCCTCGGCCCGCAAGGGTATGCCGCCCGAATTGCCGCGCACCGTGGTGTGGCCGGTGTGGTAGCCGGTCATCAGGCAACTGCGGGCCGGGGCGCACACCGAGCAGCCGGAGTAGGCGCGGGTGAACCGCATCCCCTCTGCGGCCATGCGGCTTAAGTTCGGCGTCTGGATGGGGCCGCCGCTCAAGCCCAGGTCGTAGTGGCCGAGGTCATCGCTGGTGATGAAGATGATGTTCGGCCGCAGCCGCCCGCCCTCAGTCCTGGCGGGAGCGCCCCAGGCCGGCCTCGTCAGGGCCGCAGCCGCGCCGGCGGCTGCGGCCATCCGCAGAAAATCGCGACGGTTCATTGGGGCTCCCCTAGGCCAGGATGGCCAGCGGCCGGTCCGTAATGGTTACAGCATAATGAACCGCGCCCGGCCGCCGCGCTACCGCCCCAAATTCCCGCTCCGGGTCAGCCCGCCCGCAGTCCTGGCGGGCGGCCCCTCGCCGGCCGCGCATGGCTGATGGACCTGCCGGCGATCCTGCGAGAGTTCATGCGAACCTGGTGGCGTTGCCGCGGGTTTCATCCTATGATAGGCGGGGTCTTGAGGCGCGGCGACCCGCGCTGGCACGGGTACGGCTTGTGCCGTGGCCCGCCGGCTGTCGCTCCGGAAAGGGCCCGCCTTTCGCCCGATGCGCGGGTCAGACGCGACAAGACAAGGAGACCGCCATGCTGCTTCGTCGGGACTTCCTCAGAACGGTCGGGCTTGGGGCCGCGGCCGCGCTCGTTATGTCGAAGACTCGCCTGGGCGAGCCGCACCGGCTGTTTGCCGCGCCGGCCGCCGGTCAGCGCCCGAACATCCTCTACATCATGGCCGATGACCATGCCGCGCAGGCCATCAGCGCCTACGGCGGCATCCTGGCCCAGGTGGCGCCGACGCCGAACATCGACCGCCTCGCGCGGCAGGGGATGCGACTGGACAACTGCTTCTGCACGAACTCCATCTGCACCCCCAGCCGCGGCGTCATCCTGACCGGCCAGTACAGCCACATCACCGGCGTGTACACCCTGGCCACGCCGCTGGACCCCGAGCGGCCGAACGTCGCCAAGTACCTCCAGCAGGCCGGCTACCAGACGGCCATCTTCGGCAAGTGGCACCTCCACAAGGACCCCAGCGGCTTCGACCACTGGAACATCCTGCCCGGCCAGGGTGTGTACCACGACCCCGTCCTCATCGAGAAGGACAAGGGCAGGCAGAAGCACACCGGCTACGTCACCGACATCGTCACGGACCTGTCGCTGGAGTGGCTGAAGAAGCGGGACCCCCAGAAGCCTTTCTTCCTCATGTGCCACCACAAAGCGCCGCACCGGGCGTGGCAGCCTGCCGCGCGGCACGCCAAGTGGCTCGATGACGTTACGATCCCCGAGCCGCCGAACCTGCTGGACCATTACGAGAACCGCTCCCGCGCCGCCGCCAACGCCACGCTCAAGGTCGGCGAGAACATGACGAAGACCGACCTGAAGACCGAGATTCCGAAGAACCTCGACCGCGATGCCCTCCGCAAGTGGGCCTACCAGTTGTACCTCAAGGACTACCTGCGGTGCATCCATGCCGTGGACGAGAACGTCGGCCGCCTGCTCGATTACCTCGACCAGGCGGGCCTGGCGCAGAACACGGTGGTCATCTATACGTCGGACCAGGGCTTCTTCCTGGGCGAGCACGGCTACTTCGACAAGCGGTTCATCTACGAGGAGTCGCTGCGGATGCCCTTCCTGGTGCGGTACCCGCCGGAGATTGCGGCCGGGTCGGTCAACTCTGGACTGATGCTGAACGTCGATTTTGCCGAGACGTTCCTCGACTACGCCGGCCGGCCCGCGCCGGCCGACATGCAGGGCCGCAGTTTCCGCTCCAACCTGGCCGGCAAGACCCCGGCCGACTGGCGCACCAGCATCTACTACCGCTACTGGATGCACCTGGCGGACCACGGCGTGCCGGCCCACTACGGCATACGGACCCAGAAGCACAAACTCATCTTCTACTACGGTCTGCCGCTGGACATGGCGGGGGCGGTCAAGAGGCCCACCGAGCCGGAGTGGGAACTGTTCGACCTCGAGAAAGACCCCCAGGAGATGAAAAACGTGTACGCCGACCCCGCCTACGCCCCGGTCGTCAAGGAACTCAAGGCCGAACTCCTGCGACTGAAGGATGCCGTGGGCGATTCCGATGCGGCGTACCCCGACCTCGTCGAGGTGACGAAGAAGTGCTGGTAGCAACGTAGGCCGGGATGAAATCCCGGCATGCCGTTTGGCCCGCCTCGGCGGGGATTTCATCCCGGCCTACATGCTTCTAACGAAGGAGGAGCGCATGGGTATCCAGGGCCTTAAGCGTCGTGAGTTTCTGAAGTGCGCGGCCGCAGGGGCTGCGGCACTGGCCCTGCCGCGAGGGTTGCGGGCGGCCGGCCAGCCCCGCGCGCGGCCCAACATCGTCTACATCCTGGCCGACGACATGGGCTACGGCGACCTCGCGTGCCAGAACCCCCAGTCGAAGATCCCCACGCCGAACCTCGACCGCCTGGCGACCCAGAGCGTGCGCTTCACCGACGCCCACGCGCCCACGGCCGTCTGCACGCCCACGCGCTACGCCGTCCTCACCGGGCGATACTGCTGGCGCTCGCGGCTGAAGAAGGGCGTCATCGGCCCCTACGGAAAACCCGTGATTGAGCCCGGGCGCCTGACCGTGCCGGCGATGCTCAAGGCACTCGGCTACAAGACCGCCTGCATCGGCAAGTGGCACCTGGGCTGGGAGTGGCCCACGACCGACGGCAAGCCCGCCGCCGTGGCCGGCAAGAAGGGCACTGTTCCCGAGGAGGGCGCCGCTAAGAAGCAGGCGGGCGGCAACATCGACTTCACGAAGGCCATCGCCGAGGGGCCCACCACGCGCGGCTTCGACACCTACTTCGGCACCGACGTGCCCAACTACCCGCCCTACTGTTTCATCGAGAACGACCGGACGCTGGGCATCCCTTCGAGGCTGAAACCGAACACCATGTTCGGCAACCCGGGCCCGATGATCGAGGGCTGGGACCTCGTCCAGATCCTGCCGAGCCTGACGAAGAAGGCGGTGGAGTACGTCGAGACGGCTGCGAAGTCTCCGGACAAACCGTTCTTCCTCTACTTTCCGCTGACCTCGCCGCACACGCCCATCGTGCCCGCCCCGGAGTTCAAGGGCAAGAGCGGGGCGGGGGACTACGGCGACTGGGTCCACCAGACCGATTGGACCGTGGGGCAGGTGCTTGATGCCATCGACCGCTGCGGCCTGGCCGACAATACCCTGGTCATCTTTGCGAGCGACAACGGGCCGGAGGTGGCCAGCGAGGTCGGGATCGGCGCCTACGATCGCATTCAGAAATACGGCCACGCCAGCATGGGCGACTTGCGCGGCGTCAAGCGCGACGCGTGGGAAGGCGGCCACCGCGTGCCCTTCATGGCCCGATGGCCGGGCCGCATCAAGCCGGGCGCCACGAGCAGCGAGACCGTCTGCCACGTGGACCTCATGGCCACGCTGGCGGCCCTGCTGGGCATCTGTCTGCCGGAGGATGCCGCCGAGGACAGTTACAACATCCTCCCGGCCCTGCTGGGCGAGAAACTCCAGAAGCCCATCCGCGAGGCGGTTGTCCACCACAGTTGCAACGGCAAGTTTGCCATCCGCCAGGGCAACTGGGTCTTCATCGACGCCCCCACCGGTGACGACAACAGGGAGCCTGATTGGCTGAAGAAGGAGCGCGGCTACGAGCCGCACAGCCACCCCGGTGAACTCTACGATCTCTCGCAGGACCTGGGCGAACGCCGCAACCTGTACGCCGAGCACCCCGAAATCGTGCAGCGCCTCAAGGCCCTGCTGGCGAAGTACAAGGCGGAGGGCCGCAGCGCCCCGCGGCTATAATGAGTCGCTGCAAGACCTCAAACGCTCGAGGGAAAGGCCGATGCCTGTGATCAGCCGGCGAAGGTTCCTGAAGCATGCGGCGGGCGGCGCCGCGGCGCTTGTGCTGGCGCGATGGCCGAAGGCAGGGGAGGGCTCAGCGCCCGCTGCGCCGGGCAAGCCGAACATCGTCTTCATCCTGTTCGATGACCTGGGCTACGGCGAGCCGCCGGGTTTCCGGCGGGAGTCGCCTTTCAAAACCCCGAACCTCGACCGCCTGGCCCAGGAGGGCGTCAAGTTCAGCGACGCCCACAGCGCTGCGGCCGTTTGCACGCCCACCCGCTACGGTGTGCTCACGGGGCGCTATCCGTTCCGCATCGGCCAGTTCGGGGTGCTCAGTTTCCCCTCCAAGCCCATCATCGAGAAGGACCGCATGACGGTGGCCTCGATGCTCAAAGCGCAGGGCTATCACACGGCCTGCTTCGGCAAGTGGCATCTCGGGATGGATTGGGGCAACGTGAAGGGCGAGGCCGCCGCACGGCCCGGCACGCCCGTGGCCGACGGCCCCACGACGCGCGGGTTCGATGTGTTCTGCGGGTACACCGAGGCCCGCAGCATCCGGACCGTGATCGAGAATGACCGGGTCCTCGGCACGTACGAACCGGTCGAGGTCCAGCCGCTGATGGCGAAGAAGGCGGTCGAGTACATCGACCAGCGGGCCAAGGACGGCAAGCCCTTCTTTCTCTACCAGCCGCTAAGCATCCCGCACGTGCCGCATGTGCCCGCAAAGGAGTTCGAGGGCAAAAGCGGTCAGGGCGTTTACGGCGACTGGATCTTCGAGGGCGACTGGGTGGTGGGCCAGATCGTTGAGGCCCTGCGTCGCAACGGCCTCGCCGCCAGCACGCTCATCATCGCCTCCAGCGACAACGGGGCCGAGGGCCGCGAGTATCCCCCGCTTCGCGGCTCCAAGCGGAGCATCTACGAGGGCGGACACCGCGAGCCGTTCGTCGCCCGCTGGCCGGGCAAGATCAGGCCGGGCTCGGTCTGCGAAGACACGGTCTGCCTGAACGACCTCCTGGCCACGTGCGCCGAGATCGTCGGCGCCAAGTTGCCCGACAACGCCGGCGAGGACAGCGTCAGCATCCTGCCGCATCTTCTTGGGACCGCGAAGGGGCCCGTCCGCGAGGCCACCGTGCACCAGTCGGCGGCCGGCGACCTGGCCATCCGGCAGGGTCCGTGGAAGTTGATCTTCTTAAAGAACGGCAAACGCGAACTCTACAACCTGAAGGAAGACCTCGGCGAAACCAGGGACGTGCTGGCCGCGAACCCCGACCTGCCCGCCGGCCGGCAGGCGGGCGTGGTCGAGCGCCTGGCGAAACTCATGCAGCAGTTCATCGACAACGGGCGCAGCACGCCGGGGGCGCCGCAGAAGAACGGCATCAATTTCGCGCTGCCCCAGCCCGCTGCCGCGGCCGCCGGCGGAGAGGGCGGCGAAGGCGGCGGAGAAAAGAAACGCAAGAAAGCCAAGTAAGAGCGGCGGGCCGCATCGCCGTCCGCGCACCAGTCAGGAGAACAAAATGCAGGGACACACCCGACGGGAATTCCTGAAATATGCCGGCGCAGGCGCTGCCGCGCTGGCGGCCACGGAGTGGCGCAGTGCCCTGGCGGCCGAGCCCGGCCTGGCCGGCAAGCGGCCCAACGTCATCGTGGTCCTCACCGATGATCAGGGTTACGGAGACATCGCCTGCCACGGGAACCCCAAGATCAAGACGCCGAACCTCGACCGCATGCACGCCGAGGGCGTCCGGTTCACCGATTTCCACGTCAGCCCCACGTGCTCGCCCACGCGGTGCTCGCTGATGACCGGCCGGCATGAAATGAAGTCGGGCGTCACGCACACCATCCTGGAGCGCGAGCGGATGAGCCTGAAGGCCACCACCATCGCGCAGGTCCTCAAGGCCGCCGGCTACGCGACCGGCATCTTCGGCAAGTGGCACCTGGGCGACGAGGCCGACCATTGGCCCGACAAGCGCGGCTTCGACGAGATGTTCATCCACGGCTGCGGCGGCATCGGCCAGACCTACGCGGGCAGTTGCGGCGACGCGCCGGGCAACTCGTACTTCAGCCCGACGATCCTCCACAACGGCAAGTTCGAGAAGACCGACGGTTACTGCACCGACGTCTTCTTTGGCCAGGCCGCGAAGTGGATCGAGGAGAAGCGCAAGGCCGGCGCGCCCTTCTTTGCTTACATCACGCCGAACGCTCCGCACGCGCCGCTCAACTGCCCGGAAGAATACGAGAAGAAGTACGAGGGCCTGGGCCTCACGCCGCAGGAGATGAAGTTCTTCGGCATGATCACCAACATCGACGACAATGTCGGCCGGCTGCTGGCGAAGTTGACCGAGTGGGGCATCGAGAAGAACACCCTCGTCATCTTCATGAACGATAACGGCGGCACGGCGGGCGTGAAGGTCTTTAACGCCGGGATGCGCGGCGGCAAGAACTCGCCGTACAACGGCGGCACGCGGGCGGCCTCGTTCTGGCGGTGGCCGGGCACCCTCAAGCCGGCCGACGTGGACGCACTCGCCTGCCACCGCGACATCTTTCCGACGCTTGCCGAACTGGCCGGGGCGAAGGTGCCTGACGGCGTCGCCGCGAAACTCGACGGCCGCAGCCTCGTCCCGCTCCTCAAGGACCCCGGCGCCCCGTGGCCCGACCGCTACATCTTCACGCACATCGGCCGGTGGCCCAAAGGCCAGGCGGCCCAC
>Ga0315289_10015254_pt1 | contig 10671 bp, 2 predicted proteins | sample YL17G11_40_MG_FD_203452 | JGI IMG/M metagenome (GOLD analysis project Ga0315289, IMG submission 203452) | Sediment microbial communities from Yellowstone Lake, YNP, Wyoming, USA - YL17G11_40 | ecosystem: Environmental > Aquatic > Freshwater > Lake > Sediment | place: USA: Wyoming | collected...
TGCAGGTGTGCACCATTTCAAGAGGCGGCAGCGCGGCCAGTGTATAGCATCCGATATCGCCAAAGACATGGGCCCCGGTCGTCTTCAACACGGTGAAGACCGCTCGATGGGCGCACCCCGGACATAGCACCGGTGGGCGGCCAAGGGTTGTTACGGGCTCCGCATGAGTACCGGTGAACGCGGGCTTAATACCCGCCTTTTCGAGGGCGACCGCCAACCGCTCGGGCGTCAATTCTCCAAGACGCGAAATGAATTTCTTGCCCTCGCATTGAATTCCCAAAGCTCGAATTTGCTCTTCAAGAAAAGGTTCAAGCTCCTCAATGACGAGCAGACGCTTGACTCGCTGCGCGAAATGGCGAATCATCTCGAGCGGCAGGGGATTAGTCAATGCCAACTTCAGAAACGAGGCTGTGGGGAGCAGTTCCCGAGCATATTGGTAGGCAACTCCGGAAGTAATGACGCCCAACTTGCTGTCTTGCATCTCGACACTCTGCACGGGACTCTTCTCGGATTCCTCCCGAACACCCGCTAACCTTTCCAAAAGTGCTCGGTGGCGAGGAATGGCAAAGAGCGGCATCATCACATACTTCTTGATGTCGCGGCGGAAAGTCCGCTGCATGATTTCCAGAGCCTCCTCCTGAACATCCACGACCGTTTTGGAGTGCGCCAAGCGCGTTGTCAAACGCAGCATCACCGGCAAATCGTACTTTTCGGAGATGTCGAATGCGTAGGCGATATAATCATACGCCTCTTGACTGTCGGAGGGCTCCAAGAGCGGCATTCCGGCGAAACGGGCAAAGATGCGGTTATCCTGCTCATTCTGCGAGCTGTGCATTTCGGGGTCGTCCGCTGATATTAGAACGAATCCGGCATTGAGGCCGGTATAGGTAAAGGTCATCAGGGGATCCGCCGCGACATTGACTCCCACATGCTTCATGGCAACCAGCGTGCGAACACCGGCCAAAGCGCTGCCGATACCGACCTCAACCGCAACTTTCTCGTTCGGCGCCCATTCTGCGTAAATCCCAGGCAGACGGGCGAAGGTTTCGAGAATCTCCGTTGAAGGAGTGCCGGGATATGCGGATGCGAATTTCACACCGGCACGCCATGCGCCATAGGCCACCGCTTCGTCGCCGGAAAGTAGTTTCTTCATCGTTCAAACCTGCACTTGTCGAATGATAGCGTGAGAGGAATCCTTGAGAGCAGTTCTTCGCTATTTCAAGAAGACGCGCTATTTGGCCAGAATGAGTGTCACTTCTGCGAGGCCGCCATTGCTATGCAACTGAGCAATATAGAAGCCCGTGGCAAGATTGGTAAGGTCAAGGGCGACTCGATGCGAACCGGCACCGGCAAAACTCGGCGGTAGACTCCAAACTCTTTCGCCCAAGATGTTATACAGCACCAAATCCGTCTGACCCGATTGCGGAAGTACATAGTGCAAATGGGCGGTGCTGTTTGTGGGATTCGGAAAAACTTCGAGTGTTGGCTCGACCGGCAACACGGTCATGCGGGCAAAAGGTCCCGTCGCAACAAAGACGCTGTCAAGCACCGTTCCATAGACATCCTGATCTCTTCGGCGAGTGTCGGTCCAAACGATGTGAGCGCGATCCGCCGAGGCGCAAAGGCCAATATACTCGCCCAAGAGGCCCGCGCGCATCGAACCTGCTCGAGGGTCGGAGGAGACGGTCGTGACTCGCTCATTGGGACGCCAAGTTTGACCACCATCGGTCGAAAGAGTAAAATAAACATCCATTAGGTAATTGTCTCGGTCGTTGCGTCGGTCATAAAAAACGACCCAAACCCGCCCCAGAGGGTCCACCGTTATCCACGGATGAAACTGGTCCACTGGATAAGTCTCTTGTTCATCATCCATGCGCTGCCGGGCGGACCAATTCTCGCCATCGTCATCCGAGGAAATCAGCCAGACATCGGTTTCAGAGGAATCGGGCGTCATGTCGGTGTAAACCAAATAAATTCGCCCACGATACGGACCGTCGGTTTGGTCAACCGCCATAGCACCGTAGGAGAAGATCAAAATCTCGCCATTTATCTCAGCGCCAGTGAAGAGAGGATTGGCGATGGATTGCTCGGGCGAAAAAATCCGGCCTCCGTCCGCTGACCGCGAGAACATGACAGCACGATAAGCGTAACTAATCCATGAAACATAGACTTCGCCTTCAGCTCCGATGGCGACATTGGCCCATTGGTTGGAACTCGTCTGCGAGACATAGAGTGGAGACGATGTGCCGTCGGGCCGTCTGTGAACAATCGCGATGTGGGTGGAGTCGGTGTCAGGGTATCCAAAGAATCGAGTCCACACGCAATAATGGGTTCCGTGGTAGGGGGAATTGGTGTTGTCCACGGTGAGCATCTCTTTGTCTTCAAAAGCGACGGTGTCGTTATTGATGAAAAATGAGCTGTCGCGCCAACTCTGGCCGCCGTCGGTGGAGCGAATCGCCAACAATCCGTCTTCGCCAATTGGATCAAAGGTAATGACCATCGCCCAAAAAACGCCGTTCCCATCAACCGTCAGTACCGGGTCACTTTGCCATGGGTAATACATCTGCGGAAAGACATTATCCTGCCAAGTGAAGCCGCCATCAGTCGAATGCCCGAATCCCACACGACGGTAGCCATACCGAAAATCGCGCCACACAGCCACCAATTCGTTGGAATTGAGTGGATTGACACAGACCATTTCTTCATTCTGGACTTGGCCCGACTCATCCGAGTTAATGCGGAAGTTGTCGTACTCATCCAGAGACAGGTAGCCCGGCCGGGCATTCGCCTCCATTGGCATTCGAGACAGGAGTGGCGGTGGCCCGTTCCATGGCCGAACAGCCGCCCAAAGCAATCCGTGCATGGCGGTAACGCAAAGCAGAGCGAGAGTGAACCGGCATGAAGTGCGCATGACCTTCTCCTTAATTACTATTCAGTCGCCCGAAAATATAAGCGATTTTGCGGTGATTATCAAATTTGTTCCAAGAGCTGATGCCATCATATTAAAAGGTTGGAGTAGCGCTTCGCTGTCATGCGGTGAATGGACTTCCGGCCAGGTCAAAAGCCTGGCTCGGCGAAAAACTCGTCGCCGCCGCGGGTGTGCCACCCGCCCGGCGCGAGGCAACGAGCCTGCCTTTGTTGGAGAACGGCACCAGTACTGCTTTCATTAAGATTTGGGTGTTGCCGGATAGCGGTGTCGGCTGCTGGCACCCTCGTAGCGCCCGGCTTGCCGGGCTGCAAACTCGCCTATGATATTGCCTGCCAATTTGGGCGTTGTTGTTCTCCTGAATCGCGATGGCGCATGCGCGTCGGGAAACTCCTGCAGCATTAAGCCCAGCAAGCTGGGCGCTACGCATTCTGCATGTCTCCCATCGTTCCCGAGAAGGGATTTGCGCCCCGCTGAATACTGAAGATGACTCATCAATCGAACCTTTTCGCAAGTGGCACTGGCCCGGAGGCTCGCGCGTCCCGATGCCCCCCACCGGGGACGGTGGGGGCTAGTGGAAAAAAACGGAGGTGCGGGTCACTGCAAAAGACGAGACAATCCTTCAGAAAATGGCAAGTGAATAGGAGAATTCAATGCTCAATTGCTAAGTATTGTTTTTTATTGACCTAATATAAGAGACCCGTTGCGTTGCGTCAGCGCTCTTGGGTCTCGGTTTTTCGGCTAAATTCTCCCATGCCTCTCTATTTTCGAAAGAACCGGCAGGTGCAGGGAAGGTCAGGATTGTATCCTCCTTGTATTCTTCACACTTATGATTCAGCCTGGCTCAACGGCTGATGACCTGCAACCGGAACTGGGCTATTTTTTCGCTTGCATATTTTTAGCCGATGTAGTATATTTATGGTGTCGTGAAATTTGGAGCAAAAGAACTCCGAGTATAGTTGAATCAAGAAGTTAAGGAACAGTTAAATTCATGGAGGAATGTGAACTATGAAGAAGAGTTTGTTGTTTAGTGGCTTGATTGTGGCAATGACCCTGCTCTGTTGTTACGCGCTTGTGACGGCGGATGTTATCCACCAGAAAAAAGTCGCAACAACCCATTCGGTTGTGACGAGCAAGGCTCCTGCAGCAACCACAATTGAGAAAGCCAACGCGGCGACGGTAAACGACCCAGCAGCAGGGCTGTTTTCTGGCGCAACCAAATCTGCGGCCCTACCCGTGCCAAAGGCCGAGGAGCTCGACAAGAGCCCCATCGCAACTCGGCCGGGTGTGACCTCGACGGAAGCAATTTCAGCCGCCAACAAGGCAGCTGTGGCGCAGGCTGAAGCTGCGGAAGTGGCCAAGAAACTCGAGATGGAGAACGCCAAAGCCACGCTTCGCGCACCGGCAGCGACAGCCTCGTTGTCAAGCGAAGCGGCTGCAATGCCTGACCCGCGCGTCGAAGAGCTTCGCATGAGAATTGAGGAGCTCAAGAACCAGGGTTTGTATGATGCAGCTCTCTGGAATGAATTCTTCAGGTTGACAACCCCTGAGAAGCCCTCAGGCGGCCGTCTCGATCAGGGCGGTGAGACCTGCGCACTCGCGACAGTAATTGGTGCGCTGCCATACAATGACAACGGCACTACTGTCGGCTATGTCAATGATTATGACCCAGGAGCATGGGGAACCGGTTGCCCGTACACCGGATCGACTTCGCCGGATGTGGTTTACAAGTACACGCCCACGACCAACGAGACTGTGGACATCAACCTGTGCAATTCTGGGTATGACACCAAGGTATATGTTTTCCTGGGTAGTTGCGTTAACGCGAATCTTGTCGCCTGCAATGATGATGGTTGCCCCGGCTATCGGTCCGTAATCTACGCGCTCGCTCTGACGGCCTACAACGATTACTACATTGTGGTTGATGGCTACGGTGGCGCATCGGGTACCTATGTCCTGGCCATTACGCTGCCCCCGCCACCTCCGGGATGCCCGGTCGGCTCTCTGTTCTCGCAGCCTCCGACGGATCCAGGGGGAGCGTGGAATGCTTTCACCAGTGACAACAATCCTACCTGGCCGTTCTGGTACATGGTGTTTGAGAACTTCTGGGGCTTGACCTCCTATACTTGCGACCTGCACTGGTGGGGTCTCATGCTAAACTTCAACAACGGTTGGTATGATTGCCCCGGCGAAAACCCGATGACCTTTGATATCGCGTTCTATCAGGATGCGGCCGGATTGCCGGGCGCTCAGGTAGGGCCGACGTTAACGATCCCGGTTCTCGGAGTGGCAACAGGCGCCTTATATTCCGGCTATCCGCTGTATTATTTCAACACGACTGTGAGCCCCTGTGTGGGTCTTGCAGCCGGCTGGGTTTCGATTCAGGGCGTCAGCACAGCGTCTCCGCAGTGTTCCTTCCTGTGGATGAATTCCCCCGTTGGCGACCTGATTTCCTATCAGTATGACGGCGCCACTATGAATCCCCTCGTGAATAACCTCGCCTTCTGTCTGACTGGAACAGGCGAGCTCCTGGGCGCCTGCTGTGACCCGATCAACGGCAGTTGCGTGGACAATGTCCCAGCGGCTGCGTGCCAGGCACCGCGTCTTTTCTATGCCAACACGCTTTGCTCACAGATCCAGCCGCCGTGCGGCATGGGCGCGTGCTGCGCTCCCACGGGTGAGTGCACTCAGACAACCTATGCCAATTGCAGCGGCGTTTGGAATCCGGGTATTACCTGTAGTCCAAATCCGTGTGCTGCGCCGGGTGGCAACTGCAGCAACCCCGTCGTAGTCAACCTGCCGCCGGCCACTTGGCCCTACACGAATAATAACACCACTTGCGGCATGGGCGACGACTACTTCAACACTTGCCTCGGCTACTATGACGAAGGCGAAGACATTATCTACCAGCTGAATGTCAGCTCAGCGGTTACCGTTATTCTTACATTGACCTCGAACTCTTCGTGGGTTGGCATGTGCATTGATAATTCGTGCCCGCCGGACATGTCCTGCATCAATTACTGCACGACCTCGGGCAGCGCCTGCACCATCAATAATGTCGCCCTCGCTGTCGGAACCTACTACATCATGATTGACACCTGGCCAGCCCCGGACTGCATCCCGAACTTCACGCTGACCATTGACGTGGGCGGCGGTGTGCAGCCTGGAGAAGAGTGCGCGACCGCAATCCCGATTCCGAGTCTGCCGTATACCGACACGAAGAATAGCTGCCTCTACGGCTATACTTGCGGCTCGTACACAGCGCCGGATCTCTTCTACAAGTATACGGTGCAGTCTCCCGATGAGTATCTCACGATCAGCCTTTGCGGCTCCAGCTATGACACTTACCTCTATGTCTGGAGCGAGTGCTGCGTGACTATGCTGGCGTACAACGATGATTTCTGCGGTCTTCAGTCTCAAATCACTCGGTGCTTCGACCCGGGCGACATCTGGATTGAGGTGAGCGGCTACAGCAGCGGTTGCGGTACCGCCATTCTGAATGTAACCTCTGCGGGTCCATGTCCGGAGGCACCGCCGAATGACGATTGCGCGAATGCCACGGTCGTGACACTGCCATACGAGGGCGACGGAACGACCGCGGGTGCGACGGACGATTGCGCGGCGATTGCCGGCTATCCGTCGGTCTGGTACACCTTTACTGTGCCGTATGACTGCAACAACCTGACCGTCGAATACTGCAATTCCCCGACATACTTCGATAACTATCTGATTGTCTTGAGTACCGACTGTGAATGCAGTATGTTCTATTATGGTGCCTATGCATGGTCTTGCCCGGATGGACTCCTAATCAACCACTTCAATGGCATCCCGGCAGGCACCTACTATCTGCCGATCTATGTTTCGCCAGCGGGCCAATTCCACATCTACATTCACAACGAGGAATGTCAGCCACCACCGCAGTGCCCGGATGGCTCCTTGTTCTCTCAGGGCCCGACGGATCCAAATGGAGCGTGGAGCGCTTACACCAGTGACAACAATACCTATCCATTCTGGTACATGTGCTTCGATAACTTCTGGGGTCTGACCTCCTATACCTGCGACCTGCACTGGTGGGGTCTAATGCTCGTACCCATCTGGTATGAATGCACCAGCGAAAATCCGATGACCTTTGACATCGCTTTCTACATGGATGCGGCCGGACTCCCGGGCGTTCAGGTAGGGCCGACGTTAACGATCCCGGTTCTCGGAGTGTCAACGGGCATCTATTATGCCGGCTATACGCTGTACAACTTCAGCACGACTCTGAGCCCCTGCGTGGGTCTTGCAGCCGGCTGGGTTTCGATTCAGGGCGTCAGCACGGGCTCTCCGGACTGCGCCTTCCTGTGGATGACTTCCCCGGTTGGCGACCTGCTCTCCTATCAGTTTGACGGCACCACCATGTCGAACCTCGGTACTGACCTGGCCTTCTGTCTGACTGGAGAAGGGGAACTGATCGGAGCCTGCTGTAACCCGATCGACGGCACTTGCGTGGATAATGTCACGCCAAGTCAGTGTCCGTACCCGAACCTGTTCTATGCCAACACGACCTGTGCGCAGCTTGTTCCTGAGTGCGGTATGGGCGCGTGCTGCGATGACTTGACAGGTGCATGCACTCAGACGAGCTATACCGGTTGTCAGGGTCCCGATATGACTTGGCATGCGGGTATGAGCTGCGATCCGAATCCGTGTCCGCCTCCAGGGCCGGAAAACGACCATTGCGAAGATGCGATTACGCTGATCGTCAATGATCCCAACCCGACCTGTGGAAGTACCGTTGGGATGACCGGCCCAGACTGTCCGGAGTATACCTTCCCGGATCTCTGGTACACCTTCACGCTGACTGAGGACTGCGGGGATCTCATCGTTGAGTGGTGCGGAACAACCCTGTCGGGTTCGCTGTATCCGTATATGTACACGGACTGCGATTGCGGTGGCGCCGCGTGGTGCGCCAGCTACGAGTGGACCACTTGCCCTGATGGACTGATTTCAATGCACTGGAGCCTGGCTGCCGGCACCTATTATTATCCATTCAATACGGACGGTGTAGGTGACTTCTGTATCCGCTTGGTCTGCGGTGGAGCGCCGAACTGCCAGCCGTGCGATCAGGCAATCTTTACGGGAGCAGGTACACCCACGCCTGGAGTCGGCTGGGTATTCGATGACCCCAACGGTACGACTTGCGAATGGAATGGCATGCCACAGAACTGCATCTGGGGTGCTGACTACATCTGGAGTGAGGATTGCGGAGGATACCAGTATGCTACGACTCCGAAGAAGTGGTACACCTTCACGATTGACTGCATCTCTGACATCACCGTAACCTGTACGCCTTTGAGCACGAACGATCCTCAGATTGCGCTCATCTCAGCCTGCCCGACATTGAACGGCGACGAGGACATGACGCTCTACTGTATCAATTCGGCTGATGTCGGGGTTGGTGGTGATCTGGAGACGTTTACTGAGATTAACCTGCCTCCAGGTACCTATTATGTTGAAGTCGGTATGTGGGCTACTTGTGGTCCTTATGACTTGGAAATCAGGAGCAGCGATTGTCCGTTGCCGGTGGAATTGACCACGCTTGAAGCCATTGCGGCTGACCGCCAGGTGGCCTTGCAGTGGACGACTGCCAGCGAGAAGGACAATGCCAGCTTCGATGTGCAGCGCAAGACGGCCAGCAGTGACTGGATGACGATCGGCAAGGTAGATGGCGTGGGCAATAGCCAGACCCCGACCAACTACTCGTACACCGACCGTGCAGTCGTCAATGGTGTGACCTACACCTATCGTCTCATCTCGCGTGACATCAATGGCACGACCCACGAATTCGAGAAGACGGTAGAAGCTACACCTTCGGCACCACTGCCGACGGAATACGCGCTGTATCAGAACTACCCGAACCCCTTCAATCCGCAGACCAGCATTACCTATGCGGTGAAGGAAGCGGGCTTCGTGACCCTGAAGGTGTACAACCTGATCGGTCAGGAAGTGGGAACCTTGGTGTCGGCGAAGATGGAAGCCGGACAGTACACGGCGGCCTTCACGGCAAACGACCTGCCGTCAGGTGTCTATGTGTATCGTCTTGAGGTGAACAACTTCACCGCCCAGCAGAAGATGGTTCTGCTGAAGTAATTCAGTAGGTTCATTGAAAAATGTCAACCAAGTGGGGCTGTCGCAACGCGGCAGCCCCACTTCGGTTGTAAGGGGGTTCCGCACGGAGTGCACCGTCAAGCATTCTAACTGTTTGAATGCTGAAAACTTATATTTGACCTGTGTCAGCTATATTTGACTGCATCATTGATATGGTTTGGTCTTTGCATTATTCATTTTAGGATAGCCCAATAACAAAAAGGAGAACAGGGGATGAAACGCTACTTTTTACTATGTTGCATTCTGGTTGGGCTGTGTGCGTTGGCATACGCCGACCAGGAAATTGTGAACCTTGGTGCTACGGAAACCAAGGAAGGTATCACGATGCCGATGAGCATCGAGGAGGTTCAGGCGGAGATTGACGCGCTGTCGGCTGAAATCATGGCGGCTAAGGTTGCAGGTCTGGAGCCGGATGCTGCTCTGTATGCGCGGCTTGCCGAGCTTGAGGGAATGATTTATGAGCCTGTGAGTCCGTCATCGCGTCTGGACCAGGGCGGTGAAACTTGTGCCGATGCTTTTGACATCACCTCTTTGCCGTTCTGCGATAGCGGCGTGATGGGAGCAACGGACGACTGCCGTCCCACGATGAAACCCTATCGGGACATTTTCTACAAATTCACGCCCACGACCACGGGAACCTATCGGGTGAGCATGTGCGGCAGTGTTGCGGATACCTACTTGAAGGTGTGGCGGACGACCTGCTGCGGAACTTCCGCCGATTCCGTCGGCTATGCGGATGACGAATGCGGTGGCATGGACGTGGCCAAGGACTTCACGCTAACGAGCGGCCTTACCTACTACTTCGAGATCGGCTACTACAGTGCCACGCAAGTGGCGGATGCGTACAATTTCAACCTGTTCGGTCCGGAGCCGACGGGAGTGCCAGCTAATGATCTCTGTGCGGGTGCAATTGGACTTCCCGTCCCTTCGACCACATTGGGAACCTGCCGGAACGCCACCGATGATGCAGGGCTCCCGAGCTGCGCTGCATCCACCTATTACTATAAGGCTGTTTGGTACACGGTCGTCGGAAATGGCCACAATCTGACGGCGAAGACCGTGAACAATTGCACAAGCATGAATACATTTATTCGTGTTCTGACAGCATCATCGTGCAGCGGACCTTGGACTTGCGTTGGTGGCAATAATGATTACGGCACCAGCTCGGGTCTCTCGCAGTACACCTGGTGTTCTGATGTGGGGGTGACCTATTACCTCATCGTCTCGAGTAGTTCCAGCACGGCCGGATATGTTGGCCCATTCACCTTGGAGATTCTGGACGGCCCCAATTGCGCTTGCGATCAGATGCCTTATTGCGGTACCCCGACCGAAACGGAACCCAACAATATCTGCCCGACGCAAGTCGATCCGTTCCATATTGACTGCGCAGAAACGGTCTATGGATTGCATTGTCCTGAAGCAGATTCGGACTTCTTCGCTGTTACGGTTCCGCCGATGACCGTCATGTTGTTGTATCATTACGACGGTCAGAATTGCACAGTGAACCCGACGACAAGCATCCAGAGCCAGTTGTATGGATCCAATTGCGTTCTGTTGAGTACCACTGCGACGACCGTTGGATGGCGTCTGACGAATCC
>Ga0315289_10015255_pt1 | contig 10671 bp, 10 predicted proteins | sample YL17G11_40_MG_FD_203452 | JGI IMG/M metagenome (GOLD analysis project Ga0315289, IMG submission 203452) | Sediment microbial communities from Yellowstone Lake, YNP, Wyoming, USA - YL17G11_40 | ecosystem: Environmental > Aquatic > Freshwater > Lake > Sediment | place: USA: Wyoming | collected...
CCAGGTGCAAGAGGGGCGCAGGCCCATCGCCAACCGGAGAGCGAAACGCCTGTCGCAACCGGCTGAGACCGGGAAAACGACAGGGCGAAGTGTGATCGAAGCCGTTTTCACGTTTGATCACATTTCAGGAAACAGTCTATCCTGTCTGATGGGTCTGGTTTGTCTGTGCGAATTGCAACCCAATTGCACCCAAGACGATGTCGTTCTGAACGAGCGTAGCGAGTGAAGAATCTGATTTTACATGATTATGGGAGCAGTAGTCGGCGAGTCCAATCCAGTTGCCCGTAAAATTAAACACTTCGGCGGATACGCACACCGCGTGGCATGACGACGGTTATCGTCCCAGCCAACGCGGTAAGGTCATAGCTTTGCAATACTTTTCCAAGCAGCTCAACTGTTGGGCGAATACCATCCTGATCAGGGCGGAGCAGCATAACGCCAGAATGGGTGCCGGGCGGATATACGCGGATATCGGCGAAACCTTTGTCGGCTGTGAGCAGGAAACGGCCTTCTGCCTGTATCTTTCGCCAGATCTCTGCGTCCGGCCAACCTGCCATGCCCTGTTCTACTACAGTATCAGCCTGATATCCATTCTCGCGGAGCAAGGCGACAACGCGCCTGGGTAGGTCTTCGTCGACTTTGATCTGCATGTAAGGTTCTCATACAGAGGGAGTCATGCGGAAAGTGGGTAGACGATCTCCTGGTGCATCACTTCCGCCGCATAAGCCAGGGCCGCATAAATATCCTCATTGGCGAGTTGAGGATAAGCCTCACGGATTTCATCGTAAGTCATGCCATCCGCCAGGCTGCCAACCACCATTGCCACCGGGATACGAGTTTCTTTTATGCAGGGATCGCCGTGATGAATCTCTGGATTAATCACTATTCTCTCTTGCCAGCGCCGTTTCATGTGTACCTCCAATCGCTTTTCCTGTAACCTATTGTACTCCAGTTTGAAAATAATAGATAAAACGGTCAAGCGGCTGGTGCATTCCCCTCTTTAGCTGGTGTGAACCCCTGGTGCAAACCCTATTTCTATGGGCTGGCATATCAGCAACCATTGGACGCGTAGCCAGACCCTGGCCAACCTTCGCGATCCACGTTTCGCTGACTATGCCCTTCGCTTCGGTTTTCGGGACGGCGTCCCCAGCGAAGGGGGAGTGCGTTACTTTCTGACCACCCTTGGACGCCATTCTGAGAAGGACGGGCAAACCATGGTCGTGGAAAAAAGTGGGCAGATCATTCAGGTGGCCTTATAATGCTTGTACCGTTTGATCGTCCAGACTGTCGAATTGAGCCATTGCGCAGGTCTGCTCAACCCACCAACCTGGGAACAGGCCTTGATCTGTCCCGACGGGCAACTTCATGAGGCGGCTTTACGGATGCGCTGTGCAGCAGTCACGGAGAGTTGTTAACAACCCATTTCACTCGGCCACCCCTGTCCTTGTCCGGCTAAGCTGAAAGGGCAACCGGGTTGTGATTGCGACAGCCTGGCCTGTGCCCAAATCTGCTGCCAGGCGACCTCAAGAGACCGAGAAGTGCGCTTCACGTGGTATGGCGGGTTCGAATCAGCCCGAAACCTGTCCTGACCATGTCGAAGGAATGCCCCCAACGCCTTCCAGGATAGGAATGGAGAAGGGCATTATGGCTATCAAGCCTGCCCTTGCGCCAGGCGGATCCGCTGCGGCGTTTTAGTTTGACGCTTCTGAACGATGTGCAACCCGCCAACCTGCATGAAGACCTCCCGTCCATCGCTTTACTTCTGCAGCTGGCACCCGATTACACGGACTTGTGTGTCGATGCCATGGCCAGGGATGCGGGTTTGGGTTTCGAAGGTGTGCTGCATGCGGTTTACCAGTAGCTTCAAGCCCGGCGACTGATTGACCACCGCTGTATGAGACCGACAACAACCACGCCCAGTGGCTCCGCGGGGGGTACGACGACCAGGGTCGACCGGTGTGTGCATTCGGCTACGCCTTCAGCGCCCTGGCTTTGATTGGGCGCGTCAGCGTAACAAATGGGTCTGTGAGCGGGTCTGTTTGAAAGGCGAAAAATCCCGAGTGCCGTTGCCCCATGTGACTTATCCGCCCCCCGAATGCCCGTATCAGGTAACCGAGCACCCTCATAGGCGGGTCGTCAACGTCGTTTAATGTTTCCCCGATGGCTTCATCCGCCTGGTACAGGATGTGCCCATGGGTAGCCCAATCTGTAAAGCTCTCTATCATCGTGGACGTAACGCCGTGGAAGGGCGCCATTCCACCCTCGAAGGTTGGGGGCTCAAAAAATTACCCGGCTATGGTTAGCCAAATGGCAGCCTTTCTATTCCAAACTGATGTCTGGGACAATCTCACCACCCTGACTCACCTGGTGAGTCAAGCCACCATGGCCAGCCGGGTGACCTGACCCCTAACCGGCTCCACGCTTCGCTCAACCTAGCAAGTTTAACTTTGGCAGGCCGTTTCGGCGCGCCTTTACCAGAGTTTAGGCCCATTTTTTCGAGTTCCGGATAAGCTTTGGCAGCCCCATGAGGCTGACGTTGTCGTCGAGAGGTGAACTAACGACTTTCTGTGCATTCTGCTTCGCTTTGGAGGCCCGCTGCTAGGATCGCGTTCCTCGTCAACCCCACTTTTAGCCTTTTTATTGCCCCTATTTACTTCTACTGCTTCGAAATGGTAGCTCCACAGTAAACCGTGGTCATGTGCACCACCTGGCGATAAACGCCTTATCAGCCCGAGAATGTCTTCCTCGGTGTTTAGGCAGCTGCCAACCAGGCGATGGTATTCGAAACAGAAGTAGCTCCTTAACAGTCCAAATATGATCAGTAAGACCAGCGGCGATGGCAGGCGTCCGAGCGATCCACTTGTGGCCACCGATGATTCCAGGGAGGCGCAAGCTTTTGTGCTCGGTGCAGAAGTTGTACACGCAACCAATCAGGTACATAAGTGGTTCCAGGGTTTCCGGGTTGCGGATCAAAGCTCGACTGCGCCGCACCAAGACCGCCAGGCGGGAGCGGAAGGTAGCGTTCAGTCGCTCGATGAAAGCGGTATTGAGCTTGGTTCCGCCATGGCTCTTGGCCAGCAAAGCCTGGGCCGTTGCGAGACATCCTCGCCCCATACGCCGGGTGACGTCGACCACGCGTTTGCCCTGGTAGCGCTTGACCACCTGGCCGATGTGAATGTCTGGCCAGGAGATCAGCCAGGGACGTCCACGTTTGCCATTCGGGAGTGGACTGCGAAACACCAGCTGAACCGCCCGGAGATAGGCGATGAACCCATCCACGCAGATCAATAGCGGTCGGGCCAGGGCACACTGGCGAATGATCTGCACCAAGGCCAGGATCAGATGTTCGTCTCGCTGCCTGGCAATCACACCACCCAGCCACAAGCGAGTATGTACCATGATCGCCATTGCCAGCCAGACGACCTTGCCTTGCCCTTTGACCCGGATTTCATCGACCTGCACGTGTTCCAGGTCTCTGGGTTGCTGCACCAGGTGCTCATGAACTCGCTGGCAGTGTCGACCGGCTCGATCCTGCCAGTCCATCACGGTGCGCTCGTCCAGTTGAAAGGCTGCGACAATGGCCTGCAGCAGACAGCCATGCGCAATCAGGGTAGCAACAATCACCATCAGCTCCACCGGATGATGCAGCCGGTAAAACGGCGTGCCACTCGTTGCGGCAAAGGTCTTCCGACATATTTTGCATTGGTAACGTGCTTCTTTTCGGCTATGAACAACGATGTTGTTCTCACCGATTTTGCCCCTTGCAGGGCAGGCCATATTCGGGCAGAATTGTTGTCGAGGGTCCATGTGGCTTTTTCTCCGGTGTGGTAACCAGAAGATTGCCACAGGACCTTCATTTTTTCAACCTCCACGGTTTATTGGAGTGCTACCTTCGAAATCCCCTTTGATACATAAATTCTCTTAGATTAGCATTTCATTAGAAGTGTTATTTCCACTTGACTCTGCCACTTTTTTTGTTGTATAAACTTACACAGGCTTATGTTTCGAAGATATATAAAACCATAGTGCATTCGGGAGAGTTGTTGTTATTACACTAACCGATTGCATACACAACACAATTAGCACTGCCGCCGGGAGACGGTTGCTGTGCTTTTTGTGTGCGTATACCTAGGAGCTCTTTTATGATCCGTGTTGAAGGGTTGACAAAAGATTATGGAGCACGTCGCGCAATAGAAAACTTAAATTTCAATGCTGAAAAAGGTGAAATATTAGGCTTTCTTGGTCCAAATGGAGCTGGAAAGACGACCACCATGCGCATCCTGTGTGGTTATATGCCACCGACATCTGGAAAAGCAGAGGTTTCAGGTTTTGATGTCGTCGAGCAATCCCTGGAAGTGCGTAGACGGGTCGGTTATCTACCTGAAACGGTCCCCCTTTATCCGGATATGACCGTCTTTGAATATTTGAAGTATATGGGAGACTTACGACACCTTAAAAATGTCGAAGATCGCGTGGACGAAGTCCTGGAAATGGTATCCATGACAGATCGGGCAGACGGTTATATCTCCGCTTTGTCAAAAGGTTTACGTCAGCGGGTTGGGATAGCCCAGGCACTGATCCATGAACCGGAGGTACTTATCCTGGATGAGCCAACTCTTGGCCTCGATCCGGCTCAAATTATTGAGGCTCGTAATATTATCAGAGAAATCGGTCGGGAGCGAACAGTTCTTCTATCGACGCATATCTTGTCTGAGGCGCAGCAACTTTGCAACCGGGTGTTGATTATTAATAAAGGGCATATTGTGGTGGAGGATACCCCTGAACATTTACAATCACACCTGGCTGGATCTCAAAAGGTACTTTTAAAAGTCAATGGTGACACGGATGGATTAGAAACACTTGTCCGTAATGTACCGGGAATATCACAGGTAACAGTCCATACGGTAGGAGAAATCGAATTCGAAACTGTGCCCGGACGGGATGTTCGACCCGATGTCGCCAGGGCTGTTGTTGAAGCAGGTTTTGACTTGTTGGAGCTGCATCCCATAAGCCTCAGCCTGGAGGATATCTTCATAGAGCTGACTCGTGAAGAACCTGAACCACCTGCGATCTCCGATGCTTCTCTAAACTTAGGTGAAGAGCAAGATGATCTGGATGAAGTTGAAGATTGAGAAACAAGGAAATATGATAGAAAGGTAGTCACAATGCGTAATATTTGGACAATCGCACGCCGTGAATATAAACTGTATTTTATAAGCCCGGTAGCCTATGTCGTATTATTCTTCTTTTTGGTTATCCTCGGCTGGTTTTTCTACCAGGGTCTGGGGAGTGCAATCCAACAATCTTATTACCAGCAATCTGCTCCCGGTGTGGAGATCGTTATCAGCCCATTGGTGACACTTATCTTGTTCACGATGCCTGCCATTACGATGCGATTGTTAGCCGAAGAGCAGCGTACAGGTACATTGGAACTGTTATTGACGGCTCCCGTAAGAGATTGGGAAGTTGTTGTAGGGAAATGGTTAGGTGGTTTTTTATTTATTCTAACGATGTTGGCTATCACCTGGGTATTTCCGATCGTACTAAACCAACTGGAAAAGCCAGGGATTGATCAAGGGGTATTATTATCAGGATACCTTGGGTTGGCGTTTATGGTGGCGAGTCTGTTAGCTATTGGAGTAGTAATTTCGTCACTTTTTGCCAACCAGATCGCGGCTTTCTTTGTCAGCCTTGCGGTGGTGTTGTTGTTATGGTTTATCAGACCACCGGATTCCGCGACTGGGGGATTATGGAACGATATATTAACTAACATAAATTTTGTTGATCACTACCTCAATTTTTACCGCGGGATCATTGATCTCAAAGACATATTCTATTACCTGAGTTTAACAGCTCTTGGTTTATATATAGGTACCGTAATTGTCGAAGCAAGGAGGTGGCGATGAACTCCAAGTTGCGACGTTTTGCCTCATTGGGTTTATATCTATCCTTATTGGCTGCACTCGTGTCTGCTGGGTATTATATTATCTTGAGGCAGTGGAATCTTCCTCTCCAAATCAGCTTAGCCCTGGTTGTGTTAGGGCTGGCGATATTTGCAGCCTTTGATCCTGATAGAGTTCGAGTCGTAATTACAGGTCGTCAGGCACGTTATGGCAGCAATGCATTGGTGATGACTATTGCATTTCTAGGAATTTTAGTGGTTATAAACTTCCTGGTTTCTCAATATGATAAACGCTGGGACCTGACCGAAAATAAAGTTAACACTCTATCCCCAGAGACCATCGATGCGTTGAAAAAACTACCCCAACCAGTGGTGGCAACAGCCTTTTATTCAACAAAAGACCTTTCAACACGGGATCAAGTTAAAAACTTATTAGACCAATATAAATTTGAGAGCAAGGGCAAATTCACCTATCAATTCATTGATCCTGACGCCAATCCAGTTGCAGCACAAGCAGCGAATTTCCCTCAGGGTCAGGCGGGTATGATCGCACTAAAGATGGGTGTCCAACAGGGCAGTGTTACCCAGGCTACTGAACAGGAATTAACCTCGGCCCTCATACGCTTGATCAATCCAGAAAAAAGGACGGTTTACTTTTTAATAGGTCATGGCGAGTATAGTCCAGATGTGTCGGGGGATCAGTCTTATTCCCAATTAAAAACTACCCTCGAAACTAAAAACTATACCGTCCAAACTCTAAATTTGCTCACCACGAATAAAATTCCCGACGATGCAAAAGTTATTGTAGTCGGTGGCCCTAAGAAGCCCTTAATCGCCGGGGAGGTGAAATTAATAGAAGATTACCTCACAAAAGGTGGCTCGATGGTGGTTATGGAGGATCCCTTGCCTAAAACGGAATTTGGTAATGCTCCTGACCCACTGGCGGACTACATAACCAAAACCTGGGGGATAACGTTGGGACAAGATTTGGTCATTGATAGCGTTGGTCAGCAACTACTTGGGCAACCTTTAGTGGCTATAGGGGTCGATTATGGGAATCATCCAATCACCGATAAGATGCAGGGAATGGCAACATATTTTCCTGTGGCGCGTAGCGTCACATCTAAATCAGTAAGTGGTATCAGTCAGACCCAATTGGTTAAAACAGCGCAACAATCCTGGGCTGAAACGGACTTCGCATCGCTAAATCAAGGAATTACTCCACAACCGGATCCGGGAAAGGACCTGTCGGGGCCTGTACCCTTAGTGATCGCAGCCGAGAAATCGGATACCCAAGCAAGGATAGTAGTTTTCGGGAATTCAGATTTTGTAACCGATCAAAATATTAAAGCCGGGGGCAACAGTGACCTGATGGTTAATTCGATTGATTGGGCCGCTAAGCAGGAAAATTTAATTAATCTTACGCCGAAGCAAACTACTAATCGAGTGATAATACCTCCCAAGCAATATACGATGAATTTGATATTCTTTGGTTCAGTTGTGATTTTACCGTTGTGTGTTGTCGTAGCCGGTGGAGGTGTGTGGCTGATGAGGCGACGAAGGGGCTGAACCGACTCAGAGGTTGTAGGTATGATACGTCGAAACACTTGGATCCTTTTAGCTCTGTTTGTTGTCTTGTTGGGAGCTGTTTGGTTTTTACAACACTCTAAAACTATCAATGGTGTTACATCAACACCAACATCAGTGGAAAACTTTCTATTTACGAATATAACGGACTCAATAACCAGCTTAAGTGTACAAGATACTAAAAGTAATGTTGTCGTTTTAGATCGCGATCCGTCAGGGTCCTGGATACTTAAAGAGCCTCAGGGAAAACCGACTGATGTTGGTCTGGCTGAACAAACAATGAGTCAGTTGGCTTCTTTGTCCATAGTCACCACGATAACTCAAACGCTAAATTTTGATGCTTATGGATTAGCTACTCCAGTTTATTCAATAACTGTCACCCTGTCAGGCGGCGTGCAACATACGGCTGTTGTTGGTAAAGAGACTCCTACCGGAAGTGGTTACTACGTACTGGTTGATAAGAGTTCTCTCGTTGTAGCCAGTAAATATAGCCTGGATGCTTTCTTAAAGGTGCTGTCAAATCCACCTATTCTCGTCACCCCTACAGTGACTCCTGGATTGACTGTTACGATAACCTCAACGGTCTCTGCGATTACATCCACGCCAATAGTCACCGGGACAATCGAACCAAATACTACACTAACAAGTATTCCTCAATATACTGCAACACCCATACTCATATCACCTACTCCGCTTACTTCGCCTCAACCAACATCAACTAAGTAACCAGACGGGCACTTTGTGCATCTAATCTATAGTTAGCTATACGAAAATGAGGAGAAGAGTTATTTTGCAACATATTGCGTTGCAAAATAACTTTACCCCAATATATTTCGGATAATCACAAATATTGGGTATTGATTTCGAGTCAAAAAAGATGTATTCTAGTTTATAGATAACAAATAATACGGATAAGCAATATCCGTGGAGTCAATATGATTGATGATGAACTGTTAAATGCGATTGAAGAGCACGAGGAGGAACATCCGGCAATTGCTCGTCTGATTGAATTAGGGCGACAAAAGTCGTATGTTACGATCGATGATATTTTGAGTTTATTCCCAGATGCTGAACAGGATTTAGATCAGCTAGAGGAAGCATTTGCTGCATTGGTCAGCGCGGGAATCCCTTACATTGACGAGACCATTGTTAGTGGTCCCACGGAAGAGGAACTTGCTGCTACTGAAGAAGAGACTGAAGAAGAGATCCACCGGACAGCCGTAGTCGACGACAATTACCTGGCTAACATCGATACTGACGATACGATAGGCCTTTACCTTAAAGAGGTCGGACGGGTACCTTTACTTACAGCTGTAGAAGAGGTTGAGTTAGCACAGCGAATTGAACGTGGCCGTATGGCACGTGAGGAATTAGCGAAAGGTAATGTCAGCCCACGAAGACGACGTGACTTACAGTTATTAATTGAAGATGGCTGGGCCGCTCGTGAACACTTGATTACAGCCAATTCCCGATTGGTGATCAGTGTAGCAAAGAAATATATGGGCCGGGGTGTGCCGTTCCTGGATTTAATACAGGAGGGTAATATCGGATTAATCCGAGCTGCAAAGAAATTCGACTACCGGCGTGGACATAAATTCAGCACCTATGCGACCTGGTGGATACGCCAGGCTGTAACGCGTGCGATTGCTGATCAAGGCCGGACTATTCGCGTACCGGTTCATATGGGCGACCAAATAAATAAACTTCTACGCGTCCAGCACCAATTAACCCAGCGGTTGGGACGTGATCCAACGGTCGATGAGTTGGCACAAGCACTCGAGGTTGTACCTCAAAAAGTAGAGAATATGATCCAGGTCGCACGTCGCCCATTATCGTTAGAAACACCGACTGATGATGAAGAGGACTCAGTTCTTGGAGATTTCATCCAGGATGAGGAAGTGCCAGCTCCAGATGAGACGGCTACCTATAACTTGCTACGCGAACACCTGGATAGTGTCTTGAACGGACTACCACCGCGTGAGGTACGCATTTTACAATTACGGTACGGTTTATTGGATGGTCAGGCTTATACACTCGAAGAGGTCGGGCGGAAGATGGGTGTGACCCGCGAACGCGTACGGCAGATAGAAGCTCAAGCGTTAAGCCGTTTACGCCATCCAACTATTCGTCGTAAGCTCAGAGAATATCTAGGGTAATTAAAAAAAAGTAATGGAAGACGACCGGGCGGAGCAGCATCAAGGCTGCTCCGCACGTTTGCTTGCCAGAATGGTCAAAGACAAGCTAGAATATTACCACGATGGTTAATCGTACAACATCAGTTATGGCTCGTGATCGGCGTTTTTTTTGGTGTGTCACCATTATTTTTGTTTTCCTTGAAACAGTTCCTTACCTGATTGCCTGGAAAAGCGCTGGACAAGATTATGTTTTCGGTGGTTTTTTATTTAATCCCCAGGATGGTAATTCCTACCTGGCAAAAATGTACCAGGGTTGGCTAGGTGAGTGGCGGTTTAAATTACCTTATACAGCCGACGCCGGGCAAGGGGCCTATTTATTTATCTACTATATTTTCTTAGGCCATCTCGCCCGCCTATTCCATTTACAACTCATATTTATCTTTCACGCTGCACGGATTATCAATACAGTCATTTTACTCTGTATGATCTATCGCTTTTTAACTGCTGTTCTACCAGCAAACCGACAGCGCCGGTTGGCATTTGTCCTGATGATCCTGGGTTCCGGAATGGGTTGGTTATTCCTGCCTTTTGGCAAGTTCACTTCTGATTTCTGGGTCGCAGAGGCGTACCCATTTTTATCTGCCTACGCCAACCCACATTTTCCCTTGAGTATGGCATTATTACTTTGGCTACTGTCCCCATCGAGCAAGAAAAAGACTGCTTGGGATTGGGCACTTTTTATCTGGGTTGGTTTGGTCCTTAGTTTGCTCTCCCCATTTGCGGTCGTTATAGGTGTGGTAATTTTAAGTGCGTTAGCAATATGGAATTGGATTGAGCAAAGAGATATCAAGTACGTTAAAGATGAGATCATCTGTCTGATCGGGTTACTAGTAGGAGGCGTTCCTTACCTTCTTTATGATGTGTGGGTAGTAGGTACTGATCCGGTCTTAAGAGGTTGGAACGCACAAAATATAACCCCATCGCCCGATATTAGTGATCTAGTCATTTCACTCTCTCCCGTTCTGTTGTTATCAATTCTAGGAATAG
>Ga0315289_10015257_pt1 | contig 10670 bp, 3 predicted proteins | sample YL17G11_40_MG_FD_203452 | JGI IMG/M metagenome (GOLD analysis project Ga0315289, IMG submission 203452) | Sediment microbial communities from Yellowstone Lake, YNP, Wyoming, USA - YL17G11_40 | ecosystem: Environmental > Aquatic > Freshwater > Lake > Sediment | place: USA: Wyoming | collected...
AATCACGGCGACGCTGATTTTTGAGAAGAAATGCGTCACACGCCCGATCTTAACGACTTCCTCTTCGCTCAAACGTTTCATCTCCTAGTACTACAATAACAGTGCTTTCGCATAAATAATTTATTCACGTTATTCGTTTTTTCCGTAAATAACACGGTTTTTACTTCCTCTTCCTGAACAGCTTAACGCCTTCCATTTCAGTCACGTATTCAAACCCTGTTTCTATTAGTTGTTTTGCTTCTTCTTGGAGTCAAGTTCTCGACAATCAAAGACATACCTATTGTCTCCAACAGGTCTGATAGTGATCACCTTGAAGAAACGGCCTTTATCCTTGAGAAAGAAACTGCCCTTAACCTGCAACTTCTTCATGCGTGCACCATTCTGAACCCTAGAAGTATTACTCTTTCGCCCGTTAGCACCCCCACAAAAACGTTTCCGCCCGCGCGCTGGCTTGTCCCTAAAATGGTTAAAAATGGTTTTTATTCTTCTTTTGTCTATTGGCGTTTGGTTTGGGCTTGTTTGGTGAGCAACTCTTGGCCGTGTTGAAAGATGGCAACTCATGGGTTCCAACGAATCTGAAAGAAAGTAGAGTTTTTCCATAAACCGTTGAGGCTGCATCTAGCCCGTTTGGAGCGTCACGGCATGCAACAGGGCTAAAAACAGATACTCACGTCAAAACTGTCACCAAACCCAAAAATAAGAATTAAAACCATTTAAAACCAATTTCGGGACAGGGCAGCGCGCTATGAGGCTGGTGGAGGCCCTCTCTCGATGCTGCCCCAATGGGATCTCTCAAGCGAACAGGGGCTTCTCTTCATCGCCATTCCGATCGGTGCAGCATTGCTGTATGCTGAGTCGACGGCTTCAAGATCAAGAAGAAAATGGAAAAATACTTATGTCTTGCCCAGTCTCGATTAAGAGACTGTACCGAACCTTCGGCGAAACCTCTTCTTTGCTAGAATAATCGCAGACAAGGACAAGATCATGAGCAATAGCGCTAATGTAGTTGACGAAAATTCTGGAACAGTTGCACTCGGCTGCAGCTCTGCTGCGGTTGCAATCTCAGAAATTGGGTCGACGAAGATGTATCCGTTGCCCATTCCAACATAGATCTTGCCGTCATAATTCTCAAAACATATTGCGTAGTACGCACCTTCAGTAGTGTTGAATAACGTCTCCCAGTTTGAACCGTCGTACGTTAGGATCTTGTTAGCTGTTCCAGCATACAACTTGCCGCCATAGACTCCGAGCGAATAGACCCAGTAATCGTGGTCAAGCACGATCGCCCAGTTTTCCCCGTCAAACTCGATCACTCTCCCACTGAAGCCTGTGCCTCCTTGATAGAGGGGTTTTCTCCAACCTTGATCCCTCGTTGCCAAGTATAGTCTGTCATTGTAGACTTTCATGCAAGAAAAGCTGTACACATCATCGAGAGTCTTTAGAACGGTCCAATCTGTTCCATTGAAGGAGTAGGCGGTATTCCCAGATGTGAGATACAGTATACCGTTGTATTCTGCAAAGGAGTCTATGCTTCCGAATGGCCCTGAGAAATTCAGTATCGCTGAGAAAATTGTGTCTATGTGCCAATTTGCGAGATTTTCGGCAGGACCATTGCAGTAGTAGAGAGTTGGAAGTTTGTCAAGGAATGTTCCTGCATATAAAATGTTGTTGTATTCTCCTAATACTTTGATGTAGGTGGGCACTTGGAAAACCTGCGTGAAGGTTGCGCCGTCACATACGTACAGTCCGCCTTGCCCTCCAATGACGAGCCTGTCGTTGTAGGATGCTAGCGAAATCATGTAAGTTGGCGCGTTGATGATGTTCCAACTGCTTCCATCATAGACGTAGAGGTTGTTGTTAGAGGAGGCATATAGTTTTTCGTCATGAATGGCGAAGGCTACGACTGGGTATCCGGCTAGTCCGATGAAGCTTGATTGCCATGGAAGATATTGTGAAGACTTGACGGTGAAGTATATGGCTTCGGAATAAAGGTTGCCGCCAGAAGTGCCATTGGCGTATATCGCTATTTTGTGAGGGCCGTCTGCGACATTTATTATTGTGTTGCCGTTTATGGTTACGTTTGTTTGGTCGTCTAACGAACTGCCGATCCATGTGGTCGGCTCGCTTATCGTGAAGGTCAGTGGAATTGCATTAGAGTAATAGGTTTTATTCTGCGGCGAAAGCACGACTATTTTAGGATGTGCATCGAAAGTGATTGCATAGTTTTCCTCAGGGTCATCTACTATGTGAATTTTGTTGTTCTCCATCCAGTAATTCTGCTCATCAAGTGTTTTGCCGTCTGATCGTACTATTTTCTTTACCAGTCTTTGGTTATTAAAAGGGTCGTCTAAGGCGAAGTAGACCCAACCGGATTCTTTGTTGATTCTCACGGTTACAGTTGCCTGGCTTTGGCTAACTAACGTGCAATTCACGTGAGCTACTGGCTCAGAGCTTCCTACGGTGGGATTGACTAGTTCATCTGGTACAGTGTCGCCATTGCCATCTGCGAGAAGTCCGAGATTGTTTGCATCCAACATGATGTCCCTGACTAATAGGTGGGTTTCTACTGATCCGTCTACAAGTGACGTTTCTTCTCCACCCAAGGCGTTGTCATGTACGTATGTCGCATTGAATTGTGTGAAGTTGCCAGCCAGAGAAGTTACCATCGTCCAGTAACCCACGACGCTTGCGCCTGGAGGTATGTCTCCGAAGTTTATCTTGAGCGAGTTTGAGCTAGAGATGCCTCGAACGTATGTGCCCGTGAGCTGGAAGTTGATGCGCAAGCCTGCAATGTTCTCGTATATGACAGGCATTGCCGACTCGATCTTGAAATTGCGGGCGACACCGTAGCCGACGTTTGTCACTTTTAGTCCTAGCTTGAACGGAACGTTAGCTTTGACTTCTCTTGGGAGATAATAGGCGAGTCTGAGGAGAGGTTGTGGCTTTACTCTGATTATCTGGATTGTACTCGACACATTGAAAGATATCCAGTTAGCAAAATAGTAAATTTCAGCATGAACAAGATAGTCTATTCCCTCTGGGCTTATGCCACCTGAGTCAGGTTTTGGAATGATTAACCAGCAGACTGTAGCTGTCGAGCTTGGTTGTGTTATGCCAGTTCCGTCAATTGCTAGAATGCCCTGCAGTTCACCTATCTTGACAACGAATCGGTCACGCATGTCAGTACTGTCGTTGGAAGTTATGCAGAGATCCACTCTTACATGATCGATTTGCGTGGCAGACATGCGGTTAGTCATTTCAAGGGTGGCTGAGAAGGCATCTCTTTCGAGGCTTACCTCTTGAGAAATCGAAAGCTTTACAATTTCATGAACCGTTGTGACGTTCTCATACTCAATTTTGTATATGTATTTTGGCGGTGAGTAACCTGGCAGAGATAAACGCGGGATCGGCGGCAGAGGAGGCTCTTGCTTTGGCGGCTGCACGTCACAATCATCAGAGTACCCTAGAGTCAAGCGGAAACCGGGATCAGTTATGACTGGGATCAAATCGAGGATGTCACCCAGTCTTACGTCTAAAATGAATATGGGGATAACCCAGTAGGACGGCGAGTTATCAAGTTCCCATTGATACACAAAGACAATAGCACCAGCTTGCAATGATGCTAGCGTACAGCTCATACTATCGATCCACTGTTCCAAGTTCATAGGATCTCCATATTCGATGCTTGTTCCGAAGGTGTGTTCCATTATGGTTTGCTGAATCTCGCCTTCAACGGTCTCGCGTATTTGGCTAATCTCTTCGACGATTTCGTCTAGGTTAAGAGGAATATCCCATGTTTTCGCATCAATGTAGGCTGATTCGCCAACTTCAAGCGACTTCCAAGGGTTAGCCGCGAAGTAGCCACAGAGCACGGCCACGAGAAATGAGTTGAGTTTATCCTGTATAGCAGTGAGGTTTATGCTTGCTAGATTACCTATGCTTAGGATGTCAGATGTAGACTCACCTTCCTTGTACACATGCCCAATGGCGAGGAATAATCCTTTACTCAATATTTCCGGATTTCCAAAATCAACCCCTACTTTTACACCTCCGCCAACAACCTTCGACAGCAAGTAGACTCGCTCGCTGTCTGCCAAGTTGGTTACGGTGATTGCAGGGAGCTCTTCGGCGGATGAAGCCTCTTCTGCGAATTCTATTTGAATATGGTCTTTAAACTTCACTTGGTAGATGAAAGAAGGCTGAACTAATAACATACGATTGCCAATGTCCACAACTTGGATTGCCACTTCTGCGGTGACCCTCATGGTCTGAGGCGTGGAATAGTTGTCGAAGTAAACATAGCTTCCTTCGATCTTTATCTTGTTAACCAAACCTTTCGATAGAGCTGTTATGTTCGTCTGAGGGCTGATTACGACTCTGCAAGGAATTCTCGCAGATTGTCCAGCCTTGATTTCCTCGATTGGCATTGCATGCCAAGAATCTCCTATCGATAGGTCATAGCCGCTTGGAAAAGCGTCTTCAACATTCAAGCTTATTTTGGAGATTGAAATCAGCCCAGTATTCACCAACGTGAAATACATGGTTGTGTCACATCCGTCCCTATACACTATTGCGCGGTTAAGTCGGTATTGCAAAGCCATTGGAACTGGGATTAGAAGAGGCGGAGGCACTTCAGTTTCGAAGGTCATTCTAAGCATTACTTGACCTTTCTCTTCTAAAGTCGTTGGAGTAACCGTGAACCTGACATCCAAGAGTTGTGTTGGGCATTTCACTTCTAAGCGTAGAGTCGATCCCGGCTGAACCGTCACAGTGCCTGAGACTGTATGGTGATTCTCAGCTGAGACCATGTACGCGTATCGACCTCCGTATATGCTCGGAAAATCGCAGTGACCAGTTGCATTGGATAGTCTAGTGTACGCTTCGAGCCAATATTCCTGGGATTGCAGGGTCAAGCGGGCGTTCGACAATTCGTTTCCAACGTCATCAATAATGTGGAATACTAAGGATCCGTTTTGCGCGGTTGTGATTTTTACAATGACATAGATGTAGATGGTTGCGTGGTTCGTGCTACGCAGTGCGATTTGATCTTGGTACAGTCCAATAGTCGTTGAGTTCAGCGGGCAAATCATTACATCGAACGTTCTTGAATCTTGGGGTGCAATGTCTCCTAGGCTGGTGTTTGAGACGGTCACCCACTGTAGAGATGCTGGAGTTATGGTCACATCATATAAAGTGCCATAGCCAACATTCACAATTGAGACTGTTTGAGTCGCATACTGCGTTGTGGTCATGCTGAGGTCGATCAACTGTGGAGCGACATCAATGGCTGGATATGCTGGATAGACATAAACCTCTAGGAGACTGGCCTCGACCGCGCCTTCATCAGATGTAACCACGATATTGAATGTTGAATGAGCTGCTGCACCAGTGGCCGCGTTGATGCGCAATGTCATAGTAGTGTAAGCCCGAGTGACGAGGATTATTTGTGGGAATTCTATAATGCTGATGGTTACTCCGCCTATGCTTGTGGGGCTTATGTCCACGGTAACGTTGGTTAATGTTACATCTCCAGTGTTGCTAATTCTCACTGTGAGTTCATGCGCTGTGTTCTCTGACATTGAAACCACTGGGTTGGGCTGTTCCAAAGTCAACCCAAGTATAGCAAAATTGACAGTAGTCTTTCTTGTCACTCCCTCTATAGTCGTGTAACTTACCAGCGAGTAGTTGCCGGCGACGACGCCAAAGGGCATGAACTCAAACACAAACTGACCTGACGGGTTTGTGGTGACGCGGAACAATCTTGGGCAATTCTTAACGGTTAATGAAATGAAAACGTCAGTGTCAGCAATAACTGTGCCGTTCGTGAAGGCCAAACTACCGGAGATTGCGACCGGCTCAGTGCGATTGTATAAAGATTTATTGGTTTGAACTGTTATCTGAAAATCTTGCACAATACTGAACTTCAAAGAGCTGGTGCCGGTGTTGCCGTTAATGTCAGCAACGGTTATGTATGCTGCGTAAATACCTTTGCCAAGGCCTGATGCATTAAGCATTCCTGTGAATGCACATCCTGTAATTGTCAGATTGAACAGTAAGAAGCTGAAGTTTTGGGGATCTCGGACATCAACGGTAGCCCAAGTGTTACTTGAGTTCAAGAACTGTGTTAAGTTGCTAAACCTTCTAATGTAAGCCGTGAAGTCAATGTTTTCACCCGGCACGTAGCAAGGTTTGTCGGTCGAGAAGTCTATCAGGAAGGCTTCTTTGACGTCAATAGACGCCATGGCTTCCGCTTCGTTTTCGAAGACATCTTTTGCATAGACAGTTACGGTCCATCTTCCCTTTGTTTCATTGCTCAGCAGGTGATATGAAGCCTTGAACAAGTCGCCTTGCCGCGTGGCGTTGAGAACTCTCGTTTCACCTTTTGGGCCTTTCAGCGTCACCGTAATCTCGGTGATATTGTCAGCGATTGATTGTCCTAGGGCATTCCTTGTGCTGATGGTGAAGGTGGCTGTTTCGCCTTGTGAAAACTGGTTCGCTGACGATTCTGCTTTCAGGAATATGACGCAGGGAACTAGACTAAAATTGGCTGTTATGACATTGTGAGCGTAAAGATTGACAGATGATTCAGCTGAAGAGTAGCCGTAAGCGTAAGCCTTCAACGTGTAGTTCCCTGGCGGTATCAAATAGAACAGAAATGTCCCCGGCTGCCCTGTTGAGACAGCGGCAACAGTCACACCTTCGTCGTCTAGAAGCCAGATTCTTGTGCCTTGCATTGGGCTACCTGTTCCTGCATCTTTCACGGTTCCTGTGATGTTGCCTGTAGGCATCAATGACACTTGGAGAGTCGTCGTTTGATTTGAGTATATGCAGACGAGAGTTTGATTGGGAAGGTAGTTTTGTCCTGTCACGATGAGCGTGTAGTTTCCTGGAGGAACACTGTCATATGCGAAGTATCCGCTTAAATTTGCCTGTCTGCTTTCTATCAGAAAGGCACCGTAAAGTGTTGCAGTAGCGTTTGCGACTTGGGTGCTGTCTAAGGCATCTAGTATCTGACCGGTAAGAATGCCGTTCTTGATTAGGGACAAATTTACTTGGATCACTTGCTCAAGAGCGCAGGTTACAGTTGTTGAATTTGGGCTAAATTGAGTTGCTGAAGCTGTAACCCTGACAGTTCCAGCCGATTGCAGTACTATATTGTAGGAACCATTGGAATCAGTGCATCCCTCACCAACTTTCTCAGAAGCGCGAACTACAGTTACTGAGGCGTTTGAAATCGGACTTCCAATTTCTGTCGTTATGAATCCGGTAAGAGTTGGAAGACGCAAGAGGGTGACGTTTTGATTTGTGTTCTGGTTGCCTGTGACGGTTGCATCTTTGGTTTCTGATGAATATCCTTCAGCCTGAACGAGTAGTGAGTAGTCGCCTGGCAAGACTTCTTGAAAACTATAATATCCTGCTACGTTTGCTGAAGCCTGATAGACTAGATATGCCGTTTTCAGTGACAATATGACAGAAGCGTTGAACACACCTTGACCTTGAGCGTTGAGTATGAACCCCGCCACTGCGCCTTTTATCACTGGCATCGTAACTTGGAAAGTGGTTTCGTAGTCGGCGGATCCAGCGTCTTTGTCTATGGCTCTTATGCTTATTGAAAAAGTGCCAGATGGGTAGTTCATTGGAACCTGATACTGCAATTCGAATATCGCGTCAACAAAAGAAAGGTTGAATACTTGAACAGTTCCATTTGCCATTGATATCATGGCTATTACTGTCAGGTTCAGATAGTCTTCGTGGTCTGTCACGTTTACGCGGATTGTGGTTTGGCCTGGTTTTTCGATCACTTGTGGGTTAACCACCGCGTTTATGATGGTTGGCATTTCGTTAAGTATTTCGAATATTGCGGTTGATGTCGCGTTCGGATGGCCTTCATAGTAACTTGAACCACTGATTGTGTATCTGCCTGCAGGGATGGTCGGTGGAAGATAAAAGTCACGTTTTGTGATCCCTGATTCACTGGTGATGTTTGAGGTTGACATCCAAAGCGTTTGGTTGGGGTAGTATGTGTTGAAGGTTATTGTTGCATTTGGCACCCCAGTCTGATTATAAAGTATTCTGCCATTTACTGTAGCATTTTCAAATCGTTTATAGGAGACTTTCTGAGCCCAAACAGCGAAAGCTACGCCGCCGGCGCTTCCAACCATAAACGTGCTCTGGTTTGTGCAGGGATAGTATCCGTTCTTGCTGCAATGAGAGTATATTGTGTAGTAGCCTGTTGGAGCCTCGACTGGAATTCTGAAAATTGCATAGACGGAACCGTTCGCAGTCGAGGTTACGATGTCGAGAAAGATAATGTTATCGTTGCTGTCGTGTACCTCCAGTGCGACGGTGGCAGATTGAACTGGCACGTATGTAGAGTCGGTGACGTTGCCTATGATTTTAACCAGTTCGCCCTGTGAATAGAAAGAATATTCGGCATTGATGGTGGCTTGGAGAAGGAATGTGGCCGCAAATACTCTAGGAGCCAACATTTCAGCGAAGGCGGTCAGTGCTATAATAATCATAATTAGACTTGTTATGCGTTTGACCCCTGTCTTCATACCCTCACCCTTTTCTTTTCGGTTTTCTATGTCACTGTGAAATGGATTTCTGCGTGTCCACCAGGTATGGGTTCGCCTTGTTGTGACAGGAAACGGGTAAGTATGGTGACTTGTGCTATGTATTCTCCAACTACGCCGTAGGGTATTTTAAATCCTAGATAAATCGTGGTCTGTTTGCCCATCATTATGTCTTCATACGTGTATCCGAACAGAATCGGGGTTAGAAGCGGGTCTTGCACCATGACCGAAACCAGCACATTTGGCAGATTCTGTGAGCCGCAGGCTGTCGCCACTACTTTGAACAGAACGATGCTACCCTGAACAAATGAGCTCTTTGCGGTGCCGTTTGCATCAGTCGTCATGAAAGAATTGATTGTCACCGACAAAGCTCCCGAAGGCGTCATCTCAAAATATTGCAAGTTACGAGTGCGTGTGATGGTGGCGTTTCCAGCCGGATGCTGTGAGGGAACCATCTCAAAATATTGCAAGTTACGAGTGCGTGTGATGGTGGCGTTTCCAGCCGGATGCTGTGAGGGAACCATCTCAAAATATTGCAAGTTACGAGTGCGTGTGGCAGTGGTGTTTCCTGGAGGATGTTGTGCGGGCACCATCTCGAAGTACTGCAAGTTGCGCGTTCTTGAGGCTTCAGCGTTTCCAGTGCCCGCATAGACAGTGAAGTCTTTCGCTGCACCAAACACCAGAAGCAAAACAAGAAATAGCAGGACCTTCAGCGTCAGGTTAGACCGAAGCGTCTTCAGCATTTCTCATTTGCCTTCCAGCAAATTCATTTGGCAATCAGGTAAGCATCGTCTAGATTCGCATCTATGCCGGCGATTCGGACTGATACGCTACTGCTGATAGGAAGCGGTATGACGTGTTGGTACCATGTCATCCCGCCGTATCTCTTGTCTGGCTTGTACATTGTGACGCCGTTGATATCTATCGACATATCGTTGCTTCCATCATGATACAACGCAAAAACAAGGTAAGCTTCCGTGTATGGCCCAGCCGTATCAAAGGTCTTTTCAAAACAGTAACCGCCTGAATATTGACCAGTATGAGCTGAAGTGGGCCAACTCCTGTAATTCCCATAGTTCTGGAGGGACCCATATATATAACCTGGTGCACCCCATCCTTGCCACGTTCCGTCGTCAAAGTTGTCGCATGTTTTCCTCACCCAGGAGGTTGAGTCAATGTCGATGAAGTGATATTGAACAGTGAAGTTGTCTTGGCTGTAAAGACTGGTGTAACCAGCATCGTAATAGGCTTTAACGGCTAGATTAATGGTTTCAGTCATTTTCCCACTCGGTATTGACGCAGGCTTCTCTCGGGCTAAGTTTGAGTATACAAACTCGACAGTTTGGTCTATGCCTATGCTGCCGTACTGATATGGTGTAACATTCCACCCTGTAGGCGGATCCTCATACTTGTCAACACAGAAATAATACGAGCTGTTCTCAAAGTTCTGCACCTTAAGCGCAATATTCATCTGAAGCACACTTGCCAGCAAATTGTTAATGCAAACGTAATAATCTGGCGTCCCGTTATTATATGGAGGCCGATAGCCACCCCAGACAACGCTGAAATGATTTGCCGCAGTCTCATTTCGTGTTTGAAGTCTTGGTGCAGCAACGATCACGAAAGCTGAAACAACTATCACTGTTGAAAGGTAAATTGCTACAAAGGTTTTGAATCCCATTCTCAAATCCCACGAGAGTCTTATTCTTCCATAAGGATTTAAATCTTGTCAAAACATCCTATAGAAGAAAGTTCCATCCACAGAAAAAGTCCATCAACTATTTTGACCTGTCTTTCTGCTTTCTAATCAAAGCGTCTCATACCTTTCAAGAACAGGAAAAAAGAGGGGATTGTGCGGGAGACATCTCCAAAAGAGGGGTTTTTATTCAATAACCTCGGCTTCCAAGTGAGTTTGAAAAGCTCCCGTCACTTCGACTCTCAAACTCTTGCCGAGCAAGTTGTCAGCGCTTTTCACGACAATGGGCTTGTAAGCGAAATTGCGTCCCACCCAAGAACCTCGAATCTTGCCAGCTTCATCGACGAGAATCTCGCCTGTCCATCCGACCGAACGCCTGTTTCTTTCAAGAGCCACTT
>Ga0315289_10015258_pt1 | contig 10669 bp, 1 predicted proteins | sample YL17G11_40_MG_FD_203452 | JGI IMG/M metagenome (GOLD analysis project Ga0315289, IMG submission 203452) | Sediment microbial communities from Yellowstone Lake, YNP, Wyoming, USA - YL17G11_40 | ecosystem: Environmental > Aquatic > Freshwater > Lake > Sediment | place: USA: Wyoming | collected...
AGTTCGAGGAGGGAGGGCAGCGCCGGCGCGACGTCGTCGAGCTCGGGCTCGAGCTCGGCAGCGTGGTCGCCCTCTTCGCTGCTCCCGCGCCTCTCCGAGCCGCAAAAGGCGGGGGCAGCCAACGCCGTGGGCGGCGCGGTTGCCTCCTTGGTCACGCAGTTCTTCACCGTTCCCGTCGACGTTGTCAGCCAGCGGCTGATGATCATGGAGAGCAGTGGCAAGCAAGGGAGCGCGGGAGGCACGAGCAGCGCGCCCTCGCCCCCGGCCTCGGCCGCGGCCGCGGCCCGGCCTGCGCGGCCGCCGCCGCCGCCGGCGAGGTCCGGGCTCGCCATGGCCCGCTCCATCGTCCGGGCCGAGGGAGTCCTGGGGCTGTACCGGGGCTTCGGGGCCTCGGTCGCCACGTTCGTGCCCTCCTCGGCCGTGTGGTGGTCGGCCTACGGGTTCTGGCAGAGGCTGATCTGGCAGAATCTGGACAGGAGGGGGGAGGCGACAGCGACGGCGGCGAGTCCGGCCTCGCCGACCTCGACCTCCTCTTCGCCGCCTCCTCTCTCCCACTCTTCCGGGGAGATTCTGGCCGTTCAGACGGCCTCTGCGCTCGCGGCAGGGTGCACCTCCGCGGTGCTGACGACGCCGCTCGACGTCGTGAAGACGAGGCTCCAGGTTTCGGGCAGCAGCGGGAGTGGCGGCGGCGGCAGCGGGAGCGGAGCAACGGCGCCGACAAAGGCCCCCTCGGCCGCGTCCGTCGTCAGGCAGCTCCTGCGAGAGGACGGCTTCCGGGGGCTGTTCCGCGGACTGGGACCGAGGACAGCCTCCGTGGCGCTGTGGGGCACGTGCATGGTCAACGCGTACGAGGCGCTCAAGAGGGCTGCCGCGACGAAGCCGCCGAGCGAATGATATTCTTTCAGGAGTTTAAGAAACACATTTTTCGTGACACAATGTTTTTGTTTTGTTGTTTCGCTTTCTCTCTCTCTCTCCCCCAAATTATATACATTTCTTTCTCTCTATCGCGAAGCCTCCAAGACAGGACTCGCCGTTACCGTCGGCCAGGCGCAGGACACACGGGCGAGGGCGTCGACAGCCAGGGCGGCGCGCTCTGCCGGGGTCGAAGGAGGAGGTATTCGCCGCTGCCGCTGTTGACACTCGAAAGGGAGAGCGTTTTCCTCCTCCTCCTGGCCTCTTTTTCCCTCTTCTCTTCTGCTGTGCGAAACGCGTTTGACGGAGACGGAGAGCGCGGCGCGGAGGGCCGCGAGCCCCTCGTCTCCCAGGCTCCCCCCGAGAGACGCCACGGCGGCGGAGAGGGCGACGGTGGCGTCTTCTTCTTCGTCTTCGTTGTCGAACAAGCTGCTGCAGCGTCCTTCCTCCTCGGTCGCTCCCGCTGCCGCCGCCGCGGCCTCGAACCGGAGCACAGCTGTCAGCATCCTCAGGGATGCCTTCCTGTGCTCGGTAGTCGCCGCGGGGGAAGAGAGAGTGACCCCGCAGAGGCGGAGGGCCTCGGAGCGGCGGCGGCGACTGAGGAGTTTGCTGCTTCCCGCGCTTGCTCCGCTGTTGTTCCTGATCAGCCCTTCCACGGCCTCCCGCAGGGCTGCGTCCGCCGCGGCCTCGCTGCTGGGGGCCTCGACGAGGCGTCGCAAGGAGGCCCCGAGCTTTTCTAGGCCGGGGATCCCCTCTGCGGCGTCGGCGTGCGCATGCAGGAAGGCGACCGCGGCGGCAGAGGCGGCGCCCGCAGAAGAGGCGGCGGCGGCGCTGCTGCTTGCTGCCAACGACGGCGAAGGGCCCGAGGAGGAACACCTCGCCCTCGCAATCGCCCAGGGAAGCCCTGCAAACAGCGCAGCGGCGAGCTGGTCCTCCGGGGAACCCAGCGGGGTCGAAGCAGCCGCAGCCGCAGCAGCAGAGGAAGAAGCGAGCCTTCGAGGAGCCGACCACGAAGACACCCAGCCTCTCTCGTTGTTGTTGTTGCTCCCCCTGCTGCGCCTCAGCTGCTGCCGAGTCTTGCTGCTCGCTGCGGGGCCAGGAGACGCGCGTGCCCGGGCTAGCGCCCTTCCTGCGGCCGTGGCAGCGGCTGCCGCGGTGACGATTGTCGCCGTCGTCGTCGTCGCGGGAAAAAACCCGCTTCCCGCTCCGTCGCCGCGGGCGAGCGGCGCGCACAAGAGCTCCTGCGCCGCCCTCGGAGCCGGAGAAAGTTTCCTCCCTCCCCCCCGCCACAGCGCGCTGCCCAGAGGCCACGAGGAGGAGCAGGAGGGAGAGAAGCCGCAGCCGGAAGCAGCACTGCCGTCTTCTCCGCCGCCGCCGACGGCGGCAGCGACCGCCCTCCTCGCCGTCCCCGAGGCCAGGTCGAGCTGCTCGAGCGCCGCCGCGGCGAGCCGCATGCCCCAGCCCGAGAGCGTGGACGAGAGCAGGCGCGACGACGGCGACTGGCTCTCCGCAGCAGCAGAGGAAGCGGCGGCGGAAGAAGAAGCAACCAGGACGATGCTGGCGAGGCCCACGGCCAGGGCGCGCGGCCTCGCCGAGGGACAGGCGGCGGCGAGTACGGCCAGCGAGCCCGCGGCCCTTGCGACGCGGCGGGTCGCGGAGCGAACGGCGAGCAAAGAGGACGACGATGACGTTGCCTCGCCGCGTTCGCTTTCTCGAGCTGCTTCGGCTGCGGCAGCCGCGACCTCTGCGGCCAGCGCCGGTGCCACCACCGCGGCCCCAGCGGGGGCCAGGGCCCGGAGCGCCGCGTGAGACGCGGCCGCCTCGCCCCTCATCGTCAGATTTTCTTCTCCTTCTTCTTGCTCTTGGTCCTCTTCTCCTTCGATGCTTGACGAGGAGGAAGGGGGGCGAGCGAGGGCGCAGCGCAGCGCGATCGCAGCCCAGGCATCTGCGGGCGTCGCTGTCGTCACGGAAGACAGCAGCGCCAGCGAAGGGAGCGCCGGCGCCGCGGCGGCGACGACCTCCGAGATCGCGGCTCGCAGGGCAGAGGCCGCCGCGGCCCTCCGGGCGCAGAGGTGGTAGTACGACGCCGAAGACGAAGAGGAAGCGCGGCGGAGGCGGCTGGGGCAAGCGGGAAGCCTCGACGCGGCCTCAGAGGCTCGCTGCAGCCTGGCCGCGGCGGCGTCGACGGAATCCGCGAGTGCCGTGGCGGCAGATGCCGGCTCGTCGTTCGGTTCTTCTTCGTCACCGCCGCAACCCCCGTTCCTCCTCCTGTCGGCCTCTGCCGCCGAAGAAGCCACCACCAGGGCAGCCAAGGCAGCCCTCGCGCCTCTGGCCGCGCCGCCTGGCCAGCCCGTGGCGAGGGCCAGGAGCGCGGCGTGGGCGATGACGGGGGCCCTCGCGGCGAGCGCGGCGCGCGTCGCTGCCGTCGCGGCAGCAACGGCCAGGTCGCTCTCGTCCTCTTCATTCGTGTTCCTCGCGTCGACTGCGACGTGCCCAACGGCGTGCGCGAGGAGCCACAGGGCGGCGCCGGCGCGAGCGCGAGGGTCGGAGGCGAGGAGAGGAGACGAGGCAATTGGAGCAGAAGCAGCGACAACGCCAGCAGCATCAGCAGCAGAGGAGGGCGTGGCATTGCTCCCTCCTCCTGCTCCGGCCTTGGCCCGCCGCGAAGGAACGGCGGGAGAGGCCCTGGACGAAGGGTGGAGAGGGGGCCTCCTGGTCCCCGCGGTCCCGGGAGGAGGCGTCGGCGCGTTGCCGGCGGCGGCAGAGGCTGCGAAGCTCGTCGTCGCGTCGGCCGAGACCGACACCGGCGAGGGGCGGCCGAGGCGGCGCTGCTGTTTTACGAGCTGCTGCTGCTGTAGCGACATTGCTGCTGCCGCTGGAGACTCGCAGGCGACCACATCCTCTCCCGCTTCCTCTTCGTCGAGCAAGACGCCCGCGCTTCCAATGCTGCTTCCACCACAGTTCCCTCTGCCGCCGCCGCAGCAGCACAGCGCGAGCGCGGCCTCGCCGACGAGCGCAGCGACCGCCTCCAGGGGGGCCCCCACGGCCAGGGCGCGGGCGCCCGCCGCGGCGTCGCACTCTGGCGGGCGAGGCACGTCGGGGAGCCCTCCAAGCATGGCAGAGACGAGCGCACCCATGGCCGCCGAGGCGTTTCCTCGATGATGGCGAGAAGAAGATTGCCTTTCCTTGCCAGCGGTGGACGTGGCTGCCGCAACCCAGAGAGCGTCGACTGCCTTTCTTCCCTGGTCTCCCATGGCGGCGGTCAGCGACAAGAGGCAAGATATGGTCGCGGAGCAGGTATTTGTCGGGAGAGGGTAGGGAGAAGAGGAAGTGGCCGAAGGAGAAGCTTCGTCGTCGTTGTTGTCGCCGCCCTCCTCTTCCACCTCCTGCTCCTCTTTCTTCTTCTCATCCTCCCCTTTCCTCAGGTTCAACCTCCGCACGAGCGGGGACAGAGCAGCGAGGACGCCGGCCGGGGCGCGCCCCACCGCAGCGAGGGGCAGGAGCCGACTCGTGCACTCCTGGAGCAGGGGCAGGGCCAGCTCCGGGTGCTCCGCCGCGAGGCCCTCGGCGAGCCGGAGCTGCGCTGCGGCGCCGGCGTCGTCGAGCGCGGCGCTCGCCGAGGAGGAAACGCCGTCGTCGCCGCCTTCGAGGAGGGTCGCAGCGACAGAGGCGGCGATGCTGCCACCGCCGTTCCCGTTCCTCCTCTTCTTGCCCCACTCGCGAGCCTCGAGCGTCGCGAGCACCCGGGAGGCCGCCCTTCGCCCCGCGGCCGTGAGCGCTCCGACGCCAAAGAGTGCAAACGCCGCGAGCGAGCAGAGAGGGAGAGGGCGGGCAGAGGAGGAGGACGACGAAGCGAGGTCGATGACAGAGTAGACGTCCGCGATCGCCGTCGCGTAGGCCTCCCCGCGCCTGGCAAGGTTGTTGTTGCTGCTCGTGGTCGCGGAGGAGGAGGAGGAAGACGAAGACGAAGGAGACGATCCGAAGCAAAGATAAGACATCGCGGCGTCGATGTAAAACGGCGCAGCGTGGGGCTGCGCTGCCAGGGCGTTGCGCAGGCCCGCGACGACAGCGGCGCCGGCGCGCATGCTTGTGGTTCCATTAGCACCTATTGCTGCGGGAGAAGTGTCGTCGCACCGGAGGACGGACTCTGCCCACGCCAGGGCGCGTGCCGCGGGTTGCCTTTTCGACGAAAGCAGCGTCGACGACGACGAGGTCAACGACAGAGACAGCAGCAGCGAGTCCTCGTTCTCTTCATCCATCGAAGGGCCCGCGAGCATCGCCGCCTGCGCCTCCAACGCAGCCTCCTCGACGTCATCGGCGAGCTTGAAGACGACGGCCTCGGCCGAGAGGCCGGCGAGGGCGTCGCCGCTGCCCCCGCCGTATTTCGCCTTGGCTGCAGCGGCCACGCGCGCGACGTCGCCTCGCAGGCCGAGGCCGTTGCTGCTGCTGTTGTTGCTGCTCTTGGAGACGCTGCCGCCGTTGGCCGACTGGGAGGAGGCGCCTCTCCACGCGTCAAAGGCATCGAAGAGAGCGCGGCGGAGCGGCTTGGACAGGAACAAAGAAGAGCGCGAAGAAGAAGAAGAAGAGCGAGGACATTCCGCTCTCGCCGACGCCATCGCGTCGACCGAGGCGAGCCTCCGCACGACCGAGGCCAGCGCGAGCCTGACCGCCTGGCACTCGGTCGAGGCGTCCCCGGCCAGAGCGGGCCCCGAGACGCCGAATCCCAGGTCGCCAGCCCCCCCACCTCCTCCTCCGCCGCCGAGCCAGCGCAGAGAGTCGGCGACGAAGGAGAGAAAGCCGGCCCGAAGGGCCGGGGCGCCCTCGTCTGCCGCGATCTCGTCGTCCTCCCCGACCGCCGCCGCCGTCGACAGCAGCTCGGAAGGAGCGGAAAGCGCCAGGAGGCGCCACACCTGCGCGGCCGCCGCCCTGCTCTCGTCCCTCCTGCCCTTTGACCGCAGCGAGCGGGGCTTGTCCGCGGCGAGCTCGACGGCCAGGGGCCTCAGGGCCTCGGCCAGGAGCTCGAGCGTCGCCAGCGACGCGTGCGCCAGGGCCGGGGCAGCCCAGCGGGTGGCCGCCTCCGGGGTCGACCGCAGGGACAGGCTCAGGGCCTTGAACAGGGAGCGGTGCGGGTGGAGGTTGAAGGCCGCGAGGCGGAGGTCCGAGGGGCGCGAAGGAGCAGTCGGCTGTCGATGCGAGGTCGCTGCCTCCGCCGCTGCCGCCACCGCAGCCGCCGCCGAAGAAGAAGAAAAGGAGACGAGCGAGGCGAGGCGGCGGTGCTGCTGCTTCTGCCTCCGCGTGCTGCTTCCTCCAGAGAAGAAGACGACGTCGCCGGCGGTGCTTCCGGGATGGAGGGTCCCAGCAGTTGCTGCAGTTGCCGCGGCGACGTTCCCGCCTTGAGAAGGCGACGGAGCAGCAGTCGCGGCGCGCGAGACCGGCGATGGCGACGACGCGGAAGAGGTCGTTCCGGCGACTGAGGGCGGCGGTGGCGTTGCCACTGCGGCGGGCTCTGCTGCTGCTATCATCGCTGTAGATGCAGCAGCAGCAGAAGCCGTCGAAGCTCCAGCAGCAGCAGTTGCTCCGCTGCTCGCGACGGAAGCGGAAACGGGAACGGGCGGCAGCGCCGCGGCCAGGCACGCCAGCGAGGCCAGCGCGTCGACACGCGCGGCCTCCCTCGCGGCGGTCTCGTTCATCGTCATCAGCGTTGTCGAGCTGGTCGAGCCGAGCAGAGGCGTAAAGAGCAGGCTCTCGGCGGAGGACGAAACGGAGATGGAAGTCGAAGAGCTCGATGAATAGGAGCCGGAAAGGGGAAGGCTCGCCCCTCCGGTCATCACGATGATCCCGAAGCCGCTGCTCCCTCCCGCTGCCGCCGCGGCCGCCGCCGCCGCCGAGGAAGAGAAAGAAGAAGCGACGCTGCCAACGGTGCCGCTCCCTCCTCCTCCGCTCCCGTTGCCCCCGCTCCCGTTGCCCAGGATGCTGGTCCCCGCGGCTGCGGCCCGGGCGTCGCGACCCAGCGCCAGCTGCACTCGGGCAAAGACCGCGCGAGAGGCCACGGCGCCGATCCCGGGTGCCAGGGCCGCAGCGCGGCGCCCGACCTCGGCGACCCACCTCGCCCTGGTGATGGCGACGTCGCTCCCGCCTCCGGGGGGAGCGGTGACGAGGTCGGACCAGCGGACAGAAGAAGAAGAAGCAGCCGAGGAAAAGGACGACGCCGCCGACGAAGAAGCAACGCCAGCAGCAGCGCCCCTCTCCGTCCGGAGCCCCCAGTCCCAGCAGCAGCGCGCCGCGAGCGCGTTGCCCGAGGCGTCGATGAGGTCGGCGAGGCGCACGGGCGGAGCGGAGAAGCGAGCAGAGGAAGCAGAAGAAATGGGGGAGCGCCCTTGCTTCCTCCTCCTCGCCTCGTCGGCCGTCCTCTCGCTGCTCGAGGCGAGCGCCCTGCCGAGCCGCCTGGCCGCCCTCGCCGCGGCCGCTGCGGCGCACCGGGCGCGAGGCACCCCCGAGCAGAGCAGGACGAGGCACGCGCCGTCGAGGGCGTCGAGGGCACTCGCCTCGGTGGAGGAGAGAGGGGGCAGATGCAGAGAAGGAGAAGCGCCGTCGCCGGTTTCTCCTTCGTCTTCTTCCTCCTCCTCGTCGTCGTCGTCGTCGTCTTCACCACCACCCTCCGCCATCGCCACCAACTCTTCGTCCTCCAGCGCCGCAGTGCCGTCCGCCAGCGCCACCTCCCACCTCGCGGCGAGATCGCACGCCAGAGCCAGTGTCCCGGCCTGGACGTCGGGGCAGTCGTCCGGGATCTTCAGGACCAAGGTCGCGACGGCCCTGATCGCCCTCGCGACCGTCGCCCGCGGCAGGCACGCGACGCACCGCCGCAGGGCCGCCGTCGCGGCGGCGGCGACACCGTCCCTGTCCGCGTGCAGCGTCCAGGCGGGGAGCTCCTCGACGGCCCTGTCCGCGTCGGGCCAGCGGTCCGGCAGGACGGCCGGGACGCAGGCGAAGACCTTGGCGAGCAGCAAGGCCGCGAGCAGGCGCTCGCGCGGCATCGGCGAGAAGTTTGGGTTTGCGGAAAGTGTGCTGCTTCCTCCGCTTCCTCCTCCTACTGTCCCACCGCCACCGAGCAACAGGGAATGCTGCGGCGGAGGGAGGACTTGGGGCAGAGGCAGGGGCGCGAACGCCGCCTGCGCTCGTGCGATCGCTGCCGGTGTCGCCGCCTGCGCCGCCGCGAGGTCGACGGCCGCGGCGAGAGAGGGCGGGAGCGCTGAAGCAAAGGCAGAGGAGGAGGAGGAGGAGAAAAGCGACGAGCTCGAGCTCGAAACGCTCGCAAAGGCCACGACAGAGGCCCAGTCTCCGCCGCAGGCAAAGCCGCATTCTTCCGCGGACAGGGACGCCGCCGCCGCGGCGGCCGCCGCGGCGGCAAACGCCGCCGCCGCCGAAGACACCGCCGAGCTCGCCGCGTCGCCCACGGCGGCCGCCAGAGAGGTCGCGCCGCCTGCCGTCGCGGACGAGGAAGACAGGGATCCCGAAGCAGACGAAGAAGAGGAACTGTAAACAGCGGGAGGAGGCTTGACGCACCCCGCCAGCGGGTACCGGTACTGCGCCAGCGGCAGCTCGACGTGCGCGAGCGCGGCGCCGAGGCCCCTCCTTGCCCTGGCCAGCGAGGCCCGGGAGCAGCCTGCCGCGTCGACAAAGGGGCACAGGCGAGCCGCGACGAGCTCGACGAGCGGGTCGGAGAGCCGAGGGAGGCGTCGATCGCCGTCTCCGTCGAGGCGTCGCTGCCGCCGCCGTCGAAAGGCGGTCGACAACGTCACGCGCTCGCTGCTTTTCCGGAGCACCGCGAGCGTCGCCGTCGCGCCCACGCCGGCGGCGTCCACGCCGCCGGCCGACGCCGGGTCCGTCCCGGCGAGGAGCTCCAGGGCCACGGCGTCCAGGGCCAGCTGCGGGGACTCCTCGGCGAAGGCCAGCGTCAGGTCGAGGAGGGCGCGCTCGCAGTCGAGGGCTCCGCCCTTGGCCGCCGAGATCGCCGTCGGGAAGACCGGCAGAGACGCCGCCAGCGAAGCAGAAGAGAGCAGGGCCGACGCGAACGCGGAAGCCTCGGCCTCGCTCGCCGCCGCCGCTGCCGCGATCTGCGCCTCGCTCCCAGCGGGGACCACGACGCTCGAGCCTCCCTTTTTCAGGATGATCGAGACGGCGGGGGCGGCCAGAGCGGCGAGCCACGTCGAACGGCACGGCTTGGACTCTCCCGGTGGGGCGAGCCCGGGGCGCGCGACCGTCAGAGCGCGGGCGAGCCTCGCAATGCCCCTGACGGCAGCCGCGCGCGTCGCCTTGTCCTTCAGGGCCTTGTGCAGGCTGTGGGCCGTCGAGGGGGCGTGCTCCCGGAACCTCGCGTCGTCCTCGAGGCAGGTGGCGGCGGCAACGAGCGCCAGGCCTGCCCTCGAGTGCTTGACGGCCCGGGAGCACCAGGCGGCGACGTCCGCCCGCAGCGTGGCGACCTCCTCGTGCCAGGCGCGGGCGACGCCGGCGGAGACGGAGCCCGACCGGACCGCCCTCTCGAGGATCCCGGAGGAGGCGACGATCGGGAGAAGCTGCTGCTGCTGTCGACCGATGCCAGAAGAGGAGGAGGAGGAGGAGGAAGGAGAAGCACACGCCGGAGAGGGAGCGGCAGCAAAGGGGGCGTCGCTCGTCCTCCCGTCGCAGAGCGCCCCGAGGACAGACTCCAGCGCGGCCGCGAGCGCCCTCGAGACCTGCGACTTGCGCTGCTTGGCGCGGACCCTCAGAGGGTGCGCCCTGGCCACGAAGACCGTCGCGGCCGAGAGGGCCGCGTCGTTGGCGTTCCTGCGACGGGGCCTGCCGTGGTGGTAGTGGAGGTGGTCTCCCTTTTGGTTGCTCGTTTCGTCGCCGTCGTCGTCGTCCTCGTCGAGAACGATCCGGGGCCCGAAAGAGAGCCTCACAAGAGACATCGCCTCGCACAAAGCCAGGAGCTGCGCTCTCTGCGCCGAATTCGGGTCGGCGTGGAGCCTCTCCATCAGCTCCGAGTGGAAGCGCGCCGAGATCGACAGGAGGCGGACGGTGGTCATGGTCGGTTGCTGCTGTTGCTGAGGCGGTTGCTGGAGCTGAGGCTGGGGCTGCACTCCGCCTCCGCCGCCTCCGCCACCGAGAACGACGGGGGCGCCCACAATCCCATTGTGCGAAGAGCACCGGGCCAGAGCGGCCAAGGTCCTGGCAGCGGCCGAGACCACGCGCTGCCTGGGCCCCGCGAGCGCCGAGAGCTTCGCGGGAACGAACGACGACGAGCGCATCGCCCAGTCGAAGCAGAGGGCCTCGAGCGCCGAGGCCTGCCTGTCCGAGAGGCCCATGGCCTCGACCGTCGAGGAGGAGGAGGAGGAGGAGGGCGGCGAAGACGCGGGGGGGGACGAGCTCGAAGCGACGGCCTTCCTGTCTTCCGCGTCGTCCGCGACGGCGGAGCAGAGGGCGCAGGCGGCGTCGAGGAAGACGGCCTCCGCGGCCAGCCTCCGGCCCAGCACGATCTCGTCCCGCTGCTGCTGGCTCGGGAGACTGCTGTGGTCGTTTGCCGCGTCGTCGGAGCCGTCGTCAAAGAAGATCGTCGCCGACGCGGCGGCGGAGAGCGCGTCCCTCCTCCACGCCAGCAGGGCCTCGAGCAGCGGCTGCGGGGCATCGGCCGCAAGCGACCGTAGGGCGGAGAGGGTCTGGACGTAGACGGAAGCGGCCTGCGAGGCCTCCTCCCTGGCCCTGGAGCGCCTGAGGGCCA
>Ga0315289_10015259_pt1 | contig 10669 bp, 10 predicted proteins | sample YL17G11_40_MG_FD_203452 | JGI IMG/M metagenome (GOLD analysis project Ga0315289, IMG submission 203452) | Sediment microbial communities from Yellowstone Lake, YNP, Wyoming, USA - YL17G11_40 | ecosystem: Environmental > Aquatic > Freshwater > Lake > Sediment | place: USA: Wyoming | collected...
CTGTGCTCTGCGGTGCGGCCGGCGGATGGCGATAAAAGCCGATGGCCTGGGCGCGCTTGCCGGAGGCATCGTGCTCGCTAAGCAAGCGCGGCAATTCGTCGATTTTACCAGGCCCGACCAGGATATCGATTTGCGGTGCGGCCTTGATCAGCCGCGCGCCCTCGGCCTGAGCCACGCAACCGGCGACGGCAATGGTCATGCCAGGCCGGCGTTCTTTAATCTCCTTAAGCACACCTAAGCGGCTGAGCACCTTATGCTTGGCCTTCTCGCGGATGTGGCACGTATTGAGCAAGACCAGATCAGCCTCTTCGACGCTGGCAGTCAGCTCATAGCTTTGCTTGGCGAGAAGCGCCAGCATGCGTTCGCTATCCGCTGCGTTCATCTGGCAGCCCCAAGTCTCGATGTGCACCTTTTTGGGCGCCGGGCTCCGGACTGCTGGGCTAATACTAATGTTAGGCTCAATCACTGGCGTCTTACCTGTCTTGGCTTACTTGCGGTTCTTCTTACGGGCTTTTTTCGCATCTTTGCGCAGCTTTTTTTGTTTATCGCGGTCGATCACTTTTGGCTTACTGACCGCGCCACCACCAAACATGCCCAAAGGGTCGCCCATGCCGCCCATCATACCGGGCATGCCACCGCCCATGCCGCCAGCTTGGGCCATCTTGCGGAGGTTGTTCATCTGCGCCAAGCCGCCCATGCCAGGAATCTTGCCGAGTAGCCCCATGTTCTTACCAAACATGCCCATCATTTGCCGCATGCTGCCGAACATCTTGAGCAGCTCACTCACCTCTTTAGCCGAGCGCCCAGAGCCCTTGGCGACGCGGCGTACACGGCTGTCGTTGAATAGCTTGGTGTCGATGCGCTCAGCGGCAGTCATCGAGTCGATCATCGCCTTAAACTTGTCGAGCTGACGGTCGTCGATGTTGATGTCCTTGGGCATGCCCGGTATCGGCATCTTGGCCAAAATGTCCTTGAGCGGGCCCATTTTTTGGATCATCGACAGCTGCTCATAGAAGTCCTTGAGCGAGAACTGCCCCTGGAGCATGCGCAGCGTGTCTTCTTCGCGCTTGCCTTCGGCGACGCGTTCAAAGTCCTGGACCAAACCGACGATGTCGCCCATGCCGAGGATACGGCTAGCCAAGCCTTCCGGACGAAATTCTTCGAGCCGATCCAGCCCTTCGCCGATACCGAGAAATTTAATCGGCTTACCGGTGACTTCTTTGATGCTCAAGGCCGCGCCGCCTCGAGCATCGCCATCGAGCTTGGTCATCACCACGCCGCTCAGGTCCAAGCGCTCGTCGAAGGACTTAGCCGTAGTCACGGCATCCTGACCCATCATGGCATCGCAGACAAACAAGATGTTGTCAGGGTGAACCAGGGCCTTAATATCGTCTAGTTCCTGCATCAATGTGTCATCGATCGCGAGGCGGCCCGCGGTATCGATCAGCATGACGTCGCAGCCAAGCTCCTTGACCTTGGCCATGGCCAGGCGGCAAATTTCGACTGGCGTCGCACCCGCGGCATGAAAAAGCGGCACGCCAAGGCGCTCAGCCAGAACTCGTAGCTGCTCAACGGCGGCAGGGCGGTAAATATCGGCCGCGACCAGAAGTGGCTTTCGCTGCTTCTTTTCAATCAGGTATTTGGTCAGCTTGCCGGCGGTAGTGGTCTTGCCGCTGCCTTGGAGCCCGACCATCATGATCGAGGCAGGTCGGTGGCTAGGTAGACTTAGCGAGGCATCGCCCGGCCCCATCAACTTGACGAGCTCATCCTGGCAAATCTTGACGAAGTGGTCCCCAGCGCTGACACGCATGCCACCGCTGCCGGCCTTGAGCTGGACCGAGCGGCCGAGCGCCTCAGTCTTGACGTCGTTTAGGAACTTCTTGGCCACTGTGTACTCGACGTCAGCTTCGAGCAAACTCTGCCGAATGGCGCCGATCGCCTCGTCGATATTGTCGCTGGTCAGAGTGGTTTTGCCGCGAAACTTATCCCGCGCTTGGCGAAAGCCATCACTTAAGACATCCAACATGTTGAACTCCAGGAACCGAAGAATAATGGGTCGCTAAGCGTATATCTTTTGGAGTTGCCTTAGTCAAACCTGGCGCACCTAAATGGGAGGCCGGTTATACAATTAAAAAGATCGTAAAATCAATTGGATAGGGACGACGAACCCGGCAAGCGCCGAGCCATGCTGTGAGTGGCGCATATTTATCCAACAGAAACAGTGGCTTAATCTGCCCGAGCCGGCTCATCTTGGGAGCACAAGGCTGCGACGGTCGGTTGGTGTTTTTTCAGTAATTTGCTACAATTTAAGCAGCGAATCACCGCCCAAAGCTCATCAACCGGCGAGTCTGGTGCCCCCAGCGGAAGGTCCCCGATGCGGTTCTCCATCATCATTCCGGTGAAGGAGATCAATCATTACATCATTAGTTGCGTCCCGATTACCCTACAGCTCGACTATCCGGAATTTGAGATCCTGATTGTGCCCAACGAGCTGCCAGAGGGTAAGTTGCCAGATTTTCTGCACGACCCCCGCGTCAGGCTGATAGCGTCGGGACGAGTAAGTCCAGCGATTAAAAGAGACCTCGCCGCTGCAGCCAGCCGCTTCGAGTACCTGGCATTTCTCGATGACGACGCCTATCCAGCAAAGGACTGGCTGCAGGTGGCGGCGGCCTATTTTCGTGAACACAAGGTCGAGGCCGTGGGTGGCCCGGGGATGACCCCAGTCGGCAGCACACTAGGTGAACAGGCATCAGGACTATTCTATGAAACCACCGTCGGCGGTGGCGGCCTGGTGTTTCGCTACCGGCCGGTAGGTCGGCCGTTTTTCGTGGACGATTATCCGACGGTTAATTTGCTGGTGACAAAGGCGGCCTTTAACCAGGTCGGCGGCTTTGATAACAACTACTGGCCAGGTGAAGACACCAAATTCTGCTTGGACTTAATCAATTCTGGTGGCCGAATTCTCTATGTTCCAGAGCTCCTGGTCTGGCACCATCGTCGCGCTTTGTTGATGCCGCATCTTAAGCAGGTGGGCGGCTACGGGCGGCATCGCGGCTATTTCGTCAAAGCTTTTCCGGCGACATCGCTACGCTTGACCTACTTTATCCCTAGCCTGTTTCTCATCGGAAACATCGGACTGGCACTGCTATCTCTTGTTTATATCGAAGCGCTAGCGGTATGGCTAGGCTTGATGTCGACGTATATTTTGGCGTGTTTCGCCGATAGTTTATTGCGAGCTAGGCGCCTGGGTCTAGCATTGCTTACGACCGCTGTCATCTTCTGTTCTCATTTGGCCTATGGCTGGATGTTTATTCGGGGTCTGAGTTCTTCGACTCATTTCAAAAGTCATTTGCGCTAAGGGGGTTTTGTGCCCAGAGGGTTGCATCGGGTACTTGGAATCGACCGGTTGACTGACGACACCATTTCCTTGAGGCTATCTCGCGACGGCGTCGAATTTGTGCCGGGTCAATGTTTCAATGTCGGCGTGCCGGAAACGGCTGTCAACCGCGAGTATTCATCCTACTCTGGCATGAACGATCCAGAGCTGCAGTTCCTGATCCGTATCATTGCAGGCGGTGAAGTCAGCCAACGCTTGAGTCGGGTCAAGGCTGGTGACCTAATTGAGGTAGACGGCGCTTATGGCTTGTTTGTGATCGATCCCAGCTTAGTACCGACGACTGATTTCTGCTTCATTGGGACAGGTACTGGCATCGCGCCGTTTCATTGCTTTGTTAAGTCCTACCCGCGACTCAGGTATCGCATTATCCATGGCACGCGCTACGGTGCGGAGGCCTATAATCGCAGCGACTACGCGCCAGGCTCGTTGGTCAATTGCACCTCAAGGGACAGCAAAGGCGACTTTCAAGGGCGTGTGACCGACTATTTGCAGGTCCAGCCCCTAGCGACGGCGGCCTACTACTACCTCTGCGGCAACCGCAATATGATCAACGACGTTTACGATATTTTACGTGCCAAGGATATCTCGAGTTCGCAAATTATCACCGAAGTCTTTTTCTAGATGAGGCCGATATGAAGGTCGCTGTTTCCTATCCACCCATAGTCAATGCCCACGGGCAAAAGGCGATGGTGTCGCAAAACCGCAACGTCCAGTTTTTCAAGACACCAACCTACTTGATGCCGATGGTGCAGGCCCAGGCTGCCACATGGCTAAAGCAGCTCGGCCATGAGCTGCTGTGGGACGATGGCAATGCACAGCTAAAGAGCTACCAGCAGTGGTTTGATGATTTGGTCGCGGCGCAGCCAGATGTCATAGTCTTTGAAAGCACGACTCCGGTGATGAAGTTCTATTGGCGGGTTACAGATGAGCTTAAAGCGAAACTACCTGGCACATTATTTGTCATGACTGGCTACCATTCGATGCGTAAGCCCGAGGAGACCTGCGAACGGTCTCAAACGGATGTGGTGTTGCGCAGCAATCACGTCGACTTTGTCTTGTCAAAATTGATTCCATTGATAGCCGCAGATAAGAACTGGCGAACAAACTGCAAGATCGAAGGTTTAGTCATCCGGATGAACGACGGTCAGCTACGTTCAACCGGACATTTCCGCCAAGTCGAACCATTGGAAAAATCACCTTTGGTTGATCGCGACCTAGTACAGTGGCGCAATTACGCCATGGAAAATGGCAATTTTCTGCAGATGCCTGGGACCTATGCGAGCAGTGTGATCCGCGACTGCATGTTTGGTAAGTGCACATTCTGTCGCTACAACGGCCCTGACCTCACCTTCTCGATGCTTCCGGTGCAAAAAAGCTTGGATGAATATGAACGTCTAATTAATGACTACGGCGTCAAGGAGATATTCGATGACTCCGGCGTATGGTACCGCGGCAAGGAGGCGCGCGAGTTTGCCCAGGGGATTATCGATCGAGGCTTGCACAAAAAGGGCTGCTACTTCGGCTTTAATACCCGGTTTGAATACCTCGACGAAGAGACCATAAAATTATTGGCCAAGGCAAATTTCCGCTTTGTGCTCATCGGGCTTGAAGCGGCTGACGATGAGACCTTGCAGCGGCTAAAAAAGGGCTACCAGCTACAGCATGTCGAACGTAGCCTGAAGTGGATGAGCCAACATGGACTGCATCCACATTTAACCATCATGGTCGGCTACTATTGGCAGACTCGCGAGCAACTTGATGGCACGGTGAGCTTTGTCAAGAAGTTGATGTATCGCGGGCTAGCCAGGACCTTGCAGGTGACTCTTTGCACGCCCTTAGACTACACACCGTATCACCAGGAGTGCATCGACCAAAAGGTGCTTCTCACTGATGATTATGACGATCACGACATGAGTAAACTGATCGTGAAGACGCCGCTACCACACGCTGCCTACTATCAGGCGGTACGAGATATGTATGGAATTGCCTTTAGCCCAAGATTCGTGGCTCGCCAGGTCATGTATCTGTTTACCTGGAGAAGGAGAGATTGGCAGTTTTTGTTCACCTATAGCTGGCGGGCCATTCGGCGAGTAAGGAATCATGTGTTTAATTTAACTAGGCACGAGCATTCACTCAAGTAAATAGTCGCGAAGAGACACGTCTAAGCGGCGAATTTAAGCCGCAAATTGATCGTTTTTACTAATGGCGCCCTCGGCCTTAAAGGGATTCTTCTGCGGGACCGGCAATTTTTTGAGTAGCAGGTAGAGTTTAAGCGTATCTAGGACCACCGACATTCCGACTCGGAACACGTGCGTCAACTCGTGAGCAGATGATCTTCTGTTGCTAAGAAAATAATCCATTCTGATTGGCGCTTCGAGTATACGGCGAAATCCGCGTAGGCGGGCGAGCGCCAGAATTTCAAGGTCCGCGCCATACCTATTCAAGGTAAGGTCGGACAATACTGCATCAATCACGCTTCGCTTGAATAGTTTCAGGCCCACTTGGGTGTCGGTGACATTCATGTGGAACAGCACTTTGACCAATTGTTGGTAACAAAAACTTAGGATCCGACGCAGCTTTGGGTAATCGACACGAGACTGCGGATGACGCTTGGAGCCAATGATAATGTCAGCATCATAGAGCGCCATGAGGCCAAGAAAAATACGTATTTCTCTCGGGTGTAGCTCCATGCCACCATCGATGAAAAAGACGAAATCGCCTGTCGCCTCCTTAAACCCCGACCGCACGGCAAAACCCTTACCCATATTCTGTTCGTAGATAATCGAACGGACATTGCGGTGTTTAAAGCCTCTGAGAACCGCAGCTGTTTCGTCTGTGCTGCCGTCACAAATCACTAAAATTTCGAAAGAAGAAAAGTACGGACTAATTTCGGCAATGAGCCGCTCGAGGTTGACCTTGATCGCGGCTGCCTCGTTGTATACTGGGACAATTACGGATAAGTTTAGTTCGCGTAACGATGCGAAGACATCGGTAGGCTGTACAAGAGCTTGTTTGGGTGAATTGCTCATGGATGAATCCGACAGTCAGGGTCCAGACCTAGACCCTTACCCATATAGTAACGGCATATCAGGCCGTGAACTTAATTGCGGCAGCATGGCAAGGATTCGCAAATACCTGCGAGACTGAGGAATAATTCAATGAATCCATTGCTATATGGCGGGCTAGTCGTTCCAGACAATCATCTGAACATGGTCCCATCTGCAGCCAATGGGTCAATCAGCTAAAGACAACCATCGACGAAGATGTTTTCGGTAAGAGCCCTAAGGGCCCGTCAGGAAATAACTTGCACAGTCGGCCTCCTCGCCTAACCTAGGTTTGGCCCGATTGACCAGACCTTGACCCATAGGTCCGCTGGGCGCTGGTGAATGGCCATGTCACCACCCAGTACCCGCAACATCCAAGCAAAAAAATGACACCGAAGACCACATACCCAGTCATATAATCCATTTCGCCACACCTCCAGTGTTACAGCCGCAGTCTAGCGAAAAAACGCGTAAAAATCGCAGGAAATTTCGCCCTGCGAGGGATCGCTGGTCTGCAGATAGACCTTGCCGTGGACACTGCCAACGGCGCTGGCAGTGTTCTTCAAATCGATCGTCACCACCTGCTCATCCTTGCCCTTGCGCTTGGTCTCGACCTTAATCAGCGGCGCCGAATCAGCAAGGCGCCCACCGTTGATCCAAAGATCAATCCTCGATCCGGTCAGGTCAAAAGGCAACGTGCCGTGCAGGGTGACGGAACGCTGCGCCGCTTCGCCCTTGGCAATGGCGCCGAATTCCAGGTAGCCTGGCCTAAAATCGATGTTTCCCAGCACGTTGGCCCGCACGGGCAGAGGCAAAGAGCGCAGGTGCAACGACGAATTACGCACGCCGACCTGTTCCTTTAAGAAGCCAGGAGCGATGCTCGGCTTTAGCTTCAGAGTGACCAGCCAATCATCCTTGTCCTTTAAAAGCTCGGCTGTAAATAGAGCTTTGTTGTAAACGAGGTCCTCGACCACCAGCTTCGGTGCTACCGCAGCACGGACACGTACCGTGCGGCTAGCCCCGGATGCCGGACGGACATCGCCAAAATCAAAAAGCGGCGGAATGGCTTCGAGCTCGCTTTTGATGCGCGCCTTCAATGTCAAGGTACGGTCAGGCAACAGCGCTTCATTGCTCATCACTGTGACCGTCTTCATCAGAGGGCCATCGAAGTTGGTGGTGTCAAGGCGGATATCCACCTGACCACTTTCACCGGGCTGGTAGGTGTGCCCCTTTTCAAACTGTGCGACTGTACAGCCACAAGCAGCATGTACGCCCTGGATAGTCAGAGGCCCCGGACCGACATTGGTGAATTTAAACCGGTGGATCTGCTCGCTGCCGCGAAATACCTCGCCGAAATCAAAATCGTTATCCTCGAACTTCAAAGTGCCATAGGTCAGGCCTTCGGCACTAAGCCCCTGGCCCGGGGCCACGCCCAAGCTCAAAAGGCCCGCCACCCCCCACATCGACACCCACGACCACAACCAATCCCTAGAGCTGTGCACTGTCCTACCTCGTCATGGCTCGACTTAGAGTCCCTACAGAATAGTCTAATTCCGCCCATTCGTGCAGGGAAAAACTTGCCTATTAACTCCACCGCACAAGCTGCCGAAGGGGTGAGTGAGGAGACCTGCATGGGACTATTCGACAACACCGCCTTTAAGGAGCTAGGTGGCTCGCTTCCTAGCCTAGGCGATGCCCTTAAGGCTTTCGCCGACATCGCAGCGGCCGATTGGATGATGCTATTTGGCGGAATGCTATGGCTGATCATACTGAAGCTTTCTCTGCGTCAGATCGATCGCCGCGATCATCAGACTGGCTTAACCTATATATTTTTTATGACGGCTGCCGGGGTCACCCTGATGGTTGCCTTACCATCGCGCTTTAGGGCAGACGCCGGTTTTAGCAAAACCCAGCTCGTAATGTGCTTGCTTCTACTCATGGTCGCAGCAATGCGTTGGTATCTGCAGCCATCAACACGTCCGCAGACCTCCGTCCAAATTCTTGATAGCGCCGCAGCCACACCACAGATCCCGACACCCACAAAGGAGGCCGCCAGTGGCCAATGAAACAGCAGCCGAGTTACTAAAGCAAATGAAAGTAGCTGAGAGTGCCAGCAAGGCTGTGCCTGACGGCAAGGCCAGCACCGTCAGTAACGATCAATTTTACGTTAAGCTGCGAGTGCTCGTGCTGCGGCGCCAGCAGCTCACTTTTGCTGTGGTAGCGGGATTTATCGCCTTTACGATCCTGATCTCCACCGACTATCATAAAAACCGTGCTTGGTGGCTTACTGGTTTGCCAATCACCGTGGTGGGTCTTATGATCAGTCTCATTCCATTGTCCGAGGAATGGGAGTACAAGCCGTGGCAAGCCCGAGCAAGACAGTACGAACGAAACGAAATCCACAATTGATCCGACGCCGACGTGATTGGCAGTCGACAAGAAGGTCCCTGCTGGCCGGGGCCCTCATGGCCTCCGCTGTGCTCGGAGGCTTCCCGGCAGCGGCTGCTCCAGGCCAGCCGGGGATACACGGCAGCACTGCCGGGTTGCTGACACCGGCGCCGGTATGGAGCCTTGGTGCCCAGGTCGGCAACTACGGCGGAACAGGCCTCAGCGCGCAGCGATTGGCAGTGCCTGGCGGGGGTGCCGTCAACCTCAGTGTCGGTATCGAGGCCGGCACCATCGGCGTAAATGGTGACTATATCTTTTTTGCCAGCGACCAGTTTCACCTGCTGCAGCTCAAAGCCAACGGCGACTACAACGTCCTACGCGGGCAGGTGCTGTTGTACGTTGGTGGTGGCCTTGGTTTGCAACATGGAGCTTGGGTACGCGTGCCCATCGGCGTGCAATACACCATGCTGCGCGACCCTTGCACTTTTTATGGCGGCTTTGCTTTGGCCTTGGGCCCATTTTTGTCCGATCACGGCTTAGGCCCCGAGGCCTGGCTAAGCTTCGGCATGCGCCTGCTGCTATAGCGGCACCTGAATCTTTACCAAATATCACGATTTAAGCCGGTCATTCCTTTGTTCCGCTAAAGCTAAGTTCAAGCCAAGCTCAAGCATCTTTTGCGACCTGCCGATTTAATTATGAGAAATTGGGCAGGAGCATCTGTGGTAAGCCGTTTCCCTACACAATTGAATAGCTCCAAGATGGACAATCAACCGGTGCCTTTGGCGCACTCGCAAAGGCGTCTTCGCTACTTGCTTGTGCTGGCGGCGGTGCTGGCCCCAGGCTGGGCCGGGGTGCTGGCCTTGACAACCTCAGAAGCCGCCCCATCTCTGGCCGCACGATTCGGGACTAGCTTGCTCGCTCTCGGCATTTTGGGCCTCTCCTTCGTTTGGGGGCCGGCCAGCAAGCATCTCGAGCGACTAGCCTTGGCTCTCGCAGGTTATAATCTCCTATTCCTTGCGTATGAAGTGCACGCGACTAGCCTGAGCAACGCCGCGGCAATTGGCTATATCGTTGCCACCCTCGGCACGGCCATGGTCTTTGAATCTCAGCGCTTATTGGTCAGCTACCTGGGGTGTTCCGTCCTGCTTTCCCTGTTGATAGGTGGTCCCGACCCGCATGTACCGAGACTATTGTTTATCGCCGCCAACATCTGCGCTATAGGCATGGCGGTTATTTCATTTTATGATAAAAATTATTTGATTAACCAAATCAAGAACCGCTTGAAAACTGAAGAGCGACACAACATCAATCTCCGCGACATGCAGCTAGTATCCAGGATTGGAGGGTGGAGCCTGACGCTTGAATCGAATGCGGTATGGTGGAGCGAGCAGTCCTATGCCATCTACGAAGTAGCAAGTGATACGCCTATGAGCATAGACTCAGCCATGGCCATGGTCGCTCCGGAAGCGCGCTATTTGGTGACCTCGGCATTTCGCGACGCCAGGCTACACGGCAAGTCATTTGAAATCGAGGTACCAATCGATACCGCTCTAGGCAAGCGCAAGTGGGTGCGCCTATCTTGTAAGGCCAAAATGAAGGACGACAACCTTACCCGCCTTGTCGGTTCGATACAAGACATCACCAGCGAGAAGCATCTCAGCAATGAGCTGATCGCCCGCGAGGCTCATGTCCGCGCCGTGATTGACGCCATCCCAGGCTTCGTCTCGTGGACCGATTCCGACCTTCGCTACCTCGGGGTAAATGCAGCGCTGGCAGCGGCCTGTGACTTAAAACCAGCGGACTTTGTCGGCAAGCAGGCAGGCTCTTTGCTCCACCAGGG
>Ga0315289_10015260_pt1 | contig 10669 bp, 15 predicted proteins | sample YL17G11_40_MG_FD_203452 | JGI IMG/M metagenome (GOLD analysis project Ga0315289, IMG submission 203452) | Sediment microbial communities from Yellowstone Lake, YNP, Wyoming, USA - YL17G11_40 | ecosystem: Environmental > Aquatic > Freshwater > Lake > Sediment | place: USA: Wyoming | collected...
TCCATAGCAGACCCCACCGCCCTGCCAAGCCCCAGCCCGCAACCTAATGCGGCCAGGCCTAACCCTAAAGGTATAGCCAATGCCAATGCTGCTTTGTAATCCATGTCGAACCTCCTCAATGAGCCCACAACTTACGGAGTCCCTTACTGGGACGACGTAAGTTGTTTGGGCGAATTGACCCCGCCGAATGCCGCAAAATTTTAGAATAAAATTTTGCGTGCGTTTATGAGGCGGGGTTAAATTTTCTCTACTCTTCCTGCGGTACCACCAGCGCGAAATACACCGTACTTAAAAGACAAAAAACCAGCGCCTGGACTATACAGGCGATGATCGCTAAAAAGGTATTCATCAATAAAAGGGGCAGCCACGGCAGGCCCATTCCGGCAATTATCGACATGCCTAGATCATCCCCCATGATATTGCTTCTAAGACGCAAAGAAAGGCTCAGCGGCTTGACCAGTTCGGTGATAGTGTGCAAAACCAGCATAAGAAGCGGGATGAACACGGAGAAAGCAATGATTCCTCTTGGCTTGTCCATCAGATGGTCGATGTATCCGATCGGCCCCATTTCCTTAAGGGCGGTGTACTGCACATAAACAAATACGCATAAAGACAGAGCCAAAGTAGTCGACCAACTGGTAGTCGACGATTTCATGAACGGGATAAGCCCTAAGAAGTTCATGGAGATAATATATATAAAAAGGGTACCGATAAAAGGGACATACTTTCTCCCCTTTTCCCCCAGCACCCCGCAGACAAAATCATCTACGCCGGAAACATATACCTCTGCGATGTTCTGGAGCCTCCCCGGGATAAGGCTTTTTTTGCGGGAAGCCAGATATGAAAAAAGGACTAATCCCACGATAATAATAAGAGAAAAAATACAATTTTCCCAGACAAAAAGGTATTTTGTCCAGGGCGCGTTGTTAAATAACGCCGCGGTTATGCTGACCAGGTTAGGGCTTTCTTGCTCCATAATCTAACCACCCCCATCACGGGAAAAATCGGCAATAACCCAAGAAGCATACTCCATATCGGAAAAATGCGCCACATGACGATCAGAAAACCCGCCAGGTAAAGCACCGGGAACTTTATCAGTAAGGTCGCGTAAAGTTTTGACCTGTCCTCCTTAAGTATTGCTATATGCAGCAGCTTAAAGGTCAATATCATATCGGCTATTGACCAGGCAGCTCCGATAATAAAACCGCCTGCCCAGGCTGTCTTACCCATGATGGCTAAGACAGCGCAGATCACCAGGACCAGGCTCACGGTGTATTTTACGGACTTCTTTAAGAATTCATCCATTTGTTGCCTTCTCTATCCTGATCACTAAACGGATGATCCTGAAGATCTCGAATATGGCAGCGAAAAACCCCAGGCCGGTGAAGATCACGGTAGTGTGTAGCCCAAGGCCGAATTTATTCTGTAAATATTCTCCTAAAAAAAAGCCGCCTAGCGGCGCAATTGCCAGGATTATGGGGATAAAACTGATCAGGCCGGCGATCTTTATGCGTTTGTATAGCTTTCCCTTATCGGCCATATAGATAATTTTCCCACCTATTTCCTATTTGTCAAGCCAAACTCTGATGGAGAAAATCCGGGGTAGAACCGCTTCCCTTTTAGATTGTTTATTTGAGATATTTGATCGCAAAGAACCCGGCGATCAAGAGCAGGATAAAAATAATCGAGAAAATATCGAAATATTTTTCAATACTTTTTTCTATCCTTTCTCCAAAGATCCTTAGGGCTCCCGCGACAATGAAAAAACGGGCTGCGCGGCCAATGACCGAAGCGACGATCAGGGTAAGGATTGAAATGTGAAACAGGCCTGCGGCGATGGTGATCACTTTGTAAGGTATGGGGGTCAAAGCGGCGGTGAATACAGTCAGGAAGGCATTTTCCGCATATTTACGGCCTACCAGGTCCATCATGGGCCCAAGTTTATACGTGTTTACGATTATCTTGCCTATGCTTTCATACAGGCCCCAACCGATAAAATAACCAAAGAGGGCCCCGGATACTGAGCCGACTGTGCAGATCGTCGCATCGCGTATCCAGTTTTTTCGTGCCGCTACTACCATCGCGATGAGAAGGACATCCGGAGGGATAGGAAAAAAAGAGCTCTCAATGAACGCGACCCCGAAAAGAGCCAAAGGCGCATGCGGCGACTTTGCCCAGTGCACTGTCCATGCGTAAAGGAGCCTAAAACAACGTATTGGAATCATAAATATTTTACGTATTAGCCACATTTCTCTTCTTCCTTTATCTAATCGCCTCTTTGATCGCGGCTGAGATTTCTTGCGCCGCTTTTTTGATTTCTTTTGTGGGAGCGCTGGCGAACTCAAGCTGCCCGGGCTGGATGCCGATGATCGATATCCGGCAACCGATATCACTGGCGATGTAATCCGCTAAAACCTTTAAAGGCAGCTGGTGAGTAGAAAAGGACACGCCGCCCAGCTTATCAAGATCGATGAACGCGACTGTCCCCGGGCGCTTGCCCATATCCGCTGAATCGACTATGATCAAATGCGTTGGCTTAAACCGCCTTATTTCACCGGTGAGGTTTTCCGGCGCGGTATGGCCGAGAAAGACTTTTAACTTCCTGCTACGGCAGCCTCTGATCAGGCTCTCTGCGACCAGGATGCCCGCGGCATCATCGCCCCGTAATTCCGAGCCCACGCCTAAAAGCGCGACTCGATCAGCATCATTCAGCCGGCTTTTCAGTCCCTGGATCAACTTTTGCATGAAAGACTACCTTCAGTTTACTTAAATCGAGCTGTGCGAGCTCAAATTCCCCGGTCGCCTCAAGGGCCTTTTTCGGACAGGTGTCCACGCACTGCGCGCAGTAAATACACTTGGCCAGATTTATCTCGCACTCAAACTGCTTAGGGGCAACCTCCGTGATAGTTATCGCCTCCGATGGGCAATCGCGCATGCACATCTTACAACCGATGCATTTCTCAGGATAAAACCTAAGCTTACCCCTGAACCCCGCAGGCATTCCGGATCTATCCCGCGGATAATCCCCGGTTGCGGGCTTCTTGAAGATCGATTTTAATACTGTACGTAAAATTATCCCCGGTCTCATTTGAATAGCATTATTTTTAAGATAAGGTTAATGACTATCTGCAGAAGCGCTAAGGGCGCGACATATTTCCAGCAAAAACGGATCATCTGGTCGATCCGTAAACGCGCTACGATGGTGCGCAAAAGCGATAAAAGCGCTACGACAAGAAGCACCTTTAGCATATAAACCGCAAAGCCTATAAAAGGATCGAGGGTCAGGCCAAAAGGCAGGAATACCGCCGCAAAGAGGCTTGCGCAGACGATCATCTCGATATCAATAGTCAAGCGGAAAAACGCCAGAAGCCGGCCGCTATACTCGGTGAAGCTGCCGGCTACGATTTCGGTTTCGGCTTCAGGGATGTCAAAAGGGGTCTTCTCCAGCTTTCCCAAGAGGGCGATCAACGAAACACCGAAACCGATCAGATTAAAACACCAGTACCACGGGTGCCTGCTGTAAAAAGCCGCCATCTCGCTCAATGACCAGGTATCGGCAAGTAGGGCCGAGGCCAATATGGCCATAAACAAAGGCACCTCGTAGGCGAATAACTGGGTGATGGCACGTACAGCGCCGATCCTGGCGTACAAAGATGTGGAATACCATCCGCCGATAAAGAATGTCAGGGTGGGAATGGTCAAAAGATACAGTACAGCGATGATATCGCCGTTAAAAGAATAAAGCGCATCTGTCCCCCATATCGGGATATAAAATACGGAGCAGACCGTAGCGGTAATGGCGAATATCGGGGCAAGAGTGAACATGTGGATATTCGCTTCTGTGGGAACAATATCCTCCTTGCCTAATAATTTAATGAGATCAGCCAAAGGCTGAAACCACGGCGGGCCGATCCTGTTCTGTAAGCGCGCGCAGATCTTGCGGTCGATAAATTCCGCCAGCAGCCCAAAGATGCTTAAAAACAGGAAACCGGGGAATATGAAGATAGAAAATAAAGCGAACATTTTAACCTTTTAGCTTTGCGCCTAATTTAGAAAAATCAAAACCTCTTTCCTTGTGCCAATCGATACTGTACCGGCGCAGGTCCTCCCACTTCATCACTTCTTTTTTATGGCTATCCAGGTGGTCTACGGCGATCAGACGATCGGTGCAAGAAAAACAGGGATCGATCGCCGCGATGACTATCGGCAAATCCGCTAAATATCTGTCACGCAGCATGTGCTTTACTGCCTGGATATTCGCTAACGTAGGAGCCCTTATTTTCACGCGCTCCGGCTTTTCCGTGCCGTTTGATTTTACGTAATGCACATCTTCTCCGCGGGGAGCTTCATAGCGGCTTAAGGCCTCGCCGGCAGGGATTTTGCGCGCCACCCTTATTGCAATAGGGCCTTCGGGCAAACCGCTGAGCAATTGCCTGAGCATCTTGACTGACTCTAACAATTCCTTTAAACGCACAATGGTGCGGCCGTAGACATCATTGTGATCATCCGTGATCACATTGAAGGATATTTCTGCATAAGCGGCATACGGATCGTCCCTGCGGACATCGCGATCGACTTCGGATGCGCGCGCGGTGGGGCCGACTGCGCCTAAGCGGATAGCGTCATCATGAGAGACTACACCGACGCCGGACAATCTTTTGATTATAGTCGTCTCCTCGAGCGCTAGCTTGATGTAATATTTGGCCCTTTCCTCTAATCTGTCTATGCCCTTGAGGATATCCTTCCTCTGTTCATCGCTGATATCACGCCTGACGCCTCCGATAGTATTCATGCCGTAGTTTACGCGGTTTCCCGTGATCTGTGCCAGTAGATCCATCACCACCTCGCGGTCACGCCAGGTGTACATAAGAAGGGTATCGAATCCGATCTCATGGCCTGCCACGCCCAGCCAGAGAAAATGGCTGTGAATACGCTCTAGCTCTCCGATGATGCTGCGGATATACAGGGCGCGGCGCGGGACTTGGAGCTTGGCGATTTCCTCTACTGCCTGTACGAAAGCAGTGGAATGGGCATGCGAACATATGCCGCATACGCGCTCAATCAGATAGACATCCTGGACATAGGTCCTTTCTTCCGCCGCTTTTTCTATACCGCGGTGGTTGTAACCCAGCCTGATATCCACGCCAAGGATCCTCTCTCCTTTTAAAGCCACGCTGAAGTTTTCGGGCTCTTTCAGGGAAGGATGCTGCGGACCGACGGGGATCTTGAATTCGTGTTCATGCGCATTATGCATATAGCTAAGCCTCTTCTTTCGCTTTATTGTTTAGGTTTCCAGTCCTTGCGCAGAGGATGTTCGTCTTTGGGCCAGTCATCAGTCAAAGGATAACGATTGCCCTCGGGCAAACCCTCTACTTTAAAACCAAATAAATCCACTAATTCACGCTCATAGACTTCGGCGCTGGAAAAGAAAGTTGTTATAGTCTGAATCACCGGATTATTTTTCTCTACTGAAGTCTTTAAATTTAAGACAGTGCCGTCGTCTTTAGCCAGATGATAGATGACGCTTAATCTATCCGCCTCATCAAGCCCGGTAATAGCGCAAAGGACATTGAATTTAAGATCGGCTGTAAGCGCTTTGAACGCTTCGGCAAAATCGCTATACTCGACTTCGCAGGAAATCCTGCGCGGCCTTAAAATAGAGATCTTATCTTCAGCTATATTTAATTTATTGATTATCTCTGCCCTGGTACCCTCTTCATTACTCATTCTCTACCACCCTTGCCTCTTTCTCTCCTTTTTCCTCAAGGCTCGCTAAAAGCTTGACCACTCCGTCAATTATCGCCTTGGGGCTTGCCGGACAGCCGGGAATATAGGCAGAGACGGGGATCGCTTTATCTATTCCCGAAAGGACATTGTAGCAGCCCTGGAAAACGCCTCCCGAACAGGCGCAGGTACCTACTGCCACCACGAATTTCGGCTCAGCCATCTGTTCATAAATACGAATTAAGCGGTCTTCTATCTGAAGGGTCACCGGACCGGAGCACAACAGGATATCCGCATGGCGCGGCGTCCCCTTTAGCAGGATCCCGAAACGCTCCAGGTCATAGCGGGGGGTGAGCGCTGCGACTATCTCGATATCGCAGGCATTGCAGGCCCCGGAATTAAAATGCAGGATCCACGGCGACTTTAAGCGCGCCCAGTTTACGATACGCTCCATTATCATCATCTAAAACTATCTCCTTAAAAGGACATAAAGGCCGATCACCACTACCAGAATATAGATTATCGCCATGACCAGGGCCCTTAAGGTCTCCATCGGGACCGTAGTGATAATAAGCACGGCCACGTGCGCTATAGTAAAGAAAAAGGCGTAGGGAAAAAACTGGCTGTAATCCGGTTGAGCCAGGTGGTCCGGGATATCCTCTCCGCAGGCATAGGACTTTCCCGTGCCGCTGGCGTGCTTCTTACTGCGAAACGCTAAGCGCGAGAATAAAACTGACAGCGCCCAGAAGAAGATCAGAAGCACGATAAATACTACCGGAGGGCTTAGGATGATACTCTGCATAAATTAACCTTTCAAGTTCCTTAATTTCCGGGTATCCAGGGTCCCATTATGCCTGCGCAAACCGATGACCACTCCGGTGGCGACTACGATAAAAACAACCTCGACCACAATGAGCGTGATCACGATCGCCTGGGCCAAGGCCATATGGCCGGTGACGTATCCTGCGGTAATGATCAACAGAGTGACTGCCTTGATCAACAATTCCACGCCGATAAGTGTACGGATAAGATTATAAGTCATAAAAATGCAGTAGAATCCCATGATCACAAGCATGATCACCACGACAAAGAGATGCCAGAATAAAGTAAGGCTTGCGTTCATTTTCTTCTCATCTCCCTGAACAGTATTAACACGCCGAATATTCCGGTCATGATAATGACCACCTGAGCCAACAAATCCAGCTCCCGCAGGTTCCACAACACCTTGCGCGCATCCGTTTCTATTTCCGGGGAGGGCAGCTGAAAATTAAAGTTTACTTTTAAAAGGCTAAGGCCTACGCCCACGATTATGATTAAAAACGGCAGGTACATAAAGCGTTCCAGGCGGTCCTTCATGTGCTTGATGACTTCGGCCTTAGTCAGCGGCTGGGTAAGGCTGATAGTGCTGATGAAGACCACCGAAATAAGCCCCGCGCACACCGACAGCTCAAATACGCCGGCCAGCCAGGAATCAAAACTGAACATCAACATCGTCAACACCGCACTCGTCAAGGCAAGGCCGATCGCCGAGCGGATAAGGCTCCTGGTCATGATAGTCCATAGACCGGAGGCGACCAGGGCGATGAGGATGATTGAATTTAACGTATGATTAATCTGCATAAATTAAAAGGGAAGAATACTCCCACTCCCACGGTTATTGCCGCCAGGATGATCGCGGGCACAACCAGCTCCCATCCTCCTTCTTTTACTGAAGCCAAATGACCGCTCTCCCTGCCGAAAAACACCTTCCTCTGGAACAAAAGCATATATGCTAAAGTCAACAAGCTGGCCAAAACAGCAATAGCCGCGTAATTATAATGCGCGGTATTCCAAAGCGCTATGATGATCAGCAATTTGCTCCAGAATCCGGCCAGAGGCGGCACGCCTGCCGCGGACAGGCAGGCTAATACGGAAGTCACTCCCGTAACCGGCATTCTTTGGCTCAATCCCCCGAGTTTATCCATGTCGCGCGTACCGGATTGTTTCTCCACAGCCGCGGAATTGACAAATAATAACGACTTAAAAACCGCATGATTAAAGAAATGGAAAGCTGCCGCGGCAATACCTAAAGGCGAAGCGCACCCAAGGCCAAGTACAATATACCCGATCTGGCTTATGCTGGAATACGCAAGCATGCGTTTAAAATCTGTCTGCGTCAAGGTCGCGATCGCCCCCACGACAATAGAAAGTATTCCGATAAACAAAAACACATTGCTTATCGGCATATCGAACCCGAAGACCGAAACCGCGATCCTTATTAAAGTGTAAATCCCTAATGTCTTAGTGGCTATGCCGGCTAAGTACACGGATACCGGAGCGGAAGCTGCGGTATAAGCATCGGCAAGCCAGCCGTGAAAAGGCACCAATCCGCCTTTTATGAACAGGCCACAGAGAAACACCCCCGCAGCGAAAAGGATCAATAAGGCATGCCTTGAAGTATTCATGGCCACACTTATCGCTTCAAACGACATATTTCCTGAAATAAGAAAGAGCAGCCCGATGCCTGAGAGCATAAAAATAGTGGCTATTGCGGAAAGGATGATATATTTAAAAGCTCCTTCAAACGCGTCCCTGTCCTTATTAAATGCTATGAGGATGAATGATGAGATCGAAACGACCTCTATAAAAACGTAAAGCGAGAAAATATCCCTTGCCAGCGCGATCCCGTTTGCGCCGCAGAGAGCGATAATAAGCATGCTGATGAAATTAAACCTCGTCTCCCCTTGCGGGATAAAACTCTTTGAGACAAGCACAGTCACAAAAATCACCAGGCCCGTACACAATAATAAAAGCAGGCTTAAATTGTCCACCCCGATATTGAATCTCAAAAGCGGGCTTACGGGTATGGCGCGGATATCCCAGATCCCCGCTATCGCAAGGGAAGCGATGGCTGTCTGAAGAAGGGCAAGCATCGAAGCGAAAACAAAAACTATCCGATTCATCAACGCCCGAAAGGGGAGATTCAAGATAATCAACGCTACCAAAGGTAAGATAATAAAAAAGGAAAGCATTTTATCCTCTTGTCATCAAAAACATTATCACCAGGAATACCCCTGTCAGCGACCAAGCGATATATATTGTGTAATTTCCGTTATGCCAACTGCGCAGCTGCCTGCTTGCGCCGAATGCGATGCTTACGGACAGGTTTTCGTAAACCCAATCGATCATCCGGTCAAAGGCATAAAGGATCCTGGCAAATAGATCCATCAGCTTCAAGCCCATTTCATAGGGATCAAAGAATTTTCTTTCCGCCAGGCCATAGATCTTAGACAAAACAGGCGCGTAGTGTATATAATCAGTCGCCTTGACTGCGCTCCCCTTTGCTTTGACTGCCATCAGATGGCTGATAATCGCTGCGGCGATCACTATTAAAGTAAGGATAACCAGCATCATATTATTAGGAAATCCGGCAAAGGAGTGGCCCGCAGATCTGGCCCCGAGAATCGGCTGGATCAGATTATTGAGCGGGATCGCGTTAAAGACGCCAAAAATTATGCAAAAAAACGCAATGACCATCATCGGCGCCAACATCAACCAGCCTGCTTCTTTTACATCTTTGTTTCCTTCGCTTATTTTACCGGCGAATGCCGCGTGCCCGAGCTTTAAAAATGAGATCGCAGTAAAAAATGAGCCCAGGAGTGCTGCCAGATAGAATATCGCCCCTCTTTCTAAAGCCGCATCATAGATCAATTCCTTGGAGAAAAACCCGTTAAACGGCGGGACGCCGGAGATGGAGACTGCGGCAATAATAAAACAGCCGAAAGTCACCGGCATCTTAGCGCTAAGGCCGCCCAGCCTCTCTAGATCAGTCGTGCCTGCCTGCTTTTCCACCGCTCCCGCGGTCAAAAATAAGCAGCATTTATACAGCGCATTGTTAAGCATGTGGAATATGCCGCCGACAATACCGATAGGCAGCGCTGTGCCTATACCTAAGATCATGTAGCCGACCTGGCTGATGGCGTGATACGACAACAACCGCTTGTAATCCTTCTGGATCAAGGCCATCATCACCGCAAGAATGATCGTCACTCCACCGATGACCATAAGCACCGTGCTAAGCATCGACTCCGGCATAAGATTAAACATATCCAGGCAGATCCTGGACAAGAAATAAATCCCTATGAGTTTTTCCAGGGCCGCCGGAAGGAAAGCCATAAACGGCAAAGGGGCATCCGCTGCCGCATCGGGGATCCAGGTATGAAAAGGCATGGACCCGGCCTTAGAAATCGCCCCAATGACCAGCAAGATAAACGCAAGCGATGCCAAAGGCGAAAGATCAAGGCTGATCCCGGAAATATTAAACGTGCCCGCAAGGTGGCCGGTCAAACCTATGCCAAGCATCATACACAGGTCCGTCACCGCGCAGATGATAAAGGCCTTGATGGCGCTACGGTAGGCTTCCTTTGAACCGATAGCGATCAAGCCGTATAAAGTCAGAAGCAGGCCTTCCCAGAAAAAAAGCATGAAGATGAGGTTGTCGCTTAATACGGCGCCGTTGACAAAGGAAAGCGTGATTAAGAAATAGCTGTAAAATTGCCTGGCACTACCCCTTGCCCGCATAAACGAAGAGGAGTATAGCGCGACGAGAAAGCCGAAGGCTGAGGATGCCGCAAGCGTAAAAGCGCTAAGATGCTCAAGCCGCAAAATAAAATCCATGCCAAATCCGATTCCCGGCAAAGTAAAGATGATATCCTTCTTAAAGATCGAGAAAGAGATCACCACGCTTATTATGGTAGCCAGGAGCGTAATCGCCTCTTTGACAAAGCGCACACGCGATGGGACCAGAAGGACCGCCAGGCCAGCGATAAAAGGAATCAATATAAGTAATAGCAAAATATTCATCTTATTGCACCAACCCCAGCATCTGCTTGACCGCAATCTGAGTGAAATTAGCGGGGTAAATTATGAGGATCCCTGCCAACAGGGAGAGAAATGCAAGTGTTGC
>Ga0315289_10015261_pt1 | contig 10668 bp, 8 predicted proteins | sample YL17G11_40_MG_FD_203452 | JGI IMG/M metagenome (GOLD analysis project Ga0315289, IMG submission 203452) | Sediment microbial communities from Yellowstone Lake, YNP, Wyoming, USA - YL17G11_40 | ecosystem: Environmental > Aquatic > Freshwater > Lake > Sediment | place: USA: Wyoming | collected...
CCACTGTCCATCCTCGTCCCACACCACGCGCGGCTGCCGCTCCACGACCGTGATCGTGCACCGCGCCGACAGGCCACATGCGACCTGCACACTCTCAATGTCCGGCAGCGCCCTCAGGAGATGCGCCCCGATCTCGGCAGGGTGAACCCACAACACGTGTAGCCCCGGCAAGCCGCTGGCGCGGGCAACCTCGTCGGGCGAACTTCGGCTCGCCCCCACGACGACCACGCGGGAGACGTAAAAGCGCCCGTCGAGCGTCAGCCACAGCGCCCCGGCGGCCACGATGGCCACCAGCAGCAATAGCACGCCGCGCAGCCGATGCCACGACGAATAGGGCAACGCCGGGGCCCGCCTGGCCCGCGCCTGGCCCCCCACCATCACCCCCGCCGCCTCAAACCCCCGCCGCTTACCTCTGCGCCTGCGCCCCTTGTTCATTGTTCATTGACCCATTGTTCATTGTTCACTGACCCATTGTTCATTGTTCATTGACCCATTGTTCATTGTTCATTGACCCATTGTTCATTCAGAGGGCTGATACGACGTCTCGGAGCGCCCCTTGTCTCGATGCCGCTCGAGCGCCAACTCGATCAGCCGGTCAATCAGTTCTGGATACGGGATGCCGCTGGCTGCCCACAACTTGGGATACATGCTGATGGCGGTGAAACCCGGGATCGTGTTGAGTTCGCTGACGTACAACTCCCCCGTCTGGCCGGAGAGCAGGAAGTCGGCGCGCGCCATCCCGGCGCAGTCAATCGCCTTGTAGGCCCGCACCGCCAGGTCGCGCACCCGTTCCGCCTGCTCCGGCGAGATCGGCGCGGGGATCAGCAGTTTCGAGGCCCTGTCGCCGACGTCGAGGTACTTGGCGGCGTAACTGTAGAACTCGCGGCTGGGAATGACCTCGCCCGGCACCGAGGCGATGGGATCGTCGTTACCCAGCACGCTGACCTCGATCTCGCGCGCGGCCGGCACGGCCACCTCGACCAGCAACTTGCGGTCGTAGCGGGCAGCCTCGGCCAGGCCGCGGGCCAGCCCTTCCCGGTCGTGGCACTTGCTGATGCCGACGCTGGAGCCCAGGTTAGCCGGCTTGGTGAAGACCGGGTAGCCCAGCCGTTCTTCGATTTGCTCGATCACGCCTTCCGGGTCGGCTTCCCACTCCTTGCGCTTGAACGCCAGGTAATCCGTGATAGGGAGACCGTGGGCAATCATCACGTCCTTGAAGATGGCCTTGTCCATCCCCAGGGCAGACGCGGTCACGCCCGCCCCCACGTAGGGGATGCCCGCCAGGTCCAAGAGCCCCTGCACCGTGCCATCCTCGCCATAAGGCCCGTGCAGGACGGGGAAGATGACGTCGAGTTCCACCATGCGCGTCGCTTCGACCGCCCGTTCCGTATCTTCGAGGCGCATCAGGCTGCGCCGGGAAGGGTCGCCCAACAGTGCAGCGGGCCCGCTTGCGCCCGCGTCGCCGGCCTGGAGCGCTTTCAGCGGGTCGCCCGAGGCGATCCAGCGGCCCTCCTGGGTGATGCCGATGGGCACGACCTCGTACTTTCCCTCGTCTATGGCGTCCATCACCGAGCGGGCAGATGCCAGTGAGACCTCGTGCTCCCCCGAGCGGCCGCCGAAGATCACACCCACGCGAACTCTACGCGGCATTACCTTAGTCCCTCCCTACCAACTCGATCTCCAGTTCTAGCTCCACTCCGAACTGCCGCCGCACTTCGGCCCGCGCGTGCTCGATCAGGGCCAGGACGTCGGCGGCGGTGGCGCTGCCGGTGTTCATGAAAAAGTTGCCGTGCAGTTCCGAAATCTGCGCCCCGCCGATGCGGTAGCCTCGCAGCCCGGCCTGCTCGATCAGGTACCCCGCGTGGCTGCCCGGCGGGTTCTTGAAGGTCGAGCCCATCGTTGCGCCGGCCGGATGGCGCGTGCGGCGCCACTCCAGAATCTCGTCTACTCGCGTGGCAAGCGCCTGGGCATCCCCCGCCCGCAACCCAAACGTTGCCGCAAGAATCACATGCCCACTCCCCACGTCCGTAGTAGCGACTTCAGTCGCTCGTGACACTGGACGACTGAAGTCGTCACTACGAGTCACACCCATGCCTTCCACGTCCGTAGTAGCGACTTCAGTCGCTCTTGACTCCACCAGACGACTGAAGTCGTCACTACGAGTCACACCCATGCCTTCCACGTCCGTAGTAGCGACTTCAGTCGCTCGCGACACTGGACGACTGAAGTCGTCACTACGAGTCACGTCACAAGCCGTATTTAGGCTTCCTGCTCCTCGCTTGATGAGGCTCGACCGGTAGTCGAATTCGAACCATTCGTTTGGCTGCTCGACGATCTCGCCGTCCGGCCCCAGCACCATCGCGCTCCGGAGTACACCCGCGACGTCGCCGTCGAAGGCGCCCGCGTTGCCCACCACCGCCCCGCCGACCGACCCGGGGAGCCCGGCCGCCCATTCCAGCCCCGCCAGCCCACGCTCGACCGATTCACGCGCCAGCACGGCCAGCAGCGCGCCCGCCTCGGCCCGCGCCGCGAGGCCGTCGAAGCCAATGCGCGCCGCCCGATTGACGATGACCAGCCCGCGCACGCCCGCATCGGCGACGAGCACGTTGCAGCCGCCGCCCAGCAGGAGCCACGGCACGCCAAACGAGCGCGCCAGGTTCACCGCGCCGACCACCTCGTCCACGCTCTCGCATACGATCAACAAATCGGCCGGCCCGCCAATGCGCATGGCCGTGTAGCGCGCCAGCGGCTCATCGCGCCGGGCACGCGGCCCCAGTGCTACAGCCAGTTCATCCAGATCGTGGCTAACAGCAATACCTCTCAAATAAGACATCGGAAGATACCGTATCCAGTTCTCATCAGTAGGGGAGTCCTCAACTTGTTGGGGCCGTTTTCGCGTCCAGCGAGCAAACCCGAACAAGTTCGGGACTCCGGAGCCGCTATTTGATCAACACTTCCAACACCCACTCCCCCACCCGATACCCATCCCCCGCGCCGAGCGTCAGCGCGACGTCGCCGGAACGCAGTTCGGTGCCCAGCCAGACCACCGCCTCGTCCAGCGAGGCCGCACAGCGCACGTCGGGATGGCGCATCGCCGCCACGACGTCGGCGCTCGAGACGTCCAGCGTGTCCGTCTCGCGGGCGGCGTAGATGGGCAGCACGATCACGTGGTCGGCCGCCTCGAACGCCTGTGCAAAGTCCGCCAGCAGCGTCCGGGTGCGGCTGTAGGTGTGCGGCTGCCACACCGCCCACAAGGCGCGACCTGGGAAACGCTGGCGTGCGGCTGCGAGCGTCATCCGAATCTGCGTTGGATGATGGGCGTAGTCGTCTATCACCGTCACGCCGCCGGCTTCGCCCTTGACCTCGAAGCGCCGCCCCACCCCATGAAACTCGGCCAGCGTATCTGTCGCCACGTGAAAGGGAAGCCCCAGCCAGTCTGCCACCGCCAGCGCGGCCATCGCATTGGAAGCGTTGTACGCACCAGGCACGCGCAACTGTACCAATCCCAGCACCCGTCCCGAGTGTGTGGCCAGGAAGCCCACACCCCCGAGAGAGTTGGGCCGCACCTCCTCGGCTCGCCACTCGGCGCCCTCGCCCAACCCAAAGAACGTCACTGCGGCGCCCTCAGTCTGCCGCCGCGCTCCCAGTTCCCGCGCCACCGGGTCGTCCCAACCGACTGCCAGGAGCCCTTCGCGCGGCACGAGCGCCACGAATTCCTCGAACACCGTCCGGAAATCGGCGAAGGTCGGATAGCAGTCTGGGTGATCGTGCTCGACGTTGGTGACGACTGCCACCTGCGGCTTCAGGCTGAGAAAAGTGTGGTCGTACTCGTCCGCCTCAATCACAAAGTGTGGCCCCTTTCCCGCGCGGGCGTTCGTCCCCAGCCCGGCGATCACGCCGCCGACGATGAAGGTCGGGTCGCACCCGGCCGCCAGCAGGAGCGAGGCGATCATCGCCGTCGTCGTCGTCTTGCCGTGCGTGCCGGCGACGGCCACCCCCGACCGTCCGTCCATCATCTGGCCGAGGAACTCCGGCCGTTTCAAGACCGGGATGCCGGCCGCCCGCGCCGTGAGCACCTCGACGTTGGACGCGCGCACGGCCGAGGAGACGACGACTAAGTCAACCCCGGCCACGTTTTCGGCCCGGTGCCCGGCAAAGACGCGCGCTCCATCCCGCGCCAATGCCTCCGCAACCGGCGAAAGCACCAGGTCGGAGCCGGACACCTGCGCCCCCTGCTGCATCAGCACGCGGGCGATGGCCGAGAGGCCTGCCCCGCCGATGCCAATCAAGTGAATGCGCTTACCGAAGACGTCCATCATAAGAACACAATCAACACGAAGACGAACGAGAACGCCACGACGGTCAACAGCATTGGGTCGGTCAGCCACACCAGCGGAAGGTATTGAGTCGCCAGCCTCGCCGCTCCCGATCCGGCTGCCGGGGCCTGGATGCCCAGGAGACCATAATTGGCTTTGTGGAGAAAAAACCACAGCGCGCCCATGATCAGGTATCCGTTCAACGCCCCCAAAATGAAACCCAGCAGGACGTCCTGCAACTTCTCACGCGCAGCCTTACTCGCCAGCCGGGCCGAGACGACCGGGCCGGCATAGCCGACGATCGCCATCACGATGACCAGGCCACCGTACAGGTAGAACTGTTCGATGGCGGCAAGGTCAGCCAGGAAGCCTTTTGAAAATGGGACGTACTCACTGAAGACCAGGCGCAGGAACAGCGCCACCATGACGCTGAACGAGACCAGGATCTCCTTGGACCATCCCCGCAAGGCCCCCATAGTGCCGAAAATCAGGACAATCACCCAGAAGACAGCGTCCAGTGGCATCATGTCGCACCTCTCCATGCCAGGTTATGCAGTTCTTGTGCCAGCCGCGTGGCGGCGTCCGGGCGCGCCAGCGCCCGCATCCGCGCTGCCATATCGCCCAACCCTGCCCGGTCGCCGAGCAAGCGGCGGAGCGTGGGCAGCAACTCTGCGGCCAGCCGCTCGTCGTCCAGCCGCACGGCCGCGCCTCGCTCGACCAGCCAATCGGCGTTGACCCGCTGGTAGCGCCAGGCGTACGGATACGGCACCAGCACCGCCGGTAATCCAAAAAAGGGCAATTCGCCCAGCGTCGAAGCCCCCGCCCGGCAGAGCACCAGGTCGGCGGCCGCCAGTGCCAATCCCATCTCGTCGTGCAGGTAAGGGAATGCGTGGTAACGTGCCCTGAGCGGCAGCGGCAGCGCCTCGCGCCGCTCTGCCACCCACGGCCAACTCAGTTCACCGCTCACGTGCACTACCTGCGCCAGTTCCAAGGCCTGCTCCAACACACCGCTCAACGCCTGGTTGATGCTGCGCGCGCCCCGGCTGCCCCCCAGCACGAGCAACGCCGGAACCTCAGGCTCCAACCCGAACGAGTCCCTCGCGCCGGCCCGATCCAACCCGTGGAACTCGGCTCGCACCGGGTAGCCGGTCACGACCACCTTGTGGGCCGGGAAATAGGCCCGCGAATCCTCCACCGTCACCGCCACGCACGCCGCCAAGCGCGCGATCACACGCACCGCCAGCCCGGGTTCGATGTCGGGCAGGTAGACCAGGACGGGCACCCGTAGCGCCCGGGCAGCCAACGCCACCGGCAGGCTGGCGTAGCCGCCGGTCGCAAACAGTGCCGCCGGCCGCTCCCGCCGTCCCAGGCGGCACGCAACCCCCCACCCCTGCACCAATTTGACCAGGTTCCAGACGGCGCGCCAGGGGGCCAGGCCGTGCACCCCACCCGCCGGTACGCCCACGAAGCGTAACCCTGCCCGTGCGGCCAGGCGCTCCTCGACGCCGCCCTGGCCGCCGACGTACAGGATAGAAACCCGATTTTTTGATCCACAGGTAGCGTGAAGTTGACTGCCAGCGCTTCTCTCAAGGCCAAAGGACTCCTGCTGGCAGGAAAAATCGGGTTTCTCGGTCCTGAATTCAGCGCCCAGCGCCTGGACGACGGCGAGGCCCGGATAGACGTGTCCCCCGGTTCCCCCACCGGCGATCCAGATTCGCACGTGGGCTTCTTTCCTTTCCCGTCCGCTTCCCAACCCGCTTACCTCGCGAAATACTCAACAACATCCCCACTCCCCCGAGCGACACCACCATGGTCGAGCCACCGGCACTGATGAATGGCAGCGCAACCCCGGTGAAGGGGACCAGTCCGGCCATCACGGCAATGTTGGCCAGGGCCTGAAACACCAACCCACACGTAATGCCGCACGCCAGGAGCGCAGCAAAGGCATCCGGGGCCTGCTGCGCAATCTTGAAGCCCCGCCGGGCCAGCAGAAGAAACAGGCCGATCACGACCAGGCAACCGACGAAGCCCAACTCCTCACCCAGCACAGCAAAGATGCTATCGGTATGGGGAGCCGGCAAATAGCCCAACTTCTGTTCGCCTTGCCCCAAACCCACGCCGAACAGCCCGCCGCTGCCCAATGCCATCAGCACCTGCTGGGTATGGTAGCCGACGAGTCTGGGATCGCGCCATACGAGCAGGTACTCGTCAATGCGCTGCCGGGCATAGGGCAGTTGCTTGACCAGCAGGAAGAACGTGACGCCGCTGACCGCGCCGCCGATCGCCAGTTGGAGGATGTCAGCGCCGGCGAAGAAGAACATCGCCAGCGCAGTCAGCACGATCAACACCGCCGTGCTCACGTCCGGCTGCATCATGATCAGGCCAGCCACCACGCCGATCAGCACGGCGAACGGGACCAACCCATACGTCACGTCGCGGATCTGCTCCCCCTTGGAGGCCAACCAGGCCGCCATGTAGATCACGATGGCCAGTCTCGCCACTTCGCCGGGCTGAATCGAACCGTTGAGAAACGAGCGCCGCGCACCGAAGCGATCATCTCCCACCAGGAGCACGAGCACCAAGAGGAGCAGCGTCCCTCCCATGATCGGCACGGCGAACTGTTGCCACCAGTCGTAAGGCACCAGTGCCGTGACGACCAGCGCGGCTATCCCCAGGCCAACCCACAGGAACTGCCGCGAGGCGATGCGAAAGGTGCTCTGGTATACCTGGTACGACCAGTCGAAGGTCGCGCTGTAGACCATCATCAGCCCGACGATGAGCAGCCCGGCGACGACCAACACGAGCACGTAGTCGGGGCCAGTGCGCCCTCGCCTGTGCCGCTCGACCGGTTGTATCCTTTGCCGTGCTCCCGTTCCTGCCGCCATCCTCTCCCTCTTCTCTCCCGCCCCTGGACAAGTTGGCAACTTGTCCTACATCACCCGCGCCACTTGCTTCTTGCTTCCTGCCCCCTGTCTCCTTGTCCCCTTGCCTCCTTGTCTCCTTGTCTCCCCCTACAACCCCCGCACCAGCTCCTTGAACCGATCCCCCCGCGCAGCAAAATCGCGGAAGGCGTCGAAACTGGTCCCTCCAGGTGAAAGCAGTACCACATCGCCCGGCCGGGCCAGCCGTGCCGCCGCCGCCACCGCCTCCTCCAGCGTCTCCACCTGCGTGATGCCCTCCAGAAGAATGGAGAATGGAGCATGGAGAATATAGGATTGCACCACCTGCGCAATCATCGGCCCGGCCTCGCCGAAGGTGATCAGGTGCCGTACCCGCTGCACGGTCTCCTGGGCAAACTCGTCCCAGGGCAGTTTCTTGTCGCGCCCGCCGGCCAGGAGCACGAGCGGCTCGTCGAACGAGCGCAGCGCCGCCAGCGAACGCTCCGGGGCCGTGGCGATGGAGTCGTCGTACCACTGCACGCCGTTCCACTCGCGCACCCACTCCAGCCGGTGTTCGACGCCGGGGAAGGTCGTGGCCACCTGTCGCATCGCCTCGACCGGCACGCCGGCCACCCCGGCCAGCGCACACGCGGCCAACACGTTCAACAGATTGTGACGGCCCCGCAGCCGCACCTCCGAAGCATCGCAAATCGCACAATCTGCGCCGCCCTTCGACAGGCTCAGGGCAGCACCCAGCCGCAGTATCAACTCACCGTTCGTCTTGAACGCACCTTCCTCTACCTCAGCCCCGCCGCTGAACCAGAGCAGATGCGCCGCCGTATCCAGTGCCAGTGAGCGGGCGTTGGCGTCGTCGTAGCCCAGCAGCGCAAAGTCTTCCGGCTTCTGGTGGGCGACGATGGTACGCTTGGCCGCCAGGTATTCCTCCATCGTCGCGTGCCGGTCCAGGTGGTTGGGCGTGACGTTGAGCACGGCCGCGACGTGCGGGCTTATGGTCATCACCTCCAATTGAAAACTGGAGAGTTCCATCACGGCCCAATCGTCCGGCCTGATCTCGTCCAGGTCGGCGATGAGCGGGTTGCCGATGTTGCCGCCCACCCAGGTGCGCCTGCCCCCTGCACGGCACATCTCCCCCACCAGCGCCGTCGTCGTCGTCTTGCCGGCCGAGCCGGTGATGCCGATGAGCGGGGCCGGACAGCGCTCCAGGAACAGTTGCGCGTCGTTAGAGAGCGAAATGCCGCGCCGTCGCGCCTCGACGACGATGGGAGCATCCAACGGCACCCCGCCGCTCAGGCACACCAGGTCGGCCCGTTTCAGCAGGCTGAGCGGATGTTCGCCCAGCACGTAGCGGATAGGCAGGCCCGCCAATTCTGCCAGCCGGTCGGCCAGCGCCTTTTTGCCCTGCAGGTCCGAGACCGTCACCTCGGCCCCGGCCTGCACCAGGTAGCGCGCCAATGCCGTGCCCTGACGGGCGAGGCCCAGGACCACAATTCTCTTGCCACTAAGATCCGATGTCATCATATTCTATCAATTAACAATGAATCAATGAACAATGAACAGTAGCCATTTCGCCACACCAGTTACCTCTTTGTGCATTGCCTCATTGTTCATTGTCTCATTGCCTCATTGTTCATTGTCTCATTGCCTCATTGTTCATTGCCTCATTGTTCATTGTCTCATTGCCTCATTGTTCATTGCCTCATTGCCTCATTGTTCATTGTTAATTACCACAACGCCAACGCCACCCCGGCCATCGCCGCCAGCAGCCCCACCAGCCAGAAGCGCTGCACCACCTGCGTCTCCGACCAGCCCAGGAGTTCGAAGTGATTGTGTAGGGGGCTCATCTTGAACAAGCGCCGTCCCTGGCCGAATTTGCGCCGGGTGTACTTGAAATAGAACACTTGTAGCACCACCGACACCGTCTCGGCCACCGGCACCAGCGCCACGATCGGCAGCAGCAACCATTGGCCGGTCATCAGCGCAACTGTCCCCAGCGTCGCCCCCAGCGCCAGGCTGCCCGTGTCGCCCATGAACATCTGCGCCGGGTGGGCGTTATACCACAGGAAAGCAAAACACGCTCCCACCAACGTGAAACAGAAGAGCATCAGCGTATCCTGCCCCTGCAACAGAGCGATCACGCCGTAAGCGACGAAGGCGCTGGCGACGATGATCCCTGCCAGCCCATCCTCCCCATCGGTCAGATTGACCGCGTTGGCCAAACTCAGGATCACACACGCCGCGATGGGCACCCACGCCCAACCCAGCTCCACCATGCGCCGCACTCCCGGCACGCCTACCTGCCCGGCAAACTGCAATGGGAGCACCTTCATAATCACGGCACCCCCTAGCGCCAACAGGATCTCCCAGACGATCTTCTGCCGTGCGGGATACCCTTCGCCCCGCCGCATCCCCCGCACGCCGGCAATGTCGTCCACTGCGCCGATGAGCGCGTAGGCCAACATCACCCCCAGCGGCACCAGGATCGAGCGCCCGATCACCGTCTGTCCCAGCAGGTTATAGATGTTAAGCGCGATAGTAATGAGTGTGACCGGCACGACGACCATCAGCCCGCCCATGGTCGGCGTGCCCTGCTTGGTCTGGTGGCCGCGCGGGCCGTCAATGCGGATACGCTTGCCCATGTTATACCGGCGCAGGATGCGAATGAGCAGTGGACCCCACACCACCGCCAGCAGGAAGGAGATGCTTGCCAGGATCAATGCAAAGTCCATTGTGCCCTCCCTAACTTGTTGACGATCTCTTCCATCCGCAGCGCCCGCGAACCCTTGACCAGGATCACGTCGTCGCCCGTGACGATCTGCTCCAGCAAGGCGACCGCTTCGGCGTTCCCCTCGACGATGTGCACCTGGTCGGCCGGCATGCCCCAGCGCAGTGCAGTCTGGCCGATGATGCGCCCGCGCGGCCCAACCGCGATGAGCACGTCGGCCACCTCGAGCGCGCGCATCCCCACCTTTTCGTGCCCTTCCTGTTCATAGTCGCCCAGTTCCAACATGTCGCCCAGGACGGCGATCTTGCGCCCGCCGAGTTCATCCAGCAGGTTGAGCGCGGCGATGGTCGAGGCGGGGCTGGCGTTGTACGTATCGTCCAGGATGGTAGAGCCCTGTGGCCCCGGCACCGCCACCAGCCGCAGTTGCGCCGAGGGACTGCGCAAGCCCTCGATGATCTCCTGCCAGGTCAACCCCTCGACCAGGCCCACCGCCGTCGCCCGCAGCGCGGTGTGGACGGAGTGCCGTCCGAGGAGCGGAATCTTGACGTGCAACGTCTCGCCGCCGTAGTGGAGGCGGAAGTGAATCCCCTCCAGCCCCAATCCCTCGATGCGGTCGGCCCACAGGTCCGCTTCGGGCGAGAGGCCATAGGTGAACACGCGGGCACGCGTCGCCTGCGCCATCCCCCGCACGTTTTCGTCGTCATAGTTCAGGATCGCCACGCCTTCAGGC
>Ga0315289_10015262_pt1 | contig 10667 bp, 13 predicted proteins | sample YL17G11_40_MG_FD_203452 | JGI IMG/M metagenome (GOLD analysis project Ga0315289, IMG submission 203452) | Sediment microbial communities from Yellowstone Lake, YNP, Wyoming, USA - YL17G11_40 | ecosystem: Environmental > Aquatic > Freshwater > Lake > Sediment | place: USA: Wyoming | collected...
TGTCGATCCTGATATTCAGGTCTAACAGCCGCCAAAAGCGAGTTGAGTTGCGCGTAGGGCTGTCTGGGTCTACTATTCAAGAAATCGTCTGTCAACGTCAACTGAGTCCACAAGCCAGAAGTCCGTATCGTATGCTTAATTGTTATGGCTCTCATGTCCTTGTCGATGCTCCAAGCCACGCCGCTAGCTTGTGTTTTGGCGTGGATGTGAAAGGTTTGTCCTGGCAACGCGTCCTTAATCATTGGCACAGTCACGGTTCCCGTCAACGGTTTGGTTCTGGCTCTCCGTAATTCTGAATGTACGAGTTGGCCCATAGTGCCTATGTCCGTTGTGCCAAGAACTCCGCTTGCCATAGTGTCGTCTTTTCCTACGCTGTCAATAGTGGCTTTCAGCTTCAGTTTGTCCGTTCCTATGAGTGTCGCGTCTCTTGCGGCTCTGCAGATTAAGCCTTCAAAGTGCATGTCGTCCCAGTTGCTAACCATTAGAGTCGCGGGATGCCACACTAGGACAAAGTTGATGTTGCTCCAGCTAGGCGCGCCTTGCACGCTCCAGTCTACGCCTTCCCTGTAGTATGGACCTACCCTTTTTGAATAGTAAATCCACTTGTCCATTTCAGCGGTAGTAATGAACTGATAGAAATAGTTGCTGCCGTCCGTGTAAAGCCCAAACATGATGGGTTGTGCTCCAGTGTCAAAGTAGGCGTAAGTGTTGAATGTTGGCGGGTTCTGTTCTGAACCTATCTTAGTGAAGTCCCAAGCCGCGTTCTGAGTTGAAGGCCAGTATGCTTGGCCGTCTGCTCCCCCAGCATTGTAAAGTCTTAAACTGTTGGCTCCAACCTTAAACAAGGCAGCGTCATCTGAAAGCAGATTCATGTTTGCATTGTGACCCCAAGATGCCGCATGTCCTTCACACCAGTAGTCCTGAGCTGGCTTACGCAACACGCCATAAAACAGAACGTAGTTTGCTTCTGAGTCTGCATGTTCAAAACCGTATTCCTCAAAATCTACGCCTTGCACAAGAAGCGAATTCGCTTGTGAGTTTCCGTAGTACCGCGTCCATCCCGCTTGAGTTGCTTTTAACTGTTTCAGCCTGAAATTGCCGTCCGTATCAACAATCCAGTGAGGACCGTTGTTAGCGTCTGCCGTCTGTGCAGAAACCAAATCGCACAAGTCATTCACTACGGCTAGGCAAGGCTTGAATGGACTCTGATAAAACGGTATTACGCCTTCGCCAGCGATAGCGTCTATGTTCGCAAAGTCGTAAGCGTAGCCGCTGGCTCCTGAACCCAGTATCATGTTAACGTGTTTCGGGATCACGCCGTAGTTCGCATCATTCAAGATTTCGGCGATTGTGTCTAAAGTGCTGTGCGTGCTTTCTGTTCCGTACTGTTGGTTGCAAGCTGACTCTCCGAAACCGTAGCCAGTGCCGTCACACTTCAAAATCAGGTATTCGCCTAACTTGCTGAGTATTGGCTTGCAAAACCGTATCAGTCCGTTCAGGACGGTTGTGTATGCTCCGTCACTTGCGGCTTTCACGCCTAAAGTTATGGTTTTTCCAGCGGCTACGGACGCGGGGTACTTAGTGCTGGCAACGTCTGACATGGTGACTGTTGCAGTGTCAAAACCGTTTTCGATCCTGATGATGTCGGCTGAGTCAAACTTCGCGCTGAGGTCCTCTGCTCCAACAATGAACTGGACATTCGGGTTTACCATGTAAGTTACCAAACAGTCACGACCTTCCGTTCACTCCGTCGTAAATCATTTCGCCTATGCTGAGAGTAGTACCTGCCAAGCCGATTGCGCCGCTGATTATGCCGTAGGGCGTTGACATTTCTAGGAGGCTTAGGCTGACAGTCAACATTCTAACTGTACTAATCATTCTCTGTAACTGCCTTAGTGCCTCTTCAACCTCTGGAGGTAAACCTAGTCGCTGGGTTAAACTGAGCATTCGAATAAGAACACTTTCACATTGACGAACCGTCAGGTCTGTCATGAGGGCATGCTCTTTTAAATCGTGCAGGTCTCTTTTTGCGTCTTCTATGTTGCTTGGCACTTCTTCACCTACCTTCACAAACGTTTCCTTAAGGGTCTTGAACAGTTCAGTATTTTCAAGTTCGATTTGGGGAACGACATTCAAGAAACACCTGCAATTTGGGTGTGTAATGCACATGTCCGCGTCCAAATCGTAGACGGCGCCCTGGCTTTTCGAAACCAATGTGCCCGTCAAACTTTTGAGGTTCCAAGTTTCGCCCTGCAGTATCTGGCATTTTAGGCACGCGTCTGCGGCGAATGTTTGCCAAAGAACCTCATACGTCACAACGTCTAGGCCAAGGCCGTACGCAAACTCGTCTAGAACAAACGTTTCTGGCACTAGGCAATCCCAAACCTTTCAAGACCTTGTATCAAGCATCTGCGTAACTAATGTATTCTGCCTCTCCCTCATACTCGTAAACAGCATCTTGATCCTCTCCTATACGAGCATGGTTCCGCAAGCAATAACCCTTAGTTATTGTGTAGGTTCGCGTCTTAACCGCTCCAGCACTGTCTTGAATACTCATTATCACCTTGAAATATTCTATTTCGTTTGAAACTCCGTTGTCCGTAAGTGCATATTGGTTGCCACCTGCCACCTGAACGTCAGTAGTGAAAAACGCTGTTCTTGAGTCACTCAGAAACGTCAGTTTCCACTCGAAAAAGCTAGGTTGCTGAAGGTTGATAGTTGACGAAGTGGCAGCACCAGGCGGCTTATTGCGTACAGCGTCATGGATTCGTCTATACTCAAAACTCAAGATTCCGTTAGTGATGTTGACTCCATGCGTACTATCGTAGCCGATGTGGACGTTGCTGATTCTGCCGTAAACCTTCTCTGTCTTTACCGCTGTCAAACTCATGCTATCACCCTGACCCTGCATGGCTCGTTGAAGTCCTCTAGAAACTTGTTTGCTTCTGCCACAAGCCCTTTACTGGCCTCATCATAGACTTTAGGCGTCCCAATACCTTGCATTGTCCCGAACTTGCCATTGAGAGGATCAAACGGAACCGCTGCAACCGTGTCCTTACTCGCTATGTGAATCACCATTTCAGCCACTAACTTAGTGTATTCGCTGAAGAGGCGGTCAAAATCTCGATTGCTCGGACTGTTGCATAGGCGACTGTGATAGTACCATTTCATTTCTTCCAAATCGTCAAACACAGTGAATTCCTTGCCGTCTATCAATTCCTTCTTCATATGGCGTACCTCTTGTAACGCATGATTCCAGAAACGGAATATAGGATTGTGCCGCCAAGATTCTTTTCGTTGTCGCTGATTCTTTCCCAACTTCTGAGGCTGCCAGGAAGGTAAGCCTCACAAACGCGTCTTAGCTCTGCCTCTGCCTTCCACCGCAATTCTGTGCCAGTGATCCCCGTCTTGTCAATCGTCCAAATCGTTATCGGCACTTTCTCTAAGTAGCCTATTCCAACTGGCAAGCCTTCAACGTCAGGAGTGCCAATGCTGAACACTAGGTCCACGGCCTTGTCAATGAACACTCTGACCAGAGGATAATCAGGGTTTCCATAACAAACTATGAACGTGACTTGCGTAGACGTAAGACTTAAAACGTACGTGTCCGTGGCTGCCACAGCATTAGGAAAGGCAGCGTGTGTAAGAGTGTCTGTGCCACTGTCAAAATGAGTTACCAGCCGCTCCATTCCGCTGTTGGGTCCAGACCCATATTTGATATAATAATTGTTCCAATAGTGGTCTGCCTCGGTCCGTTCCGCGTCCACTGTTGTCGTTGTGCTGCCACTGTCAGCGGTTCCAGTCGCTCCCGAATAATACACATCATTATCTTCCGTTAGATTCGTGTTTAGAAGGTAAGTTTCCAGATACACTTTATTGGTCTGTCTAGCATCATCCACCATAAACACTCAACTCCTTCAAGTCACAAACGAAAAACTGAACAATGTCCCCAACAATGATGGGCTTCACCACTTCCACAATCCAAGTCCGTCCGAAACTGTCAGTTACCAAATCGTAAACTTCTGCTCCGTCAACCGTGAATCCAAGAGCGTCCAGACTAACCCAGTAGCCCAAGTCTGAAGCCAGCTTTTGGCTTTCCTTCTGAATGATGACCATGTGAGTAGTCGTGTCCGTGTAGGTTTTGGGATACCATCCAGTCACGCTGTCTCTAGTAGTTCCAAGAGTCAACGCGGAACGTGTAACGTCAAAACTTGCTCCGTGAAAGACTCTTCTACACGTGTCCATTAACTTGTTGAAGGCGCTGCTTGATCCTGAAGCGGAACCCCAAACCTCAAACATCGAATCCAAATCAATATGGGTTGTCCAGCTCCCTCCACTGTCAGCACTATCTTCTCTGTTTCCTAAAGTGTAGGCAGGAGCAGAATTGTCAGTTCTCCACTTCACATAGTTTGCGCCGCCAACATTGGCTCTGCAGACAATAGCGTATCTAGTGTTTGGAGTCAACGTGTATTCCGTCATCAATATTTCATACCACAAACCGCCAGCGCCCGTGGTAAACGTGTTTGCGTCTATCGTTCCACTCGTCAAGTCTGAACCTGAAGGATGTAAGCCAGTGGTTGCTCTGATTCCAACAGTAAGAGTGGACGGGTTTCCTATGCGGTACATTTTGAGTTTGACTGACTTAACCGTGTGAGCGCCAGCGCCTAGAGTGAAGGTTTGTGCCTTCCAGTCAGTGAGCCATATGGTCCACGAATCGTCATCGTTTACGTTGTAATATTCAAATCTTTGTTTCCGCGTTGTGTTTTTCAGCCTCTTTTACTGTGAAGTTGGCACAGGATCATTGTCTATCCAAATCGGCGGCTGCCTCAAACTTCCAATCATTTTGTCGAGGACCTGCATACTCAAACGAAAGTCAGGGTCACCCTGCAAGTACGACACGCTTAAACCGCCAACTCCGACTTGCTCGCCCTTCTCCTTGTAGGCCCTGAGCATCAGGTTAACCAGACCTTTCACAGCCAAGTTTTCAGGAGCCGTGTAAGTGAAGCTTTTGGTTTCTGCAGTGCCCGTCAGGGCGGCGATGGATGTTCCAGCTTGAGCGTTCACATAGTCTATTGCGTCGTCAACTTTGTATTCGAGAATCGTGAGAGTCAAGTTGCTAAAGTCGGTTAGGAGGTAGCCGTTTTCGTCTAGGATCCTCTGCGCAATACTTGCTACTGTAGTCATTTAAGAGATCTCCATCAACAATTCCTTTATCATGCTGAACAACTCGTCTTCCTTCCTTCGTTTCTTGTCATAGTAATAGTGTCTGCTGTCTCCGCCAGACACGACGGCAGGGCCGACTGCCGTGCCGACTGCGCCTGGCAACTGTTCCTTGGCGATGACGTCGCCTTCGAAGAAACTCAAGTTAGAAGCGCCTCGGAACCAGTTTTGGAAAGCGGTTGCAAGCGCTGAACAACATTTTGCTGTTCAACATCTCCGTCATCGTGTTGACTAGACTTGAGCCTTTCTTGACTGTTGGGCCGCCTGCGTCTTCAGGGCCGATGTATGCGTCGGCGACAACGACGCAATCAAAACAAATTATTGCACCTTTATAGTCATGCAGAATACCAACTCTGACACTTAAGGGAGTGTTAGTCTCAGTTAAGCCAGTGTTTTCTGCTTCTAAAATTCCATTCAAATAGATTTTTACATAACCGTCTCCTGTTCCGCCATACTGCACAACTTCAATGCAATACCATGTGTGTTCTTGAAGAGCTGTAGCACCGTCATTCCCTGAATTATCTGAATATACCAATGTAAGAACGTTTTTACTACCATCCCATCGAAGAATGCAACCGCCCAAGCAAGAACCATACCAGTAAATTCCACATAACGCACCAGTATAATCTTCATCGCCTAACGCGTCAAAATACATGTAAAATCTCAGGTATCTAGGATTGACTTCAGTGAAAGTAATGGATTTAGAAGCATAGTCACTGCTTCCAACATTACTTCCCGCAACCCTCATTGCATAAGTGTCATGATGTTTAATAGAGTTTTGAACCGTCGGACTTCCCGTTGTGCTAGTCCACGCTGAAAAATCTCCACTCTCAAAACCGTCACTGAAAATCGCCATTAGACAGAGCCGCCTTCAGTTATGGGAACTTCATGCACATTCCACGTTGCACTCACAATGTTGCCTGCTGCCTTCGCATTGTTAAGCATCAGAACCACAGCATCTCGAACACCGTTCTTTTTGGCTTCATTCGTGCCAATCTCGATTTGAACACTTATACTGTAACTGTTTGCCATCCACATCACCACCTAGTAGTAGCTTACTATGAGGAAAGTCTGCACGTCACAAAGATTCAAGTTTGCTTGGTCAACATCATTGTCGTCTATGATGAAGTTGTACGTTTTGTTGAAAGCGGCAACCTGAGCCACAATGTCAATGTTTCCTATCGCAGCATCGCCGCCTTCCCGCGTGGTTGCAGCTAGAAGCCACTGATTGTCCACAAGGTTAATCGCGTCCACGTATGCGCCTGCCGCGCTTTCTTTAACTTGAATGTCTTGGGCACCATTAAGTCCGTTTGTGGCAGCGTTCGTGTTTTCTATCATGCGAAACTTTATGCCCGCGTAGACGTGGGTGATTGTTCCTGTAATGTTGGGCAAGACGACGCTGGGCAACGTTAAGTCTGAACTGTTAGTATTGCAGGTTATAATGTCGTCTGTGGCGCTGAAGAAGGCTTTGGTGATTTCGTGGTGGTCCGTGCGGGCTTTAATCGCGTCAATCAACAGGTCTAATCGTCCACCGTTGACCCAATCAGTCTGCAACTCGTTAGTATCGGCGAGAATAGTATCTAGGTCGCCTTGCGTGTTGGATTCATCTGCTGGATCTACGGGAAGGTTGTCTGTTTTAGCTTTAATCAGCTTTGCAAGAGCTACGAGGCTATCACCCGCCGTCGTGTCTGTCTTGTTGCCGATAACCTCATTTATCTGAGCGTTTAACGCTGAATTCTGCGCGGGCACATCGTGAAATTCATCTATAACTGCAAGTTGCGCGTCAATGTCACTGTCGTCTGCTGGGTCTGCGGGCAAATTATCCGTTTTAGCCTTGATAGCCGCAACTTCAGTATCCACATAATCATCTACCGCATCTACTTTGGTTACAAGTGAGGCTGTTTCAGCTTTAATGGCTGCAACGTCTGCGCTCACGCTTGCCCCAGAAGGTGCTCCGAGTCGCGTGTAAATATCGTCTTCCTGTCCACCGCCTACCTTAAATTCTTTGTAAGGATAATGGAATGTGTAGAGTTGAGGGTTCGCGGCTTTACTCCATTCAGTAGCCCAAGTGCCCGCCGCATCAGGAGTGAATGGTGCTGTGTACCATCCGTCACTTTCTTCCGTTACTACAAGGGCGGCGCGGTTGCCTGATTCATCTATGACCGTGCAAGTGAACACTAAGGCTGTGGCTGGAAGTCCCGTTGCAACCACGGTTATGAAGCAACGGTCTTTGAATGCTTCGCCAATTTTCAAACCCATATTTTAAGACCTCATTATTTTACTTGGGTCATTATGTATGTCTCGTCAAATACTCTTCAAGCTGACCCAAAACAGCGTGAACACGCGTAACCATCTGCTTATGTTCTTCATCACTCAGAAAAAGTTGGTCTTGCTGAGTTTTCAACACTATTTCAACAGTGCCCATTCGCTGGTTTAAATTGCTGTTAACAGTTTTGAATTGGCTGATTTGATCTGTTAAACTGTCAATCTTTATTGACAAGTCTAAACTGATTTCAGCGTCAGCAACAAAAGATGCAAGCTTGTCACATACAACAGACAGATTAACAAGTGAAGGATTACTCTCTCGAAGCGAACTGATTAACTGTTTAACTTCTTCCAAGTCCATAATTTCACCACGTTGGATAGTTCGCGAGGAACTCGCAGAACTCAGGAAAAGGCTTCCTGAAGCCTACCCTCTCCATGATTTGGTCAAACATTATGATTGCTGAGCATCTAACCATCGTGAAGTGGCCTCTCGGATCAATTTTGGCGTAATGACTAACCGTATGTTTGAAGCGTCTGCCGCTGGCCAAGCGATACTCGTCGCCGTCAACGGTTATGGTGGAGGTGACAAACGTTTTGATGCTTGACTTGTAAGTGTAGTTTATCCAGTAGGATGGTTTACTCCAACCGCCAAAATATTGTCTGCGCCACCGACAATACAGGCAGGTAAACCTGAACCGCTTCAGCCCTTCTGGACAGTTGCCAAGTTTGCCCGCGCACCATAAAGGAAACACTTAGAGTTCCTTAGGGGTCCTTCGGGGTTTGGGCTGCGGTCCGCCCGTATGAGTTGGTTCGGTTGGCGGCGCTTCTGGAGTTGGCGCGTTCACTGGGGGCTCCGTTACTTCTGGCTCTGCCACGAGTTCAACAGCTGTGCCGAACCGTTTGAACTGCTCCTCCGAAACCGTGATTATGGTTCCCTGCTCAAACGTGCCCTGCTCAAACCTTAGAGTGCCGACTTTAACTTTCACTTTCGTTTTTTCATTCCTCCTTCACGATTTGGTTTTAAACCCCAAAAAAGTGGGGGGAACCAGTTTATTGGTGGACTGGAAAAACCACGCTTAAATCTGTGTCATTTGGCAAATCGCATTCGCGTCGTAGACGACTGGCAAGCCGCGCATGTAGACTCTGCCGAAGAGGCTTTCGCCTTCTTTCTTGCTGAGTACCTGCGTTTCAACCGTCAAGTCTTCTGCTACGACAAACTCGAACATGCCTATTGGATTCGCCTTAGTCATCAAGCCCGTTCCCGCCGTCATTGTGGCGGTTGGAAAGACTTCGCCTTGAATGCGCTCTTTAATCCATGTGAGGTAGGGAACGGCTGTGTTTGCTACAAATACGGCGGCTTCGTTGTATTCTTGCGGGTTCACGGTTAGGTTGTATGGCGGAAAAATGTTGTCTGCCATCAGCAACGTAATCGTGTTGTTGATGCTTGTAGGGATGTTTGTGGCTGTGCTCCAATTCAAGGCGGTGGCTTCACTGTTAACCCCCGTAGCATTGTAGAGGCCGTTGATGTCGTAGTTTGTGCCGTCTCCAGCGTAGCCCAGAATCAGCAACGTGTCCTCTTCCAAGCCGACTTTGTACCCTGCGCTTTCAGCCGTCGTAGTGTTCAGCGGCGCGCCGCTCATGCGGCTAGCAGCCAAGTCAAGCTTGTTGATCTCGAACTCTTTATGCACGGTCGGAATCGCTACGGTTGTCCTTGCCAAGTTCACGATGTCAAGCGTTTCTCTTCCCGGCCAACCCAAGTCTGTCGCTGCGTTTGCCGCTTCAGTCAGAACGTCGTAGCCGAACACTTGCGCGCCACTGTCGATTTTGCGGATTGGCATCAGTTTTCTGCCTACGAGTTCTCTGCGGGCCGCGAAGACGACGCGGTCCATAATGTACTGTCCCTGCTCCGTGGTTAGTGGTTCGTCGTGTCCAACGTATCGTAGAGTGTTCATGTTAGATCAAGCTCCTCACAAGAACGTCTGCGCCGCTGCTGGCTGATTCTTCAGCGATTGCTACAATGTGGTCTGTGCCGTCTACTCCGCCTGAAAGCGTGCCGTCTGGAGCTGCTTTGAGTCGAGTGCCTTTAACGCATGTGACTCCGGCAATTGCTAATGTACCTACGAGGACCATGCCTGGCCCGCTTAGGACTGCGGCTTGCGCGTTGACTAGGTAGATCGTGTCGACTGTGGCGGGTCTGTGCTTCTTTGTGGTTTGTTCATATCCTAGCCAGCCTATGATTGTGTCGGTGGCGGCTGCAACGATTTGTATGTCGTCGTCGTTTGTTCCTTTCTTGACCAGGCGTCCAGCGTACATGGTTGCTACAGTCTCGATTTTACACGTTTGCCTGTGGCAGTTTTGGCTGTCAAGCACTATCTTGTTGGTAGGCTTAATCATGCTTCTTTGAGTTACCATTTACTATTGGCCTCCCTTCCACTGCTTCTTTTCAGAGTCCCATTCGCCCACAGTGAGTTTAGGCTCTCGAAGTTTACGCGTGTGTTCAGCGTCTGCCGTTACACTCGCAAAATGTTTTTCAGTGTGTTCCAAAGCGTCTGCAATCGTCTTCAAATCCTCAATGGTTTTAGAAGTTAACACGTCCTTGGCGTATTGGCTGTTGTTCAAAATGTCAATGATCAGCCTTTCCTTGTCCGCTTCGTCTTCAGCCTTCTTCACGTCGTTAACCCGCTGCAGCAATGTGTTGTCTTGGCGAAGTTGCAGTTCCAGTCGTTCAACCCTGACTTTGAGGTTCTCGTTTTCCTGCACGACTTGTGCGTAGCCACGGTCCTTCGTAACGTCGGTTTTTGGTGTGCCTGCTTTAGCATCGTTCCACATTTTCTCGCAAGTGGCGGCGTCATGGTCTTTTAGGCATGCTTCGATAAAGTCTGCTTTTGCTTTTTCGTTGTTTGTTGACATTTAGTTTTTATTTCCTTTTATTGTCAGCTTGTTTAGTCTCGCCTTGTACGAGAACGTGTTTATTAGTCTCTGTCGACACAGAGAACCACCATCATACAGATGGAGTATCCGTTACTTGCGTAACCTTTCATCTAGTTCTTTGAAGATCCGCCTGCTCTTCACTATTAAGTCTTCATCGTCCTGTTTGGCCAGTTGAACTTGCGGCAGAGGATGCCCTTCAATCACTTCCAACACGTCAGGACCATAACGCTTGTACAAGCGCGCGCCTGCAA
>Ga0315289_10015263_pt1 | contig 10667 bp, 6 predicted proteins | sample YL17G11_40_MG_FD_203452 | JGI IMG/M metagenome (GOLD analysis project Ga0315289, IMG submission 203452) | Sediment microbial communities from Yellowstone Lake, YNP, Wyoming, USA - YL17G11_40 | ecosystem: Environmental > Aquatic > Freshwater > Lake > Sediment | place: USA: Wyoming | collected...
CTGTTCACGAGCAGCTTCAGCAGGGCCAAGAAGTGGACGATGTGTTTGCCTACCTATTCGCCAAACAATGGGCCGCTGTGGCGGCCTGATGGCTCGCCCACTGCTCGCCCAAAACACAACAGTCGAGGGAGTGATATATGCAGATTCTCCTGCGATAGCAGTGGATGAGAGTGGCAATGCCGTCGTCGTGTGGGAGGATAATGACATTTACGCCCAACGGCTGGACGTGACTGGTCGCAGGTTGTGGGCTGCCGACGTATGTGTCAACTCCGACAGTGGCAGGACGTACCGCTATGATCCGGCGGTAGCGGTGGATGGGAATGGTAACGCCGTTGTCGTGTGGCAGGATGACCGCAATGGAGACGACGATGACATATACGCTCAGCGGTTGGCCCCGGCCGGCAACAAGTTGTGGGCCGCCGACGTACGTGTAAACTCTGATAATGGTACGACGGGCCAGTTCTACCCGGCGGCGGCGGTGGATGGGAGCGGCAATATCATTGTCGTGTGGAAGGACGAGCGCAATGGGAATGATGATATCTACGCGCAGCGGTTGGACTCGGCTGGCAACAAACTATGGGTCTCCGACCTGCGCGTCAACTCCGACAGTAGTACGACATACCAATCCTACCCGGCCGTGGCGGTGGATGGGAATGATAATGCTGTCATCGTGTGGAAGAGCGGGGGCATCTACGCGCAACGGCTGGACGCATCCGGTAACAAACTTTGGGTTGCTGACGTGCGTGCCAACGCTGACGGTTGGGTATGGCTGGATCCTTCCACTGTGGCAGTGGATAGGAGTGGCAACGCCATCGTGGTGTGGGAGGATCACCGCAACAGCAACGCTGACGTCTATGACCAATGGCTGAATGTGGATGGTCACCGGTTGCTGACCAGCGACGTGCAGATAGTCTATCCCGACTTCTTCTACTTCCCCGCCGGCACAGTCCAATCCCGTAGCGTGGACAACGCCTCAGGCATCATCACTGAGACCATCCTCACCGCTGACTATCAGACGAACGGCGGCACCGTCCAGTTCTACCTCACCAATGATGGGGGTGCGCACTGGGCCCAAGTCACCCCGGGTGCGACCCACATCTTCACCACCACCGGTTCCGACCTGCGCTGGAAAGCTATGCTCACCGCCGACCCGCTCTGGCGACACCGTGCTCCTGTCGTCGAGCACGTGCGCATTGAGTACCAGACGATCCCCGGAGGCGGCGACGACTATGAGCCAGATGACACCTGTGCCCAGGCGCGGCCTATCGCAGTGAATGGCGTCGCACAGCAGCACACCTTCCACCAGCAGGCTGATGCCGACTGGGCGCATTTCACTGCCATCTCCGGCACCACCTACATCGTGCAGGCTGTCCACGCCGGAGCTGGCGCTGACCTCGAACTGGAACTCCATGGTGCATGTGATCAGCCTCCGTTGCCCCCTCAAGATGAGGACACCTTCGGTAACGACGCCCGCCTGGTGTTCGCCGCTCCCGCTACAGGTGTCTACTACGTCAAGGCCATGAACCACAATCCAACGATCTACGGCGAGGACACCGGATACCAACTCGCCATGCGTACCCAATCGCCCGCCCCACTCGTGACAATCGTCGCCGGGCGTAACGAAGTGAACCAGCTGGTGGACAAAATCATCTTCATGGGCGACCAGGCTTACCGCACCTTCCGCCGGCTTGGGGTGCCGCGGGGAAACATCCGCTACCTGAGCGTGGGGGCGAACCGGGATGCCAACCAGGACGGCTACCTGGACGTAGATGGCCCCCCCACCTGGGAGAACGTGCGCTACGCGGTTCAGGACTGGCCGAGGGAGCGGGGTGTGCGGCTGGGAGTGCCCTTCTACCTGTACCTCGTGGATCACGGCGGCCCCGACTACTACTGCGCTGATGGGTGCGCGGCGGGCAAACGAGTGAGCGCGACCGATCTCAACCTGTGGTTGGACAACCTGGAAGCGACGAGCGGGGCGGACGAGATCAACGTGACCGTCGAAGCCTGCTACTCGGGGTCGTTCATAGATGTGACGATGCTCGCAGTGGCGACGATTTCGTCAAGGGGACGGGTGGTGATTGCCTCGACGGGTAGTCGAGCACGGTCGTTTGCCTCGGAGCGTGGGGGGTATTTCTCGGACGCCTTCTTCACCGCGTTGGGGGACAACGCGGATTTATGGACGGCCTACGAGGCGGGGCGAGCGGCAGCGCAGGCGGCGTGGGGGGAGCAGACGCCGTGGCTGGACGACAATGGGAATGCAATAGCTGATGAGCGCGATGGGGCGGTAGCGCGGGAGCGAGGGCTGGTGGCATTCGGCGGTGGGTCAGTGCCGGCTGTGGACTGGCTGGGCGTGGGGGGGATCAGTGCAAGTGGGACGGCGACAATCATAGCCCAGGTGCGGGATGACGTGGCAGTCGTGACAGTGACGGTCGAGGTATATCCGCCGGGCTTGACTGTGCCGGAGACGGGGGAGGGGGAGACACCAGTGTTGCCGGTGGAACGGGTGGATTTGCAGGACGGGGACGGTGATGGAGTGTATGAAGGGGTCTATACTGATTTCACAGAGGAGGGGGTGTACCGGCTGGTAGCGTATGCATGGGACAACGATGGAAACCTGTCGCTGCCCCGGCAGACTACGGCGGGTGAGCGGAAGGTGTTCTTGCCGCTGGTGATGCGAAATGACTGAGTCAGGCCAACCCAAGTCTGGCCCGCACGAAAGCACGGAGCCGTTTCAGCGCGTCAAAGGCTTGTCGTGCATCCTGGACGCTGGCCGAAATGCCCGGATACCGGATGTCGGTTCCGAACTGGTCCAACGTGGCAACCGCTTCAGCGATCAGGGCAAAGCCTGGATCGGCGTCTGCGCACAGGTTGCCCAGTTGGACCAGGTCATGACGGCGGGGATAGTCAACCGCGTCGCGCACCAGGTAGGCCTTCAGATACTTTTCGGCGCTTTGCTGGCAACTCCAGCAGATGTTATCCGGCAGAAGCGTCCTGCGCTGGCGCAACAGGATGCGCGCAGCCTGATAGTCCGCTTCGGCCTTTTGGATCCATCCGGTAACTTCGTCGCTCATAGAGGACTTTTCCTTGCGTGACGATTTCCCTGAAGAAAGCAGGGCCCTGTTCGATCAGTTGTTTCAGTTCGGCCGGCGTACGCACCAGCACATCCAACGCGAAACGACGGCGGGGGAATAGGTCGGAGACGGCGCGATGGCGCTCGAAGACGCTGCGGCCAGCCAGGGCGTCAGTTACAATCAACAAATCTACATCGCTATCTGGCGCAGGCTCGCCGTAAGCGCGCGAGCCAAACAGGATGACCATCTCAGGGTCAAAGGTTGCCACGATGTGGTGAGTAATCTCGTGCAACAAGTCATCTGTGACCGGTGTGTAGGAAATGCTCATCATTCCTCAACTCTCATCTTCACTCAGAAGAGATGAATCATAGTGTAACATAGTCTGGAGTGGTTGACAAATCGTAAACGGGTATCAGTAGATAGGCTATGCGCCAACGACGGCGCACGAAAAACGGCCTGCCGTGCATTGGATATAGTAGAAGGATCAGGAGGTCGGCTATGAGAAGTCTACAAGAACTGGCCCAAATGCCCGGCGACGAGCGCCGGGGCTACCTAGAGCAGCACAAGGTCGAGATCACTCTCGAGTGGCTGCAGGCGGACAAGGTGGAGAATGAGCAACTGCTCTACAAAGACCCCGCCCAGGCGCTGCAACGTGCAGACATCCTCCTCCAGGCGGCTCAGGTTTCCGATGATCCACTCTGCCTGGCGCTGGCCCACTGGGCGCGGGGCAACGCCCTCACGTTCGACGACCGCCCATGTGAGGCGATCGCGGCTTTCGAACGTGCGGTGGGACTGTACGGCGAGGCAGGCCGCCCCCTCGACGTGGCGCGCGTCGAAGTCAGCCGCGTGGCCGCCGAGACGGACCTGGGCTATCCCGACAGGGCGTTGGAGATCGCCCGCCGTATCCGTCCCATCCTGGAAGCCTCACCCGAGGCCCAGGATCGCAAGCGGTTAGGCATACTGGCCTGCAACGCAGGCATCGCGTTGGAGTTGCAGGGTGACTATGAACTGGCCCTGGCTGCCTACCGGTGCTGGCAGGAGATCACGCGCCAGGTCGCGCCGGATGACGAAGTCCAGGTCGCACGCGCCGAGCAGAATCGCGCGCTGGCCCTGACCAAACTCAACCGGTACGAGGAGGCTGAAGCCGCCTACCGCCAGGCCCTGGCAGTGCTCGAGGCGGACGAAGTCAGCTCAGACGTGGTCCGCGTCTACACTGGCCTGGGTTGGATGCACGACCTGGCCGGGCACGACGAGCAGGCCGCCCAGGCCTTTGCCCACGCTCGAGACTGGCTGGCCCGGCTCTCCGGCGAGGAATCCTTGCAGGCGGCCGACCTGGCGCTCTTTGAGCTCCACTGGCGCTTGAAGCGCAGTCCGGCCGCCGTCGCCGCCGAGGTGGCCCGCCTGCGCCAGGCCTACGCCGGGCGCTCCTTCTCGTTCGCACAGGAGGCGGCGCTGCTGGAGGCGCGCGCCCGGCTGCAGATAGGAGATACCGCCGGTGCCCGCCGCGTGTGTGCCGAAGTCGAGCAGGCAGTGGCCGGGCGGCCGCTGGCCGGGCTGCTGTGGCGGGTGCGCCACCTGACCGGACGGGCCTGGCAGCAGGAGGGCGACCTGGAGCAGGCACGGGCGCATTACGAGGAAGCGCTGGACCTCATCGAGCGCGACCAGCGCCGCATCGCGGACGTCGGACTGCGCGCCTCGGCCCTGGAGGACAAGCTGGTCGTGTACCAGGACCTGGTGTCACTGCTCTTGGAGCAGCATCAGTACGACGCAGCCCTCCAGGTGATTGAGCGGAGCCGGGCACGGGCGTTGGTTGATGCGCTCCAGACGCGCCTGGATGAAATTCCGCCCCGCGAGAGGGACGATCCGGCGGTTCAGCAGTTGCTCCAGGAACTGGGCCAATTGCGGGCCGACCTGGACCGCCACTACCGCCAGCAGCAGAGCGAACTTGAGGGTGACGGTGGCCTGCGGGGCATGGCGACGGATGCCAGCGCCGAGCTTGTCCGCCTGGAGAGGACCTACCTCGAAAAGGGACGTGAATTGAGTCGCCTGGACCCGGGCTATGGGACGGTGCTCGGCACCTACGTCGCCTCCACGGCCGACGTCTGGAAGGTGCTGCCCCACGATGCCTTGCTCGCCGAGTACTATACCGTGCGGGGGGAGCTCTCCGTTCTGGTTCTCTCCCCGGATGGCGCCATCTCTCACTACCCTCTGGGCGAGGCGGCCAGGGTCGAGCGGTTGGTCGAGCAGTTGCCTTACCCCTCGTTGAAACGGCCGGACGAGCAGGTCTGGGCCGACCTGTACGACCTGCTCGTGGCACCCTGGGCCGCGTCGCTGGCCGGTTTGCGGCATCTGGTCGTTGTCCCCGACGGGGCATTGCATTACGTCCCATTTCAGGCCCTGCGCCACCCTGAGACGGGCCGCTACCTGGTTCAGGATCACGAGGTCAGTTATGCCCCCAGCGCAACCCTGCTCGTCCTGACCGCGCAGGCCCAGCCCATCCGGCGCGATGCGGCGCTGGCGTTGGGCTACGATAGTGGACAACTGGCCCACGTGCCCGCTGAGATGGGGGCGATCGCCGCGGCCTTTTCCGGCCTGACCCTGTTCGCTGGCGAGCAGGCCAGCCGCTCGCGGCTGGCGACGTTTGCCCCCCACGCCGACGTGATCCACATCGCTGCCCACGGTGACTTTCGCCCCGACGCGCCTCTGTTCTCCTTCGTCGCCCTGGCCGACGGGCGTTGGCAGGTTGCCGATGTGTACGGGGAGCGCCTGCACGCCTCGCTGGTGACGCTGGGGGCCTGCCAGACCGGGCGCGGCCGGCTGAGCGGGGGGGACCTGATCGGCTTTGCCCACGCGCTGTTCTACGCCGGGGCGCAGGCGGTGCTGGTCAGCCTGTGGCCGGTCCACGATGCCTCCACGGCCGCGCTCATGGCCGCGCTGTACCGGGGGCTCCGGTCTGGGCAGCGCAAGGCGGCGGCGCTGCGCCAGGCACAACTGGCACTCTTGGAGAATGAACGGTGGCGCGACCCGCTCTTCTGGGCGCCGTTCTGCCTGATCGGGAGCGACGGCGTGGTCGGCGCTGCCGGGCTGCTGCGAGCCGTGCGCCAGGTCGTCGAGCGCGGGGCGCTGTCCCCGGCCGCGAGCCAGGCGTTGCTGGATCGGCTCGTCCAGGTCGCCCAGGCCTATCGCCGGTCGGGAGACCCGCGCGACCTGGCTGCCCGGCTCGTGGCCGCGGTTGAGGAGTGGCCCGCGCTGAAGATGCTTCTGGCGACTGCGCCGGCGGACCGCATTGACCTGGAGCAGACCATCGTGCAGGTCGGGCAGGCGGCCGAGGAGCGCATGGGGTGGCGCTGGCTGTCGGCGGAGGAAATGGAGCAGGTCGCCAGCGGGGAACAACAGCCCGATCAGGCCACCACGTCCGAGCCTCCCACCGACAACGAGACCATCTTGCTGGCGGGAGCGGTGGCAGAAGGAGCGGTGGAATGGCGCTGGCTATCGCCAGAAGCGATGAGGGAGGTCGCCAGCGGCGAACGGCCGCCCGCTCCGGCAATCCCATCCCAACCTTCGATTTACAATGAGACCATCAAAGAAGTGCTGCAGCTCAGCCGTGCGCTTTCCGAAGCAGTGGCGAAAGCCTGCCAGCCGCCTTTAGCCGAAAGGGAAACCTATGCCGGTGGCGATGAATCATGACGGTGACCAGGTGAGCCAGCCCAACGTTCAGGTCCATCTATGTGACCCGGCGCTCGTCGTTGCCTATTTCTTCAACGGCGCTGCGGACCACGAGCCTGCCATCCGGGAACACCTGGGCGCTATCTTTAGCGCTCTGGCTGAGGAGTTGCGTATCTACCAGCCTTTTCCATTGTCTGTCTCCCGGACCGACCTGCGCCACATTCGCTTCGCCCGTTTCCAGTGGAACTCGGAGAGCCTGGCCACGCTGGTGCAGTTTTACGTTGCGCCCAGCCAGGTCTGGTGCATCCAGTTGGGGCTACCCGTCTGCAGGGGCCCCACCCCCTTGGAGGAAGCCCTGGCTGCCTGGCAGGGGATGGAAGGGCGGCTGAAGGGGTGTGTGGGGCATCTGATCGAAGTCAACGGAGACGGCGCGCCAGTGGGGCCAGACCGGGCGTGCTGGGGAAGCAGCCGCCTGTACTGGGCTCTGTCGGACGAACTGGCTGGGGCGCTGCCCTTGTCTTCGGACCTGGCGCGGGCAGTGCAGTCCATTGCCGGTCCTACGCCGGATTTGGCGCAGGAGGCTGGCCCAGGCGAAGCGGGTGGGCTGCCCCCGGTTCGCTGCCAACCCTATGACCCGCTGGGCCACGTCGGCGACTATGGCACACTGTGGCGCCTGGACCAGCCGGCCGCCGGGGATGGGCCGTACCAGGCGGCCTGGCTGCTGCTGTCGCCCCAGGCGCAGAACGAGGCGGTGGCTCTCGGCTACATCCTCAACTGCCGATTTGCCGTGGGCGAGGCTTACCTGTGCAAGGCGCACGATCAGGCCGCGGAATACGCCTATCTTGCCCAGGGCGTCAAAGACGGCATCCGCTCCGTCCAGATGGAGATCATGGAGCTGCTGGCGTTGGAAGGCCCATGTGGGTTCGCGCCAGAGCAGATCGGGGAGGCCCGGAACAACCTGAGGCTGCACGGCGACCGTATCCATCAGGTGGCCGTCGCTTACAGCCAGTTGCTGTTTGCGTTGTCCCTCATTGACCGCCTGCACCTGACGGTGAGGACCAACCTGGAGAACTTTCAGCAGATGGCGGCCGAGTTCACTCTGTGGGACCATCCGGCCAGCCAGGCCGAGATCGGCAGGCTGCAGGGTGTTCTGAGACAGATCGAGCACGATCAGCGCAGCCGCAGGGCCTCGCTGCAGGGCTTCCAGGCGGCGATCGAGACCGTCCGTGCGCGACTGGACTTGATCGAAGATGGTATCTCTGCCGCCCGCCTCGAGATGGAACAGGAGGAGGCCAGGCGATCGGAGCTATCGAACACCATCCTGGCCATCCTGGCCGTGATATTGGGTGTGAGCCAGGTGGTCGTCTTGACGCGGCAGCAACTGGGCATTATGGCGCTGTCGAGCGTGCCGCTCTCTGTGGCGCTCGTTCTCCTGCTGCGCTGGCTGCGCCGCGCTGGCAAACGCCGGAAGCCACGGGCGAGCCGTCGCTGGCCCCCCTGGGGTAAGAGGTGAACTGGCGTCCACAGATAGGATACGGAAGGGAGGATAAGGATGAGGAAAAACAGGCAGGCCGAACTGCTGGTGGTCATCTCGGCTGCGGTGGGGATATGCCTGGGGGCTGCGGTTCTCTACTTATGCTCTGAGGCTATGGCTGCTCCGTCCGCCCCCCTGGCGCTGCATTGTCGTGGCGCCAGCCCTATGCCGGGTTGGTGCGGCTGTACGTGGGGTGAGGTGCTGTTCCAGGGGCGCCCTGTACCCGGTGCTATAGTCACCCTGACATTCGAGAACTGCGCCGTGACCGACACAACGCGGATGGCCGACCTGGAGCCTGTGCCATATTTCGCCCTCACCGGCCAGCAACTCGGTGCTCACCGGGGCGACGTCTTGACGTTGACTGCCCACTTCGCCGGGCAGACGGTGGAGCGGGCCATCCGCGCCTGGCCTGAGGGCGACGAGCAACACGTCACGCTATCGTTGCCGGAGCGGGGTGTATGGTCGCCCTGGCTCACAGGCGGCTACACGCGCACGCTGGCGCTGGCCGGAGATACGGTGTGGGCCGGCGGGCTGGCGGGCGTCATCTCGGTCAGCCTGAGCAGTGGCATCAGCGTGGTCCACACCTTGCCCTGGCCGAACCAGCCGGTGCGGGCGCTGGCTGTGGACACCGGCGGGCACGTCTGGGCAGCGGGCGCCGGGAGCGTAGCCGAGTTCGACGGCGATGCCTGGCACCCCCACGCCGTGCCGCACAACTGCACGCTGCGAGCCCTGGCAGTGGATGCGCAGACTGGCCATGTCTGGCTGGGGGGAGGGGATGGGGTCGACGGGGGCGTTGCCGTCTACACCGGCACCTGGCAGATGGCCGGCACCTTTCCCGCGCCCGTGATGGCGCTGGTGGTGGATGATGATGGGCGAGCCTGGGTAGGGACCTGGGGGGAGGGGGTGTACCGGCAGGATGGCAGCGGCGGCTGGGCCAACTACCGGGTCGAGGATGGGCTGGCCTCGGATTACGTGCTGGCGGCGGTGAACCGCGACGGAGAGATCTGTTTTGGCACAAGACCTTACGTAAGCAGTCAGATGTGGCACGGTGGGATCGCGTGCTTTGACCTGGCGACGGGGACCTGGCAGGTATACACCACCACCCACGGTCTCCCGCTCGACGTGCTGCTGCCCGAGGCTCCGGCCACGGTGTACGGATTGGCGCGAGGGCCGGACGGCACGATCTGGGCCGGGACGGAGCAGGGGGTGAGCCTCCGGGCAGACCTGGCCTGGTGGGGCATCTATACGACGGCTCAGGGGCTGCGGCCAGGGCCGGTGATGGCGATCGCTGCCGGAAGCGACGCGGTTATAGCCGCCCCGCCGGCCGGGCTGGATATCCTGGACCAGGGTGCCGTGCCGGGCAGCCCGCCCATTGTCCTGACCATGACTGTCGCCTCGCCGACGTTGGCACCGGGGATGGACCTCGCGCTGAGCGGGGCAGGGGAGGACGGTGACGAGGGAGGGAACCGCATCGTGGCCTGGGACTGGTCGTCAAATCTGGACGGGTCGTTGTGCACCACGGTGACCTGCACGCTGCCCTATACCCTGTTTACGCCGGGCGCCCACACGGTCGCGCTGCGGGTGCAGGACGACGAGGGGGTCTGGTCGGCTCCGGCGGAGGCGAGGGTGTTCGTCGCGCTGAGGCAGGTCCACCTGCCGCTTGTTATGAGGTGATATGAGGCCACCTACGCTGGCTTCCGGAGACGGGCATCTACCGGCTGAAAGGTGTACCTGCCGCTGGTGATAAAGTGGTGAAAGAAAGCGAGGGAAGGAATGAAAATGCGACCCATCTTGACCATCGGTCTTGCCGTGGGCCTGGCCCTGCTGCTGATTGCTGAGCCTGGCCTTGCACTGACTGCGGCCGCTCAGCCGCGTACGGCCGTTGCCGTCGCGTCAATGACTGCCTCTGACCCCGCGCGTGTTGCAGTTGCCCTGCAGCACATGGATGGTGACCGCAATGTTCACCTGGCACCGTCTGCCCCCTGTGAGGTCTCGGGCCTCATCACCATGGACACGACGTGGGGCCCCAGTCTGTGCGATCCCTACATCGTTACCGGCAACGTGAGCGTGCAGAGCGGGGCTACGTTGACCATCCAGCCGGGCACCACGGTTAAGTTCGACAGCCTCAAGGCGCTGGCCGTGGCGGGCACGCTGGTGGCGTGCGGTACGGAGGCCAGCCCCGTCACGTTCACCTCCAACCTGCCCAGCCCGGCTGCGGGGGACTGGGCCTACATCTACTTTGCGAACTCCAGTACCGACGCCTCCGCCGACCGGGACTGCAGTGGCCACGGCAGCGGGAGCATCATCCAGTACGCGGTCATCGAGTATGCTGGCGGAGGGAGCGTGTATTACAGCGGTGCGCTGCGCATCGAGGCGTCGTCACCTCTCATTGACTA
>Ga0315289_10015264_pt1 | contig 10667 bp, 11 predicted proteins | sample YL17G11_40_MG_FD_203452 | JGI IMG/M metagenome (GOLD analysis project Ga0315289, IMG submission 203452) | Sediment microbial communities from Yellowstone Lake, YNP, Wyoming, USA - YL17G11_40 | ecosystem: Environmental > Aquatic > Freshwater > Lake > Sediment | place: USA: Wyoming | collected...
TTTGTGGAAAAACACCGGGATCGTAGGTTTTTAGGCTTTTTTTGTTGGCTGAAAACCAAAAATTTTGTGAAGTGCGAAATGTGTTCTAATCAAGAAAAGAACGATCACCTGCGGAAGTCAGGTTAAATGATATTATCCTTGGCATGGTTACCGATAGTGTTGACCAGTCACTCTCAGATCCCCACGTATCTTTTGCTTTAGCTCTAATTATATAGCTTCCCTTATGCCAACTGTGCATAGCTAACATTTCATGACCAGACGCAAAAGTATCAACCCAGCCGGTGATAGTATTATCTCCCCAATCTATGCAGTAATAGATATCATCTCCATTAGGGTCTGTTGCATTAAATGTATAATTGTACATTCTTCTTGCTTTTCCATGTGTTAGCCCTGTTATTAATGGTGCGCATGGAGGAGAGTTTATCCATGGATACATCAGTGGATAATGATCCTGATTACTTCCAAGACCAGGTATTACGTATGGTGTGTCACCGATGCTATCATGATTTTCATCAGTCCCATTGTAATCATCCCAGTAGTTTCCATCCCAGAAATCGGTAAATGCATCATAAGCATTATTCAAGGTGCTGTTTATGAAATTATTGTGAAAAAAATAGTTATTCTCAGGAGAAATTACACTAATGCCCCTGTTGTTATCCTTGATGATATTCCCAGAAAAATGATTACTAGAACAAATACCAAGGCTAGGTGGAAAATAGATTCCGTATGTATTTAATGAGATATGATTTCCAGATATATTGTTGTTATCTGAACAATAGAGAAAGAAACCGCAAAGATTGTTCCGGATGTTGTTACCAATTATGATGGCATTGGAGCCCCAAAGAGATATGCCTGCGTCGGCGAATTCATATTCACTCACGTAATCCCCGCTGTTTTGAATGGTAAATCCACTGATCTTCACTTTCTTAAAAGCAGAAACACGAACAACATCTCCGTAATTATTTCCATCAATAACGGTCGTATTTTTATCTTCACCGATGAGATTAATGGATTTTTCTATGAAAACATTTTCATGGTATGGCGAGGAATCATTATACACAAAGATTGTATCTCCATCTATAGCATTATTTATAGCGTCCTGAATTTTATCATAATTCCCAGGTCCACCCCCACCGACATATAAAATATTACCATCAGCAGTTGGTTGAAGTGATATTTCTATAATCTTACTCTCAGTTGAAGATACGAAACACGAACCAACAAACAAAATAATTATAGCTAAGGCTAAACCTTTCCAAAAGTTACTATTGTTCATACTTTTTTTCCCCTCAATACCCATTGTCAATTATTAACACGTAAATATATGATTGAAGTAGTAAAAATAGTTTTTCTTTAACATTCTCTGATGCCAAAATGGCCAATTCACCGCCTGGAATCCCTTCTGTTGACAGATATGACATCGGCGGACGGCGTTCAAGACTTAGAGATATGCGTTCTCTTACAGTGGTTTATCGATTTTTAAGAGGTTTTTCCTTACCGATTCATGTAAAACAATAGTGACGAACTGGATTTTTTTTACAAAAAATCATCACAAATAAATTTAAATGCAACTTATTTATACTAATTCTGTATGATTATTCTTAAGGGGAAGAAAGATGAGAAGAAATATATCTAAAGTAATCTGTATTCTATTTCTAGAGGCTCTTATTTTTCCAGTAGGAATTCTTACAGCTGCACCAACCAAAACGTTAACGACGATTTATGTCGATGACGATGCAACACCCCCAGGCACCGGTACTATTTCTGCACCATACACGAAGATCCAAGACGCAATCGATAACGCAACCAATGCCGACATCATTGCGGTCGCCAGTGGAGTGTACAATGAGCATGTCCGTATTAACAAAGTAGTGACCCTGAACTGGCATGGCAGCGACATCAATGGAACAGATACTGGACTTCCTATCATCGACGGTAACGGAGTCGGTGTCGTCGTCAAAATAGATTCCTCTGGCGTTGGAATCACACGATTCGTTATCACAAATAGTGGAAAAACCGATCTCGATGCAGGGCTCTATGTGACAGAGGAGAGCGTCAACGTTAAAATCATTGAAAACGAAATCGCTTACTGCAGTTATGGTATTTGGATTAAAAGAAGCGATCCTGTTGACACTAATCATGAGATCCGAGGGAACAAGGTTTCAAACATGCAACGACAAGGAATACTCATAAGTTATTCCGATGCTAATTCCATCTTTGATAACATTGTTGCAAACTGTGCCTCTGACGGTATTTATTTGTTTGATTGTTACAAAAACAGGATTAGCGGTAATATACTTCGGAATAATACCGACGGGCTCGTGATTGATGTCGGCGTGGATAATGATGTTGAACAAAACACGTGTGAAAATAATAGTCAATATGGATTCATCGTCGTCAACACCCAAAAAACCGTTATTAAAAATAACAACTTCATACGGAATAAAGCAGGCCAGGCGTTATGGATTAATTGTTTCGCTGATAAATGGTATCATAATTATTGGGGAATACCAAAACTGGGATTCAAAATTGTGATAGGGATTCTTCGAGGGGCTGACATGAGTGTCCCGATGTTCAAGTTAGAATTCAATCCTTCACCTACGCTCAATCCAATGTGATAATACAATAAAATAGACCATTCTTTTTTTCTTTTAAAATATAACAAAATGTAAGGGATGGTTGTACCGATTTTTTAGAAGAATTTCCATGCAACAATGGAGGCAGGTGTACGATTTCCACCCTTGTCAAGGGCAACAGCGGTGATGGTATGGAAAAAGAACAAGCGTTTATATCACATGCTAGTCTTTAGCATGATATTATTTATCATTACTACTATATAAATATTACGAAATTTTAACTATGACTTCAGGAAAAAAACCAGAAAAAATAAATACTGCCTATGCACCTAGCTATGCATCCATAAACTATAAAAAAACCCACAACATCTGTTTTCACAACAAAAGGATGGTGTTCGTGGATGGGAAATAGTGAATGCAAGTCTAAAGTTAAACTCGAGTATATCCAAGATTTTGAAATGATGTTCGAACGGATGAAAGTTGATCGTCCGAGAGAAGCAGCAACCTATTATTCAATCCTCATTATGGATTGTCCAAAAGAATTTTCTGAGTTCCTCAATACCGCAGAAAAACTCACGAATATCACCAGACGTCCACTTGAAACCGGGAGAAACTCACTCTTAAAAAACGGACTCATTGCAGAAGTTCTTTTTTCCGCAAACTCCGATGAAGACTTCGGCAGGGAAAGCTATCTTCCTGTTCATCCTAAAGTGATCTGGGAAGACATTAAAGAAGATCTTAAAACCGTTATTGCACCAGACACGCTCAACGCCATTCAAAACAGGCTTGCCGACTATAGCAATTCCTACAATGAACACTTTAAAACCTATGGGATAAAAATAAAACGCGATGGGAACGTTACCCTGCGCTACAGCGGAAAATGGGTGCTTTACAACATCCTCAACAACTGTTTAGAAAAGAAAAATAACCTCCGTATGCAAATCGGAGGGGAACGCTTCTTTGACGAACCCTTCATCAAATACTTTAAGAAATTTCTGGAGCTCGAAACCAAGGTAGAATTACTCATCGACTCAGAACAAAACATTGATATCGCCAAACAACTCAAGAAAGCCTACGGTGATAACCTTGATATACGGTATTTCTCAGAAAACACCTCCGGAACCATGCGTAATTACGTCTTTGGTAAGGAACTCGCAGTCAACGGCATTAAGATTCTTGCTGAGGAAGGATGCGAACCCTGCTATGTAGGGACCGCCTATGTGAACATTGAGGACATCGAACTGCTAAACGGGAAATTCGAAAACCTCTGGGGGCTTGCAAAGAAACTCCCTGAGAAAGAAAAATAATCGATTCTCCTGTCCAATTCTTTTTTTCTTATTTTTTGGTACTAAAAAAATAATTTGTAATGTGCTTTCTGTAATGAAAAAGAATAAAAAAAGAAAGAAGGAAAATATCCTTCTATTTCGTTGTTGTTTCTTTGGTTTTTGTTGAATCCCAGAGAGAACGAACAACCAGGATAATAGCAGCTGGTGCGACAAAGACGGCAAGATACTGTGTGATGTTCGTAAAGATTGGTGCGAACACCCCGAAGTTTTCGAAGATCCATGTGGTTGATGATACTGCAATCCCTAGGCCGATCAGGATAAGTGATGCGATCAAAAACGTTGGGATTCGATCGTGGGTGATTGCCCCTAGCGCAAAGAACGATAACATACCAACGATAAATCCGAGGACCGCAACGATATATCCCAGCGGTGTCTCAAGATTTGTCACGTTTGTGTTCATGGCGCTTGCGACCCCAAAGATAAGGCCTACTAACAGGGCGACGCAGATTCCTATCAGGAACAGCCAACTGCCTACTTTTTTTACCATACTCTCCATTTTCTACCTTCCTAATTATTATTGTTTTGGTAATATGGAATAACATTATTGTTCTATTTAAACATTTCCATCTATTCAACTTTTTTCTTGGAGAAACAGCGTTTTCCAGTGTATGACAAAGTCACATTATGGCAATTAGCCCGGATATCTTTAAATACTATTATTGTTAAAGCGTAACATGCTAAATTATGTCAAACAAAGGTAAAGGAGAAGAACCATGCCAAAAATAAATGTGATGTATGAGCTGGAGCCAGACTACCTCAGCGATGAGGCCCCTGAATACAAAATCAAAATGACGAATAACAAAGAAAAAAACGTCAAAGTCTCAGACAAGGTCTTTGACCTTATGATGAGCGAAGGACTACTCCGCAAAACAGACGACGGGTACGTCTTCGTAGGAAAATACGAAGACCTCCACGGCAAGAAAAAGAAAAAACGTTAGATTGTGTTGAATGCACGGCGAGGGAGGGTCTGCGTCCCTTTTCGATAATCACCTCTTCTTGTGTCCCAGGCCCTCTCTTCTTCACTTATTTTATGGATACTCCTATTTTCTAAGGATATGTTTTTAAAGAAACAGATTCTATACGATTTTGAGGAGAATGGATGAAGAAACAAGAGTATGTCCAACTTTTTGAACAACAAGCGACGAAACGAAGCGGGATAGTAAAAAAAGGAATATTTGGCGGATTGAGATTAAATTTTTCGTATCGTAATACAAACATCTTGATTCATCCATATCTCGGAGGAGAATTGGAATTTACGGATTTAACAAAGCCGAATATTATTGCAAAAATTAAATATCGTGCAAAGAAACGTTTTTTGATTTGGGTTCTGACAAGAAATGATGAAAATGAGAAATGCTTTAATGAAATGCAGCAAAATTCTACCAAAGATGGGATTCCTTTAAATTTAAAAATTGGAAACCCTGAGTTTGATGAGCAGTATATTACCGCATGGTATCAAGAACAACCAATCACTGGTTTAATCACCAATGAAATACAAAAAAAATTAATTAATTATAGGACTCATTATTACAATGAATGGATAGTATTATTTAGTGGTGGACAGTTAGAAATAAAAATGAGTAATATACCTGAGGATGATAAGCAGTTTGATCTTTTTATTGAAATAATAAAGTTATTTTATGATCGATTGGTAGAGTTAAATTGGATAGAAAACGAGATGCTAGCTTAATTATCAATCATTAGTACAAAACATGACCGAAAAACTATGCTAATGTTTCTCCGATAATGTTATATAAAGATTTCTGTTTTGACCACTAGATGGTAATCAAACCGGTAATACTTGACAGCCAGCTAAATGCTTTTATAAAAAAACTCGAACTCCAAGCACTCGAAACCGCAGAAGAGCGACTGCCACTTTATTTAAAAGTAGGGTTAAAAGATGCTCGACATATTCTCGATGTTGGCTGTGGATCAGGATTCGTCACTAGAGATATCGCACGACTCACCAAAGGAGAGGTTGTCGCAATGGACGGATCGTCCAAGCTGCTTAACGTTGCGACAACAACACTTAAGGAATACGGTAACACAACACTGTGTAAAGCAGACGCCCAACAACTTCCCTTTCCCAATAACACCTTTGATCTGGTCACCTGCAACCTGCTGCTCATGTGGGCGGACAACCCTTCGCAAGTCGTCAAGGAAATGGCACGGGTCGTCAAACCCAAAGGAAAAATACTTGCATCCCTCGAGCCTGACTACGGCGGGAAAATCCATTGGCCGGAAAACAAGCGCGTAGATCCGCTCTTTGCAGGAGAAGCGATCCGCACAAAAGGAGGAGACCCCCACATCGGACGCAAACTCCGCTCATTATTTGTTACCGCCGGGCTAGAAACCACCATCGGCATTGGAAACAGCAGGATCTGGTCATGCGAAGAAGACAAGCAATATTACCTTCATTCTCGTGATTTTTATGTCAAGGTCTTAAAAGATGCGGGGCTCTCAGAAAAAGAAATAGATAAATGGGAATATGAATTCCTTAAATCTCTTGATGATGGAACACAATTAAATTTTTTTCCGCAGTTTTACGCGATTGGAATAAAACACGAATAAAAAAGATTGAGAAACTGCCAACCTATGCCCTTGAGGTCACCCGAAGTCTTAAGAAGCGACTGCAAATTTCATGTATGAATAAAGATGACTGCAACTATTGTCAATGGCAAAGAAATCGCAAAAGAACTCAGAAAAAAAATCGCTGATGAAATTACTATACTAAAGAAAAAATACCGGGTTTCACCATCCCTTACTACCATTATCATTGGTCATGATCCCTCTTCAGCCTTATACCTCAAATTACGCGATAACTCCTGTGCTGAAGTAGGAATTATCTCAACTCATCTTGCATGTGAACCAAAGGTGTCTGAACAAAAAGTCCTTCAGGCAATCCAGAAACTCAATACCGATGACTCTGTTCATGGTATTTTAGTTCAATATCCCGTTCCAAAACATCTTTCTCAAGAGAAATTCATGAGTACCGTCGACCCACGAAAAGATATTGAGGGATTCAATCCCGTGAATATGGGAAGAACCCTTATCGGTGATGAACACCTTGTTCCCTGCACACCACTTTCTGTTCTCACTATCCTGAACCATGAGCATATTGATGTCAAAGGAAAAGACGTGGTCATCGTTAACCATAGTAACATTCTAGGAAAACCACTGGTCGCACTTCTTCTTAACAGAAATGCTACCGTTACCGTCTGCCATGTCTTTACAAAAAACCTAAAGCAGTACACCTCGAAAGCAGACATCCTTATTACGGGAGCCGGAGTCCAAAATCTTATCACCCCTGATCATGTCAAACAAGATGCTGTTGTCATCGATGTGGGCATTGTTGAAACAAAGGGCGGCGTCTGCGGTGATGTTGAATTCAATACCGTAAAAGAAAAAGCATCAGTAATAACCCCGGTTCCCGGTGGTGTAGGTCCGGTCACGATCGCCTGCGCACTTGCCAACATGTTCAAGACATACAAAAACTGTGTTGAAAACAAGTAACTCACGAAGCACACTTAGTTTTTCACTACAACTCTTCTAAGCCTCACTTTTACTGAAGAAATAACTCCCAAGCCCCATAACGATAACACACATGATTGCGATAAGTGCAAGATCAAAAAAAGGAGAAAAGAGATTATTTACACCTGTCAGGCTCCCACGGATCCCATCAATCATGTAAAACAACGGGTTCGCTAGTGAAATAGTTTTCAACCACACAGAAGAAGAATCAACAACAGGGAAAAACGCGGATGAAAGAAACAACAACGGCATCAAAATAAGGTTCATGATTACCTGGAACCCCTCAAAATCCTTAATCAATGAGGCAACAATCAAACCAAAACCAACAGCAGTAAACGACAACAGCACCATAATCAGGATAGTAAGGAGTAATCCACCCAAGCCTACAACCCTGACCCCCATCGCAAGGGAGATAACAAGAATGATAAACCCTTGAAGCAGCGCAATAGCTGCACCCCCAAACGTCCTCCCAATGACAATCGAAAGCCTACTCACCGGTGCAACAAGAACCTCTTGTAAAAACCCGAATTGCCGATCCCAGAGGACAGAAACACCGGTAAACATCGAAGAAAACAGAATCGCCATCGCCACAATACCAGGGGCAAGGAAATGTAGATAACTTCCTGTCATCCCAGGAAACGTCGCGATATTAAACCCAAACCCAAGGATAAATAAAAAGAACAACGGTTGAACAATAGTTCCAACAATCCTGCTTTTTGCCCTGATAAAACGCTTCATCTGCCGCAGCCACATCACGTAGATTGCCTGCACCTCGCGCTGCCGGTTCATGGTCGTCCCCTCAAGCGGTGAAACCGTCCCAATTTCTTTTCATCAGGCTCCTGATTTTGCTCACGAATACTACGCCCAGTGTAATACAAGAAGACGTCATCAAGCGTTGGCTTTCGCACATTCACCGAGGAAATAGACACCTCAATCGTACGTGCTATATCAAAGATCACCGGGATTTTCTCTTCACCTTTTTCAACACCTAGTGTAAGAAACAAGTCATGAGGTTTTACATTTTTCATCCAAGGTTCTTGTGTTAATCGTTTCTGTAGTTTCTCGTTGTCACTACTCGTTAGAGTAATCACGTCATTTCCCACAGAATTTTTTAGATTCTCAACAGAATCAATCACGAGGATCTTCCCATGATCAATGATCCCGATACGATCACACAGAAAATCAGCCTCGTCCATGTAATGGGTGGTCAGAAAAATCGTGGTCTGTTCATCTTTATTCATTTTTTTGATATACTCCCAGATCGCCCGTCTTGTTTGCGCATCAAGACCAAGGGTCGGCTCATCAAGAAACAACACCGTTGGATAATGCATCAATCCCCGTGCAATCTCCAGTCGCCGTTTCATCCCCCCAGAATAGTGCTTTACTAAGACGTCCTTTTTATCCTGCAAATCAACTAACCTCAGGACTTCACCAATCCGTTTTTTCCGAGTCTCCCTATCAAGACCATACACCCTTGCATGGAAATCCAGGTTTTCCTTTCCAGATAACTCGGTATCAAGCGCAGGCTCCTGAAACACAATCCCGATGTTCTCCCGAACCGCATCACGGGATTTTACGATATCAAACCCTGAGATATCTGCAGACCCCTCCGTTGGATACAGCAATGTCGTCAGCATCTTAATCGTCGTGGTTTTCCCTGCACCGTTCGGACCAAGAAACCCAAACACTTCTCCTTTTTTTACTGAAAACGAGATATGATCAACAGCGGTAAACCCATCGAATGTTTTTGTCAGATTCTCGGTTTTAATAATGTCCATTCACTAATCCCCACGTATCATTCTGCAGAGAATACCACCAGTTTTAAATAATTATCTTTTCTGCACCAACGCAAAGTAATTATCAGCAAAGCGTTTCGAATGAATTTTAACGCTCTCAAGCTTTTTGATATGAAAACCAACAGACTGTAACTCCTGTAAAAATTCTCTCTTGCTGTACAAATGATAAAACCGAGGAACATTCAAGGAATGCTGTCTCCATGAGATATCAATATCACCAAATTGTCGAGAACGAATGATTGATTGTTTCATAAAATATTTCAGGTATCGCCCCTGCCAGCGGGACCAGACGCTAATCAAGGCGCTCCCGTTTGGTTTCAGTGTTCGGTAGACTTCTTGTAGTGCAGCAATACGGTTTTTTTTCCCAGATATATTATGTAACGATGCAATACACAGTACCGAGTCAACAGTATTTGTTTGAAAGGGTAACCAAACAGCATCCGCATGAATCAATGACACATTCATAAGGTTTTTTTCATGAAGTTTCTTAAGGATAATCCCGAGTAATTTGCTTGAGATATCCACTCCTATGGCATGATGGCAGAAAGTTGCACAAGCGAAAAGATTCCGCCCGTTCCCACATCCCACATCTGCAACGACATCCGTATCCTTCAGCGTCCCCATAAAATCAAGGCATTGTTTCCATGGCTTCCGTCTTGTCGTATCAAAACTTTCAGCGATCGCATCCCAGGTTTTTTCTGCGCTTATTCGATACTCTGCCTGCATTATCCTCTCTCGGGTCTTTCTTATTATAAAAGGTCTACGTTGAGCTCAAACCCAATCATGGGATGTTCCAAGCTAAACGCTTGAATCGTCTTCGGATGCAACTCCCCAAACACCCCTATCTCATGGTCAGCGCTGAGAACAGCAGCACATCGTCCCTCAATAAATGCAGCATGAGTTTTTTCCTTAATCACTGGTTTGCAGCCACATTCTCTGAGTACAGCTTCAACAAGGGATTTGCATTCCGTAAAATTAGCCTTTGCATCAATTTTCATTCCTGCAAGATGATATCGGTTCTTTGCCTGCTCATCGACCACGACGCCTACCTCAAAAATCTGCTGTGGTAACGGATGATGACGATTCTCCCGAAGCAATTTCAACAATGATGGTAAAAGACTGATTCGTAGCCCACTATACTCTTCACCAATCGGGTTTTCGATCTCAACCATTTTTCCTTTTTTTAACCCTAGTCGTTGAAATTCATCCTTCTCGTTAGAAATCACAAATGTTGTTACTTCATTAAATCCAAAGCCTATCATGATAGTGCGTAAACCCTCTAACAGACAATGCTTAGGCATCACTCCACCGAAGGTTAACGCTTTTGGAAAATCAGTCTCAAAGTTATCAAATCCATACCCCACCGCGATATCCTCAATCAGATCAACCTCATGCAGGATATCGGACCGCCATGCAGG
>Ga0315289_10015265_pt1 | contig 10666 bp, 11 predicted proteins | sample YL17G11_40_MG_FD_203452 | JGI IMG/M metagenome (GOLD analysis project Ga0315289, IMG submission 203452) | Sediment microbial communities from Yellowstone Lake, YNP, Wyoming, USA - YL17G11_40 | ecosystem: Environmental > Aquatic > Freshwater > Lake > Sediment | place: USA: Wyoming | collected...
GATCCGGGGACCAGATTCGGGGACATGTACTTACGGTACGTGTCCCCATTCCTGATTAAGATATTTCCTAAAAGTGCGACTCCGAGTATCTCCGTCGCACTTTTATCGGTCGCTTCTCAGAATCCGCTCCCTGCCGCTCCCCTTCGACGATACCTTCAGCGCCTATATCCCGCAGCCTCCTCTGGGAACACCCTTGTGCCATCATCTCTGACCACGCTCAGGGAAAAATTTTGTACGGCCGGCCCGATTCGTTATAGGCCTTGAACTCGCTTATCCGGGAGAGGGGAAAATCAGGGGAAGGGGACACGTACCGGAGGTACATGTCCCCCCATCCCCGGATCCGGACCGGGAAGGTGTGAAGAATTAAACCCATTCGACTCCCCGGCCTTAAGCCCGGGGATATGCGCAGGGTTAATACTGAGCGTCACCAACCCAGTTTTAAAAAAGCGGGTTGATGGCAGCGAACGTATCACCGCAGCGGACGGAGACGAGCCCCGAGAACCCGTGAGGCATCGCCTATTTATGCAGGTGGTAAATCTAGCCTGGCCTATTCACGGGTCGAGGCGGCTGCAGATGCGAGGCGCGGAGGGTGAAGCTGTACTCCCGGTACTGCGAACCCTTCGCAACAAAGCAGATGCGGCCGGATCGGCTCGCCCAGAGGGTAAAAATGCCGGTTCTTTTGAGACGAAACTTGGGAAACCTAATAGGAAATAGGTTTATCATAGATATAGCAGATATCGCTTGAGTTACTACGGGGAGCAGTAAATACTTTGCATAATCCTTGCTGCTCCACGAGTACTAGCCGGGCTATATAGAAATCTGAAGACATCTATTTTCTGCCCGGCTTAGTAAACAACACATCGGCATTTTTATGAATAAGTCAGGCTAGCAAATACGGGGGAGAAGCTCCGAGGTCAGGGGCTCGAGGAGGCGGAGGCCTCCGGTGGCCGTCTGAAGGAGGAGCTCGCCGGGCTTTCCGACGCGGTCTTGGACCTCGCCGATGACGGCGGCTTTCCGGCCCAGGGGGTGGCTGCGGATAAGGCGGAGGAATTCCCCGGCCTTGGCCTGAGGCGCGATGACGACGGCTTTTCCCTCGCAGGCCATGTAGAAGGGGTCGATCCCCAAGAGCTCGCTCGCCGCCAGGACGGGCCTTGACAAGGGGACCTTATCTTCTTCGACAAGAATAGGATAGCGGAGCCGCTCGGCCAGTTCGCAGAGGACCGTGGCCAATCCTCCCCGGGTGACGTCCCGCATCCACAGGGCGCCCTTTTTCCAGAGCGGCAGGAGGAAGAGGAGGGGCGCGCAATCGCTCCGGACACTGGAGCTCAAGCCGAAATCGCCGCGGGCGAGCATGACCGCCAGGCTGTGGTCGCCGAGCGTGCCCGTCAGGATGACCTTGTCCCCGGGGCGGATCTTCCGGACCCTTGGACGGGCGATCGACCGGCCGATGCCGGCCGTGTTGATGTAGATCTTATCCCCCTGGCCCCGGCGAACGACCTTGGTGTCGCCGGTGACGATACGGACGTTCGCGGCCCGGGCCGCGGCGCGGATCGAGCGGATGACCCGCCCGAGGACGTCGAGATCGAGGCCTTCCTCGAGGATGAAAGCGAGAGAAAGGAATTTCGGCTCGGCGCCGGCGACGACGAGGTCGTTGACCGTCCCATTGACGGCCAGGCGCCCGATGTCCCCGCCGGGGAAAAAGAGCGGGTCGACGACGTAGCTGTCCGTGGTGAAGGCGATCCCGCCCGGAAGATGGCTGGCGTCGGAGAGCTCGTCGAGGACAGGGTTGCCGAAGGAGGGGAGGATCGTGCCGGCGATGAAATCCCGCATCAGGCGGCCGCCGCTGCCGAGCTCCAGGCTGACTTTCTTCATGGCGAGGACCTCCGTGTCCGGCCGTACTTGAAGTGTATTAGACAGGCGCCTTCGTAGGAAACCATGCAGGGCCCGAGCGGGGAATCGGGGAGGCACTTCGTCCCGAAGAGGCGGCAGCATTCGGGCCGGATGACTCCCCTCAAGACGTCGCCGCAACGGCAACCGGGCAAGTCGCGCCCGGCCGCGCCCGGCCGCGCCAGCCCGAATTTCGGCGTGGCGTCGAATCCGGCGAACCTCTCCCGGAAGCGGAGGCCGCTTGCCGGGATCGTCCCCAAGCCTCTCCAAGCCGCGTCGAACGGCTCGAAGACCTCCTCCATGAGGGCCCGGGCCACCGGGTTTCCCCCGGCGCGCATGGCCCTCGAGTATTCCAGGGCGACGCGCGGGGTCCCCGCCGCGGCCTGCTCCAGGACCGAGCGGACGGCGAGCAGGATGTCCCCCGGCTCGAAGCCGGCGATGGCCCCGGGGAGGCCGTGGTCCCGGGCGACGAACTCGTAAGGTTCTGCGCCGATGATGGCGCTCACATGGCCCGGATAGAGGAAGCCGCTGACGGCGATCTCTCCCGCTTCCAGGATGGCCCTCAGGGCGGGAGGGATGAGCCAGAGCGCCGGCAGGACGGAGAAGTTGCCGAGTCCTTCGGCCGCGGCCCGCTTGGCCGTGAAGGCGATGGCCGGGATGGTCGTCTCGAAACCCGCCCCGAAGAAGACCACCTGCCGCGACGGTTCCCGGCGGGCCTCTTCCAGCGCCTCCTCGGGTGAATAGACGATTTTTATCCGCGAGCCCGGGGCGGGCACGGCCGTCTGAAGCGACCCCTTCCGGGTCGGGACACGGGTCATGTCGCCGAAGGTGGCCAGCGTCAGGCCCTCATTTTCGGTGACGAGGGAGATCGCCGCTTCGTGGATCCCGGCCGGGGTGATGCACACGGGGCAGCCCGGTCCGGAGACCATCTCGACGCCCGCCTCGGCGAGCAGGGGGGTCAGGCCGTGCCGGAAGAGGGCCATCGTGTGCGTGCCGCAGACCTCCATGATCCGCGGCGGGCGGGGGAGGAGCCGGGCTTTCTCCCCGATGTCCCCGAGGAGTCGGCGGATCGCTTTGGGGTCTCGGAGCTCCTTCATCGGCGGGAAGCGGCGCCCATTTCCTTGAAGAGCTGGAGCGTTTCTCGGGCCTCCTCCTCGTCCAGGAGGGAGATGGCGAAACCCGCGTGGATGATGACAAAGTCGCCCAACCGGGCTTTCGGGACGAGGGAGAAATTGGCTTTCACCTCGCTACCCATGTAGTCGACGGTCCCTTGGCCCGAATCCTCGAGCCGGGTGATCTTGGCGGGCACGGCCAGGCACATTTTCGTTTCGCTCCGGACTCCCTACTCTATCAGAATTTTCCTCTCTGTTCTACCTCAAAGCTCGCGGCATCGGGCGGGTGGCTTGGCGGCGGGACGCTGCCCGGGCTGAGACGGGGACCATCCAGATCCCCCTAGTGGAGGGGCGGCAGGGAGCGGATTCTGAGAAGCGACCAGCAGAAGTGCGGCGGAGCGGCCCGGAGCCGCACTTCTGGGAAATATCTGGATCGAGTCTCGGATATCAGGCCTCAGATGATTCGTAATATTGAAGAATCCCTGGCCGACCGTCGGGACTGGTTCCCGGGGGGCCGGGGGGATGGGTGGTCCCCGTCTCAGCCGAAACGGGGAGCGCCCCGCCGCCATGGGCAGGCGCACCCCGAACCGCGTTTGTTTCCGCCCCGGCCCATGATATAATAAGGGGCCAATGCCGAAGAACCTCGAGGAATATTTCACCCCCGGGACAGAGGAGCACGACCTCCTTCTCAAGGTCGATTTCCGCCGTCTGCCCGGACATGTCGCCGTGATCATGGACGGTAACGGACGCTGGGCCGAGCAGAAGGGTCTTCCCCGGGTCGAGGGCCACAACGCCGGCTCGGCTTCCGTCCGCGAGGTCGTCGAGGCCTCGGCCCGGCTCGGCATCGAGTTCCTGACCCTCTACGCCTTTTCCCGGGAAAACTGGAAAAGGCCCCGCCTGGAAGTCGGCCGGCTTTGGCGGCTCCTCCGGGAATACCTGGGCAAAGAGGACAGCCTCCTCGTCGAGAATGACATCCGGCTGCGGGTCATCGGCCGGAGAGAAGGCATTCCCCGGCCGGTCATCAGGGAACTCGAGCGCGTCGAGGGAATGACCCGGACGAACGGCCGGATGACGCTCGTCGTCGCCCTCAACTACGGCGGCCGGACTGAGATCGTCGACGCCGTCCGGCGGATTTTGGAGGAGGGACGGCTGGGCCCGGGCGACCTGGACGAGAAAGAGTTCGCCGCCCGCCTCTACACGGAGGGCATCCCCGACCCGGACCTCCTCATCCGAACGAGCGGCGAGCTCAGGGTGTCGAACTTCCTCCTTTGGCAGATCGCCTACACCGAGATTTTCGTCACCCCCGTGCTTTGGCCGGATTTCCGGAAGAGGCACCTTCTCGAGGCCGTCCTCGAATACCAGAAACGAGACAGGAGGTTCGGTGACATCCACGCGGGAACCCCTCGGAAGAAATGAATTGACATGAGCCTGGGCAAGCGCACCTTCACGGCCCTGCCTCTGATCGGAACTCTGTTCGTCGTCGTCCAATATGCCCCGGACTGGGTCTTTTTCCTTTTCGGGCAGGCCTTCATCGTGGCCGTTCTGGTCGAGTTCTACAACCTGGCCGAGCGGAAACAGCTCCTGCCCCAGAAGATCGTGGGATGCGCGATGGCCCTTCTCGTCAGCCTGACCTTCTATTTCCCGGCCATCCCCCTCGAAGCCGCCCTTTTCGGCGGCCTCCTCCTCGCAGCCGTTTACTTCGTCGTCGCCTTCAACACCCTCGAAAAACTGCCCTATTTTCCCGCTTCCTTCGCCGTCACCGTCATCGGTATGGTCTACATCAGCTTTCCCCTCAACTTCCTCTTCAGGATCCGGGCCGAGGCCGGCCCGTTCACCCTCTATTTCCTCTTCGCCGTCATTTTCCTCGGGGACACGGGCGCTTATTTCATCGGCAAACCGTTCGGCCGGAAAAAGATGACGCCCATCGCCAGTCCGAACAAGACCTGGGAGGGAAGTGCGGGGGGGATCCTTTTCGCCCTCGGCGGGGCCGTCCTGGCCCGCACCCTCCTTCTCCCCGAGGTCCCCCTCTGGCTGGCCGCCGCGAGCGGGGTCGTCGTCCACGCCGCCGCCCAGGTCAGCGACCCGCTGGAGTCCCTCTTCAAGAGGGCCGTGGGGGTCAAGGATTCCTCGAACGTCCTGCCCGGACATGGCGGGTTCTTCGACCGGATCGACAGCTTGATCCTGGCCGGCCCCCTGTTCTATTTCATCGTCAAGCACTTCTGGAAATAGGCGGTGGGTTCGATGACGCGCGGCATCGCCATCCTCGGTTCGACGGGGTCGATCGGGACATCGGTCCTGGACGTCGTCGACCGGCTGGGCGGGAGGTTCCGGGTGACGGCCCTGGCCGCCGGGTCCAACCTGCCGCTTCTCGCCGCCCAGGTGGAAAAATACCGGCCCGCCCTCGTCTCGGTCTGCGACAGGGGCGATGCCGGGGAGATTCGCCGCCTCTCGCGGCGGTGGCGGACGAAGGTCGTCCATGGGCCCGAAGGGGCCCTCGAGGTCGCCCGCGCCGACGGGGCCGAAATCGTCGTCTCGGCGATCACCGGGATGAGCGGTTTCGGGCCGACCCTCGAGGCCGTCCGGGCCGGCCGCCGGGTGGCCCTGGCCAACAAGGAGTCCATGGTCGTCGGGGGCGCCTTCCTCCGTAAAGAGGCGGCCCGCTCGGGGGCCCGGATCATCCCCGTCGACAGCGAGCACAGCGGCGTCTTCCAATGCCTGAGCAAGGAGAAAAAGAGGCACGTCCGCAGGGTCATCCTGACGGCCTCGGGCGGCCCCTTTTTCCGGACGCCGCTCGAGGATCTCAAAAAGAAGACCCTCGCGGAGGCCCTCCGCCATCCCCGCTGGGTCATGGGCAAAAAAGTGACCGTGGACTCGGCGACGCTCATGAACAAGGGGCTCGAGCTCATCGAGGCCCACTGGCTGTTCGACATCGAGCCGGCCAAACTCGACGTCCTCATCCACCCGCAGAGCGTCGTCCATTCCCTGGTCGAGATGGAGGACGGCTCCGTTCTCGCCCAGCTGAGCGCTACGGACATGCGCATTCCCATCCAGTACGCCCTGACCTGGCCGGAACGGTGCGATTCGGCCCTGCCCGGGCTCGACCTGGGGAAGGTCGGGCGCCTCGAATTCTACCGGGTGGACGACCGCCGCTACCCGCTCTTCGCCCTGGCCAAAGAGGCCCTCCGCGCGGGTGAGAGCCTGCCCGTGGCCCTCAACGCGGCGAACGAAGTGGCGGTCGGGGCGTTCCTCGAAGAGAAAATCATCTTTCCCGACATCTCCGCTGTCGTCGCGAAAGTCATGGAAGCGCACCGGACCCGCCCGGCGGATTCGATCGACGCGATCTACGAAATCGACAGGGAGGCGCGGCGCGAAGCCCGCCGCTTCATCCCGCAGAGGTAGACATGGCCAACATCATCGGCACAATCCTGGTGTTCATCGTCGTCTTCGGCATCCTCGTCTTCGTCCACGAATTCGGCCATTTCTTCACGGCCAAGCTCGTCGGCGTCCGGGTCGAAGTCTTTTCCTTCGGCTACGGGAAGAGGCTCTTCGGCGTCAAGAAGGGCGATACGGACTACCGGATAAGCCTCATCCCCATGGGCGGCTACGTCAAGCTCCTGGGCGAGGGTATGTTCGAGAAGGACCGCCCCGTCGCGCCCGACGACATGATGGCCAAGACCCGCTTCGAGCGGTTCCTGATCATGGCCATGGGTTCGGTCATGAACATCGTCCTGGCCGTGGTTATCGTGGCCTTCATTAACGCCGTCGGCGTCCCCGTCGCCGAGTACCAGGACGAAAAGCCGGTCATCGGCTGGATCGAAAGCGGCTCGCCGGCCGAACGGGCCGGGTTGCGGGTCGATGACGAGATCATCCGCATCGCCGGCCGCGAGGTCGAGACCTGGAACGACGTCCACATGGCCGTCGGGTCTAAACCCGACCGGCTCGTCCGTCTCGAGGTCCGGCGGGACGGCCAGGTCCTTCCCGTCGACCTCCAAACGGAATCGGTGACGCGCTACCAGATGGGCTACGCCGGCTTCCAGGCGAAGATCCTGACCCAGATCCAGATGGTCTTATCCAACTCCCCAGCCGAGAAGGCCGGCCTCAAGCCGGAGGACTTGATCTTGGCCGTCGATGGGAAGCCCGTTTTCTTCTACCAGTTCCTCGAGGTCATCCAAAAGAACGCGGACAAGGAGCTCCGGTTCACCGTGGAGCGGGGCGGCGAGGTCCTAAGCCTTCCGATCACCCCGCGCCTCGAAGGCAGCGTCGGCAAGATCGGCATCTCCCAGGTCCCCAAGTCCGTCCTCAAGAAATACGGCTTCTTCTCCGCTATCAGCCAGAGCGTCAAGGAAAACCTGCGTAATGTCTTCCTGATCATCCGGTTCATCAGGGGCCTGTTCACGGGGGAGACCCCGACAAGCCAGCTCGGCGGCCCCCTGATGATCGCCAACTTCTCCTACGCGGCCTTCCGCATGGGCTGGCTGGCCCTCCTCGGCTGGATCGCCGTCATCAGCCTCCAGCTCGGGGTCCTGAACCTCTTCCCCATCCCGGTCTTCGACGGCGGCCAGATCTTCGTTCTCATCGTCGAAGGGATCATCCGCCGGGACCTCGGCCCCAAGGCCCGCCAGGTCTGGATGTCGATAGGCTTCGTCATCTTCGTCGCCCTGATCGTCTTCGTCCTTCTCAACGACATCGTCAAGCTGCTGCCCAACGGCTGGAGCAGCCTCGCGCCGTTCTAGGTGGAAGGGGGTACGGATGTTCCCGCGCCGGAAGACTCGTTCCATCTCGGTGGGCGGCGTCGTCATCGGCGGCGGCGCCCCCGTCGTCGTCCAGGCCATGACCAAGACGGACACCCGCGACGTCCGGGCGACGTCGGCGGAGGTCCGCCGGCTGGAGAGAGCGGGGGCCGAGATCGTCCGCCTGGCCGTCCCGGACCGGGCGGCCGCGCTGGCCCTTCGGGACATCCGAAAAAAAGTCCGGGTCCCGCTCATCGCCGACATCCACTTCGACCACCGGCTGGCTCTGGCCGCGCTCGACGCGGGCGTCGACGGCCTGCGCCTCAACCCCGGGAACATCGGCTCTCGCGAAAAGGTCCGCGAGGTCGTCCGGGCGGCGGCCGCGAGGAGGGCGCCCATCCGGATCGGCGTCAACTCGGGCTCTCTCGAAAAGGATATCCTGGCCCGGGCGGGAGGAGTGACGGCAGCGGCCATGGTCGAAAGCGCCATGCGGCACGTCCGCCTGCTCGAGGACCTCGATTTCCGGCTGATCAAGATCTCCCTCAAGGCCTCCGACATCCCCCGGACACTCGAGGCCTACCGGCTCCTGGCCGGACGCGTGAAGTATCCTTTTCACGCTGGGATCACCGAGGCCGGCCGGCTCCTGGCCGGGAGCGTCAAGTCGGCGGCCGGGCTGGCCCTGCTCCTGGCCGAGGGCCTGGCCGACACCGTCCGCGTGTCCCTGACGGCACCGCCCGAGAAGGAGGTCTTCGTCGCCTGGCAGATCCTTCAGAGCCTGGGTGTCCGCGTCCGCGGCGCGAACTTCGTTTCCTGCCCCACCTGCGGCCGGTGCGAAGTCGACCTGATGACCCTTGCGGCCCGCGTGGAAAAGGCCGTCCTCGGGCTTCGCGCGCCGCTCACGGTGGCGGTCATGGGATGTATGGTCAACGGGCCCGGCGAGGCCCGGGAAGCGGATATCGGCCTGGCCTGCGGTCGGGGAAGCGGCGTCATCTTCAGAAAGGGGAAGCTCCTGCGCCGGGTCTCGGGCGCCCGGATGGCCGACGAATTCATCGCCGAAATTCTGAAGCTCGCCGCCGAACGCGGCGGAATGGAGGATTAATCCGATGGCCCCGAAGACGAAAAAGAGACTTCCCCCGGCAACCGAGCGGAGCTACGCGAGGCTCCAGTCGATTCTCAAGGATATGGGGCGGGTTCTCGTCGCCTTCTCCGGCGGAGTCGACAGCACGCTCATCCTCAAGGCGGCCCATGACGCCCTCGGCCGCGGCGCCGTTGCCGTAACGGCGGCGTCCGTGATCCACCCGGCATGGGAAACACGCGAAGCGAGGGACATCGCCCGGGGGATCGGGGCCTCGCTCCGGGTCCTCCGCGTCGAGCCCCTCGACGATGACGCCTTCGCCGGGAACCCGCCGGACCGTTGCTACCATTGCAAAAGGAAGATCTTCGCCCGTTTCCAGGAGATCGCCCGGACTCGGGGGATCCCCTGGGTCCTCGATGGGACGAACGCCGATGATGCCGGGGATTTCCGTCCCGGTATGAAAGCCCTGGCCGAGCTCGGCATCCGGTCGCCTCTCAAAGAAGCCGGTTTAGTCAAGGCCGAGGTCCGGGTGCTCTCTCGGTTCCTGGGCTTGCCGACCGCAGACAAGCCGGCCCTGGCCTGCCTGGCCTCGCGCTTTCCCTACGGAACGCGGATCGACAAGGAGAACTTGGACCGGGTCGGGAAGGCGGAGGACCTACTGCGCAAGCTCGGCTTCGGCCAGGTCCGGGTCCGCCACCACGGCGCTGTGGCCCGTCTCGAGGTCGAACCGGCCATGATTCCGCGACTGTTGAAGGCCGACGTCCGCGGGGAAATCAGCCGGGGGTTGAAAAAACTCGGTTACGCCTACGTCGCTTTGGACCTCGACGGCTACCGGACCGGCAGCCTTAACGAAACTCTTAAATCACGCCCCTGAGAAAAGGTTCATCTCCCGATTTCCGGGAAAATCCAAATCTGGAAATTTCCCAGAAGTGTGGCCTCGAGCCCGAATTCGCGGACGCTGCCAAAACGGGCGGTGTCCTGCGAACAGAGATGGATGTTTAACGAAATCGGGGGATGAACATAAAAAAACGGGGTAAGGAAGCGATCTCTCGCTCCCTTCCCCCGTCCTGTTCTCGATCACGATCGAAGGTGCACGTGGGGGTGAGCCGCGCGCTCAGTCGATCTTTTCCGTCTTTTTCTCCGTGATGATGCCTACGGACTCGATTCCCGCCGCGCGGATGATGTCCCAGATGAACTCCGCGAAGATCCCGTATTCGAGTTCCTGGTCTGCCTTGAGGTATAGCTTCTTCTCCGAGACAGTCAGGAAGGCCTCTTCGAGCGCGTTCTGCAAGGTCTCCATCGTCACCTTGTCCTGGTTGACATAAAGGAGGAAACCCTTGGGGTCGCGCGCGTCCTTCTTGATCGCCAGGACAACGTCGGGGTTCTCCGGCATGTTCGTCGTGAACTGGGCGTTGGGGAGCCTGACGTCGACGCCTTTCTGGATGAGCGGCGTCACGATCATGAAGATGATGAGAAGGACGAGCAGGACGTCACAGAGAGGGACGACATTCGGTTCGGATCTGACGGTCTCTTGGCCGCCTGTCGAAACTGAGAATCCCATTATTTGCCTCTCTCTCAATCCGGTCTAACGAAGACCGGGACCTGGTTCCTTAGCGGGCTTCGCCGGACTTGATGAAGAAATCGACGACCTGAGACGAGGTGTTGGACATCTCGGCGTCGTAGATCTCGATCTTCGAATTGAGCATGCTGAAGCACCACAGGGCGAGGACCGCGACGCCGATGCCGACGGCCGTCGTCACGAGCGCCTCGGAGATGCCGCCGGCCACGGCGCCGATGCCGCCCGAACCCGTCAGCTGCATGCCGCGGAACGCGTTGATGATGCCGAAGATCGTCCCGAACAG